>Ga0210006_1000421_pt1 | contig 33300 bp, 25 predicted proteins | sample CryGey02umfilter_2_FD_185452 | JGI IMG/M metagenome (GOLD analysis project Ga0210006, IMG submission 185452) | Groundwater microbial communities from aquifer in Utah, USA - Crystal Geyser 4/10/14 0.2 um filter (SPAdes) (version 3) | ecosystem: Environmental > Aquatic > Deep subsurface >... | reverse complement strand
ATGTCTTCCATGACACGAGCGCGCACATCTTTAAACAATTCATACTCAAGTGCCTTGGATTTGTCGTCTGCAGTGAGCACTTTTTCTTCGTACTCTTTGAGTTCCGGCGTGATATACCGCTCCCCATTCACCAACGTTTGTTTGCGAATGTAATCGTCCGGCACATTGCCCAGATTGGATTTGCTGATTTCAATGTAATACCCAAACACTCGATTGTATTTGACCTTGAGCGAGGCAATGCCAGTGCGTTCAATTTCGCGCTGTTGAATGTTTTTTATGATCCCTTTTCCCTCACGTGAAAGCGTCCGTAATTCATCCAGCTCAGGATGAAACCCCTCATTTATGAACCCGCCTTCACGTAAATTGAGTGGGGGCTCGTTAAAAATAGACCTCTCAATGAGGTTGATTATCTCCGGAAGCGGCTGAAGTTGTTCATTGAGTCGAGTGAGCAAATCGTTGTGAGGCAGAAGCTTTTTAATGGTGGGAATTTTTTGAAGCGACAGTTTGAGCGCGATCAAATCGCGCGGAGTTCCACGGTCCAATGTGAGTCGACTGAGCACACGCTCCAAATCCAGAATACGTTGAATTTCCTCGCGACAATTTTCACTCAGCCAAGGATCATCATAAAAAACAGCGACTGCATTGAGACGGGCCTGAATTTTTGAAAGCGTTGTGAGCGGGCGCAAAAGCCAATGCTTGAGCAAACGTCCTCCCATGGCGGTTTGAGTGTGATCCAACACGCCCAAGAGCGAGCCCACTTTGCTTTGATCGCGCAACGTGGTTGTGAGCTCGAGGTTGCGCAAAGTTGCCTCATCAAGAAGCATGTGATCGCCCGGGCTGTAGGGTTTGAGCGATTTGAGATGATCGAGCGCGGTTTTTTGCGTGTCTTTGAGGTAGTTGAGAATCAAACCGGCGGCCTGAATGGCAAATGGCCACTTTTGAATACCAAACGCTTCGAGGCTGTTCACATTGAACTGCTTTTGCAAGGTTTGGTACGCATCGTGCGCGGTTGCATAGGTATAAACATGGATTTTTTCAAACGCACCAAGGAGGGTCGAGAGGCTGGAATCTTGGAGGTCCGGGGGCAAAAGAATCTCGCGAGGCTGGAGGCGCTGAAGTTCAGTGGTGAGTTGATCGTATCCCGTCACTTCCGTCACCAAAAAAGTGCCGGTGGTGAGGTCAATGGTGGCCAGCCCAAAATGGTCTCTCTTAGGGAAAATCGACATCACATACGCATTGGATTTCTCGTCAAGCAGTGCCTCACTAAAGGTTGTTCCCGGAGTGACCACTCGCACCACATCCCGCTTAACGATACCGGGCAAACTTGGATTACTCACCTGTTCACAGAGTGCTACTTTTTCACCGGCGGTTGTGAGTTTGACCAAATAATTTTCTACCGCATGATACGGGATTCCACACATGGGCGTGCCGTGACGTTGCGTCAATGCGATCCCCAAAATTTTTGCACCTCGCTCCGCATCTTCATTGAACATTTCATAAAAATCTCCCAAACGAAAAAACAAAATACAGTCTCGGTATTTCTCCTTAATCTCTTGATATTGTCGCATCATGGGCGTGAGGTACTGTGTCATGGAATTATTTTAAGGGCCTTAATATGTCTTTGTTCCCACCACCTCGCCGATTGTTTTAAATCCATCCCGCTTCATTCGCTTCACCAGTCCACGATTGATTTCGCCAATGAGTTGAGGGCCTTCATAAATCATTCCGGTGATGACTTGTACCAAACTCGCGCCACGCTGAATTTTTTCATACGCATCCTCTGCGCTAAAAATCCCGCCCACCCCCACAATCACTAATTTTTTCCCATACTTTTGATATGTTTTTGAAATGAGCATATTGGAACGCTCCCAGGTTGGACGACCGCTGATGCCCCCTCTTACATTTTCCGGAATAACATCTTTAATGAGATTCTTGTCGCGCGCTTTTGTGACATTTCCAATCACAACGCCCGTGACGTTATAATGCAGGCTTACCTTAAGAAGTTTGTCGAATTCAGGCCAAGGCAAATCAATCGGCATTTTAAGAAAAAGCGGCTTGGAATACTTGAGCGTTGCCAATTTTTTAAGAAGTTTTTCCAATTTTTCCGGCGTCCCAAAAGGTTCCCCTCCGAATGTGTTGGGACAAGAAATATTGATGGTATAAAAATCTCCAACCCCACTTTTAATCACCTCGCGCAAACAATCTGTGTAATCTTTTACTCCGGCAGTCATGCTTTTTGTGTAGGGAGCATTGGTTTTTCCAATGGAAATTCCCTGCTTGAGCAAACTCGGACGGGCTCGTTTGATTTTTACCAGCACCTTTTTGACCCCTTCCCCTTTTAGACCATAATAAACCACAATCGCCTTGGACTTGGGCAGACGATAAAGCCGTGGCTTGGGATTTCCCTTATAAGGTTTAAAAGTGATGGTTCCAATTTGCGCGTATCCAAATCCCAACTCCGGAATGATGTTTAGCAAATTGCCATCCTTATCAAATCCGGCCGACAGCCCCACTGGATTTTCAAATGAAATTCCAGCCACACCCTGCTTCAAACTTAGATGCTGATAATCAAACAGTTGTCGCGTGAGGGCTCGCGCGAACTTATAGCGCCCCAAAAAAATACCGATTTTCAAAAACTGATCGTGCATGTCCTCAGGATCAAATTTAAATAAAATTGGTTTTATCACTCTTTTGTAGATCGTTCGAATGATCATGGAGATCTGATTAATGGAGCCGAGAATGGGAATTGAACCCACGACCTACGCGTTACGAGTGCGTCGCTCTACCCCTGAGCTATCTCGGCCCGTTCCGAAAGGAGCGGAGCCAGTTTAGCCGTACGATCTCGTTTTTTCAAGGACTCTCAAATGATTTCTCTTCCATATTTCTTTCGCAAATCATCCAATTGATTTTCCAAGACCAATCGATGCTCCATGGAACGACCGCTTGATGCACTGAACAAACCAAGCTGCACTTCCGTTTGCAAATGACTGAGTCCCACGCCAATGAGTCGCACTCGCTTGGTGCGATCACGCTTTTTAAAAAGCTGACGCAAAGAATCAAAAAAATCATTGGGCAAATGTGAAACTTGCGGCAATGTCTGCTGATGATTGAAGGTCTGAAAATCTTGATATCTAATTTTCAGAGTGAGTGTTTTTGCATAAAGCTTATCTTGGCGCAAACGATAACAAAGTTCTTTAAGCATGAGTTCCGCTTCCTTCATCAGCAAATCCTGACTACTGATATCAATGGAAAATGTTTTTTCTTCGGAAATGGATTTACGTTGATACGGTTCGTTTTGAACCGAACGTCGATCAATCCCATTGGCACGCTCCCACAAATAAATTCCATATCCCCCCATCATTTGCCACATGCTTTCAAAAGGCACCTCTGCCAAATCCCCCAATGTCCGCATTCCCAGCCTCTCGAGTTTGGGAATGGTTTTTGGCCCAATCCCGGGCATTGCCTTGAGTCCCAATGGATGAAGAAATGGTTTTTCTTCTCCCGCCCATACCCAGGTGAGTTGACGTGGTTTGTTTAAAGAAGAAGCAATTTTTGAGGTCATTTTATTGGTTGAAAGTCCGCCGGAAATCGTAAACCCCAATTCATGGTGAACAACGTTCAAAATGCGTTCCGCAATCTCAAAATAATTGGCTCCATGCATTTGTTGCGTCCCCGATAAATCCAAATAGCCTTCGTCAATGGATGTCATTTCTACCACTGGAGTGAATCGATTGAAAATTTCAAACATTTTTCCTGAAAAATAGTGATATGCCTCAAAATGTCCTTTTATAAAAATTGCGTGCGGACAAAGTTTACGTGCCTGATAAATGGGCATCGCAGAATGTATTCCATATGCCCGCGCCTCGTAACTGGCGCTGGCCACCACTCCACGATGCCCCCCTCCCACAATCAAAGGTTTTCCTCTGTATTTTGGCTCCAGAATTTGTTCAACTGAAGGGAAAAAAGCGTCCGCATCAAAATGCAAAATCGGAGTATTAAGCGTTTTACTAAAATTAGACCGCATAGAATGCGAAATTTATGAGTTAACTAGTGCCCCCTAACTAATGGAACCTCTGAAAAATACACCGATGACTGCAATTTCCCCCCTTCGGCTACAAATGACTCAGACCTCCTCACCGTATCGTAACCTTATACGGCATTGTCGGCCTTCATTAAGGATAAGGTGTTTGGATGATATCCAAACGTTTGCTTTTAGCCCCGCATTCGCGGGGCTGTCGCTCGAAGGGTTGAAAATTTCGTAACAACGCCGTATTTTTCAGAGGTTCCTAATGCTTATTCTCAATGAATAAATACGCGTTGTATCTCTCAACTGTGTAGATGTTTTCTTTGACCTGAAATGCAATATTTGTAAAAGAGATCATGACTTTCATGAATTCGTTCTCTATGGTTATTGACATTTTCTCTCCCGGAACCATCCCATTTATTTTTTCAGTGTCTTCCAGTTCCCTTAGTAAGGACTCCATGTCCATTTTAAGTGGCGCATTTTCATCTTTTTGTATGGTGATTGTATTTCCATTTTCACTTATTTTTATCTTTCCCTCCCCTGAATTTAGAGTAACCATTTCATATACTTGGTTTGGATAAATAGTACGCCAAATTTGTACAAATTCATCGTAGCCTGCGATGTTGGTGGTCTGCGTGTTTTGACTCAGCACATCATAATAACGAAATCCAATGTTTTCATTATTTCGGATGAGTCCCATGTAAGCTAAAACCGCTTCATTTTGTTCCCATCGTTCCAGATTGTCATAGCCAGAAATTTCGTCCTTAAACCATGATTCAATGGTGGCAAAATCATGCCGATCCCCTAAGTATTCGACAATAGAATACATATTGTCTTTTTCATCATTGGTGAGCTCACTCACTTCGCTCGCCTTTTTTACCACATGATCCGCTTGAAGCATTTCGTGCTCAACCAATATTTTAGTCAATCGATTTGTCTGACTGTTTTGGGAAATCTGAAAACTACTCCATGGCCCCCACAAAGTAAACAAAATCAATACGCTCACTGAAAGAGGAATGCGCTTGATATCAATCTTTTTTGAAACCGTATTGTAGAGAGAAATTCCTATCAGCCAGATCCCCAATAAAATGCCATAGTATCGGATTTCAGTGATTCCGTAGTTGGCAATACGAATTCCAACGGCCATGAATAACATGATCACCAAAGGCATTAACAGACGATAAAACCATTTGCTATACTGTTGGATCCACGCATTCTCTTTTTCTTCCTGAAATGGATGCAAAATAAGCATCGATAGAATTCCAATGGATGCATATCCAATGATGAGCCCGGCGATGATTCCTTTGGGCCATTCGGTTGTGATTAAAATTTGACCCGCATAGACATATAAAATAACGGTATAGATCGAAATAAGTGGGATAAGGACATACTGCCCGAATGCTTTCACTACTTTTGGGATGGCTTTTTCTTTTTCTAATTTCTCTAAATCCTTGGGAATCCCGGCAAAGAAAATAAGGGGCGCGATAATACCCATGATGATGGTATTTGTATGTAGAAATAGTTCTTCGGGTAACTGAGCTCCAAAAAGCTCATTGATGGTCACTATGATTAAACTGCTCCCAATCATTAGCACACCGGAAACCAACCCTGTTAAAAATAGCCGTGTCACAAGATGGCGGTTGTACTGCCAAAATCCTCTGTTTTCTGAAACTTTCCAGAATGGTGCAAACGTGAGTGTTAAGAATGCGCTCACATTCAGCAATAAAATCGTTGCTATTTGTGATTCATACCATAACCACGCTTCTCCTCCGGGAATGATCCATTGATGATACGCCAAAATAATCAAAAGACCTCCCACATTTGCCAATGCCATGGTGGTTTTCTTCCATTTCCCTCTTTCTCCCGCTAAGGCCAACCCAATGACAATGGGCGCACCAAACGCAAGCGTCATCAACCAATTCGTGAGGTTTGTGATTAGGGCTTGATCTCTTCCAATGTATTGATAAGAGAGTTCTATGAAAAAAAATCCAATCACAGTTCCTATGGTTGCCAAGAGCATTGGCACAGGGAATCGGCCAATGGCCTGATTGGTTTCTTTTAGCAATTGATGGATGGAGAGAAATTTTTTCATATATGCGTTGTTAAGTAAGGGCCTAAAGTGAACTGATTTTATCAGTCTTTTTTATTCTTTCATAATTCATTGACACACTCCTGTATGCCCCCTATAATTCCCCCGGTCATTTTCGTGGGATTGATATAGGAGTCGACTCCCCCGTGTGACTGTAATAACCTTTAATGCTCGACTCCGCCTAAGCTTATGACAGCTGCAATAATTTCAATGGAGGAGCTCCTCAAAAGTTCTCCTCAAATGCTCATCCCCAATCCCGGTGAGATCATCGAAGGGAAGGTTATTGATGTAACCAAACATCGAATTTTGGTTGATATCGCCGGTGTTAATACAGGTATTATCGCAGGTCGAGAGACACGCGACAGTATGGATACGATCAAAGATCTTAAAATCGGTGATAACGTGATCGCGTCAGTGCTTGAATCGGAAAGTGATGAAGGTTTTGTGGTGCTTTCACTTAGAAAGGCCAGCCAAGATCGTGCGTGGCAAAAATTTGTGGACGCATTTGAAAACAAGGATGTTATTACAGTTAAAGCCAATGAAGCCAACAAAGGTGGACTTTTATTGGAAGTGGATGGGATCAAAGGATTTATCCCCGTTTCTCAGTTGGCTCCTCTGCACTATCCTCGTGTGAATGGAGCGGATGCCAATTTGATTCTTCAAAAATTAAAGAAATTGATTGGAATTCCTTTGGAGGTTAAGATCATCAATCTTGATCAAGACACTGGCAAACTTATTCTTTCCGAACGTGCCGCTTTCCGTGAAGAACGACAAAAAGCGCTTGGAGATTTAAAAGTTGGCGATGTGGTGGATGGGAAAATCAGTGGCGTGGTTAAATTCGGTATTTTTGTGGCGTTTGATGGATTGGAAGGATTGGTACATATCTCTGAAATTGCTTGGGGACATGTCAGTAATCCTTCTGACTTTGGAAAAGTTGGTGATCCGGTTAAAATTCAAGTGATTGGCATTGAAGGAGATAAAATTTCTCTTAGTATCAAGCGTTTGACAGATGATCCTTGGAAAGATGCGGCTAAAGAGTTCAACCTTGGAAATATTGTTAAAGGACAAATTAATCGCATTGCCCCGTTTGGTGCATTCATTAAATTAACTGATGACATCAATGGCTTGATTCACTTATCGGAAATGGCCAATGAAGATGGTTCTTCAATCAATGACCCGGGTGATGTGCTTACCGTAGGTGATACGGTTGAAGCTAAGGTGATTGACATCAATTTAGATGATCATCGCATTGGACTTAGCTTGAAAGCACTCATGGATTTACCTGAACCTGTTCCAGTTAAGAAGAAAGAAAAGGCTGAGGTTGTTGAAGAGGAGGAAGAAACTTCGGACGAAGAATAGTTTTATTTTTCAGAGGGTCCTAATGTTTAAAAGTGGTCTTCGGGCCACTTTTTTGATATGGTTTTTTTACTATGAGCGATCTCCTTGCCGCCCTCAATCCTGCTCAGCTTGATGCTGTGACTACCCTACGTGGGCCTCTTTTGATCATCGCAGGTGCGGGCACTGGGAAAACCAAGGTACTCACCCATCGGATCGCTCATTTGATTGAAGCCGGGGGGTTTAAGCCGGAAGAAATTTTGGCACTCACGTTCACAGAAAAGGCTACGAATGAAATGCAGGAACGCTTGGATGTGCTTCTCCCCTATTCTTATGGTGAACTCTGGGTAAAAACTTTTCATGGATTTTGTGATGCGGTGCTGCGGGAACGTGGTTTGGAGTTGGGGCTTGATACCAATTATAAACTTTTAACTCAAACCGATTTATGGCTTTTTTTGAGAGATAAATTGTTCACTTTTGACTTGGATTATTACCGCCCTTTAGGAAATCCTACTTGTTTTGTGGTGGCCATGGCTCAACATTTTGGCCATTTAAGGGATGAATTGGTCACCCCTGAGGCGTACGTTCTTTATGCGGAAGAACTTCTTAAGGGCGCATCCGGTGCGGCCGAACAAGAAGAAGCCGTTAAAATGCTGGAGTTGGCGCGCGCGTATGCTCATTTTGATTCATTGCTCATTAAAGAAGGCATTATTGATTTTTCCAGTCTTCATACATTGGTTTTGCGTTTGTTCATGGAACATCCCAGCGTGCTTGAGTACTATCGGGAGCGATTTAAAACCATTTTGGTGGATGAATTTCAAGATACCAACACCTCGCAAAATCGGTTGGTGGAACTGTTGGCTGGTGACCATCAAAACATCATGGTGGTGGGAGACGATGATCAGAGTATTTATAAATGGCGGGGTGCGTCCCTGTCCAATATTTTGGAATTTGAGGCGAAATTTCCTCTTTGCAAAAAAATTGTTTTAACAGAGAATTATCGATCCACGCAGGCTATTTTGGACTTGAGTCACTCTGTGATTCAACACAATAATCCTTATCGTTTGGAGGCGCGCGAACAACTGAATAAGAAATTAGTGAGTGTGTCCGGCTCAGGTGATGTCCCCCAAATTATTTCATTTGATCATTATCTTCAGGAGGTTCAATTTATCCTTGAAGAAATTCAACGCCAACTTGATGCAGGTCGTGCTTATCGTGATTGTGCTATTTTGGTACGAGCGGGCGCGCATGCCACTCCTTTTATTGATGAGCTGATTCGCGCCAACATTCCTTTCACTTTTTCCGGATCGCAGGGATTGTATCAGCACGCTGAAATTAAAGATCTAATGGCGGTGCTTCGTAGTGTGGCCAATCCCTATGATGACATTGCAATTTTCCGCTTTTTGTCCCTTTCCATTTTTGATTTTGAAACTGAATATCTCTTGAAATTGGTGGCCAAAGCTAAAACCTCTTCTTCCTCTTTGTTTGAAATGCTTCAAAAGGATTTGAAAACACCGGATTTATTTTCAGGGGTTGGATCGGGCACGGGTTTGTCCGGTTTTCTGGAATTTTTTACTCAACTGCTTGAAATGGCAAAGCATGATCCCACCAGTCATCTGATGGGGTACTTTATTAAGGAAACACATTTCCTTTCTCAATTTGAGCAAAACTTAACTCCTGCAGGGGCGGAAAGCCTTCAAAACATTGCCGCTTTTTCTAAAATCATTCGAGATTTTGAGGAAACCAATTTAATGGATCAGAGTTTGCAAAGCTGTTTGGAATATCTTCAGGCGCGCCAGGATGTGGGGGATCGCCCCTCCCCTCTTGAAGAAGGTTCAGACAGTGATACCGTTAAAGTGTTGACTATTCATGCGGCCAAAGGTTTGGAATTTAAAACGGTTTTTATGGTGAATTTGGTTCAGAATCGTTTTCCTTCCACCAATCGGAGTGATGCTTTGGAGGTTCCGGAAACGCTGCTTTCCACGCAAGTTGAGGATCCTCATGCTCATCTGTCCGAAGAGCGCCGATTGTTTTATGTGGCAGCAACGCGAGCGCGTTCTCAGGTTTTTATGACTTATAGCCATACGTATTCAGGGACCAGGCGTTGGAAGCCATCGATTTTTATTGCTGAGGCCATGGATTCCGGAAAGGCCGCCCTGATTGAGTCGGGAGCGGAGCTCCTGAGTAAAGAACGTCCGTCCCTGGTGGTTGCTCATGAACCGGAGGATAAACCCCTGGTGTTTGGCGTGGATCGACAACCACGGTCGATGCGCCTTAGTTTTAGTCGGATTAATACGTTTGAAACCTGCCCACTTAAATATAAGTTTCAATACCTTTATTCACTTCCAAATCCACTGTCGCATGCTGCGAGTTTTGGCACCAGTGTGCATAATACGCTCAATGCTTTTTATCAGCACCTCAAGGATGGGCGTGCCATTTCCATTGAATTACTCCATGAACTTTATGACAAATACTGGATTCCTTCCGGGTATGACAGCCGGTCTCATCACAATGCCCGCAAACAAAAAGGATGGGAAATTTTGGAACGATTTTTTGAGACCAATTCCCACCCCTGGGCGATTCCCGCATTTCTGGAAAAGCCTTTCACCTTAAAGACGCCCAAAGGATTAGTGATCTCCGGGCGCATTGATCGAATTGATAAGAAAAGTGATGGAAGTGTGCGCGTGATTGATTACAAGACCGGCAAGGTCAAAGATCAAAAAACAGTGGATTCCGATCTACAATTGTCCATTTATGCGTTGGCGTGTGAGGAAATTTTTAAGCTCAAGGTCAGTGAGTTGGTTTTATATTATTTGGAGGGAGGCGAAATGCTCACGACTCAACGTACTCCCGAACAGTTGAGTCAGACCAAAGAAGACTTGGATGTTATTTCTCAGACTATTCAAAGCTCCTCGTTTGAAGCCACTCCCTCCCCTTTTATCTGTGGTTACTGTGATTATCGCCTTCTTTGTGATAAATCCGCAGTTTAAAAAAAGCCTCCCAAGACAAACATTCACAAATCATCAAATGATCATTTTATTACGAAAGCAATAAAATGAAGGATATGAACGTCAAGTAACGCAATGCACCACTAAACATCCAAATTCCCTGAAATTTCTTCTATGAACAGGGCGAACCTACTTCATTGAAAAAAATTCACCTCTTTCAATTCTCTTATTTTGGCGTCTAAACCCTGACCAAAACTGAGTTAATGACCGAACCACTCTACGACGGGAGCAAAATGATTCGAGACAATCGGCAAATGCCTGTCTTAGAGAGGAATCTGCCCAGGAACGATTCGGCAACAAGTGCAAAAAGGTTTCCGAGCAGGTTTCCCTCTAAGAAAGTATTTTTTGTCAGACTATTTTTGAAGGATCTTTTTGTTTTTGGGTCATTTAGACCTTTCTACAATAATACTATACTACTTTTGGTTTTTAATGTCAAGTTTTTGTGCGTGAGTGGGGAACGTGCTAAACTTTGGAGACTATAAATTTTCTTATGAACTATCTTTTTCTTTTAGTGGCGTTGGTGGTGATGGCAGGGGTGGGTTATTTGATTCTTTCTCGGCGTCAGGATGGCCAGTTTGAGCAACAACGTTTGGAACAACAGAATCAGCAACTCAACCAGTCCATGCAGCTCATGCTCACTCAACTCAATGCGATGTCCACACGAGTGGATGAACGTCTTAAAGAGGGAGTGGTTTCAAATGAGCGAACGCACCGCAGCGTGGGAGAACGTCTTGATAATGCCGCCAAAGTCATCAATCAAGTCACCAGTAAATTATCTCAACTCGAAGAATCCAATAAAAAAATTCATGACATTGGAAAAGACCTTTCCAGTTTGCAGGAGATTTTGCGGGCGCCTAAGTTGCGTGGCAATCTTGGAGAACTGTTTTTGGGTGATCTTTTGACTCAAATTTTCCCCAAAGATAATTTTAGCCTTCAATACCGTTTCAAAAGCGGGGCGTCCGTAGATGCAGTGATTCATCTCCGTGATGGGCTTATTCTTCCGGTGGATGCCAAGTTTCCTCTGGAAAATTTTAAGCGAGTCATGGACGCGGGCAGTGATGAGGAGCAGGCGCGGGCACGTAAAACTTTTTCCGGGGATGTTAAAAAGCATGTGGATGCCATTGCGTCCAAATATATTCTTCCGGATGAAGGGACATTTGATTTTGCGCTTATGTATATTCCGGCTGAAAATGTTTACTATGAAATGATCATTAAAGATCAGGATGAAAAAAGCATCAGCCAATATGCTTTGTCCCGAAATGTGATCCCGGTTTCTCCCAATAGTTTCTATATTTATTTACAGGCCTTGATCATGGGATTGCGTGGTTTGCAGATTGAAAAAGGCGCTAAGGAAATTTTGGCTACTTTGGGACGCCTGAAAACCGATTTTGAGCGATTTGGGCAAGATTATGAACTTGTGGGCACTCATCTTGGACGGGCTCAGAGCAGTTATGCGAATTCGGATAAGCGTCTGGGGAAATTTAAGGAAAAATTAGAAGGCATTGAAGGACAAGACGCTCGACCCGTGACGCTTGTGGAATAGCCCTTTTCTTCTCTCTGTCCCTCAGGTATACTGCGCACGCTTTTGACCATTTTTTATGCCTTTGACGATCACGCAATTTGCTAAGAAAGTAGGGATGACTGCTGAGCAGCTTCGAGCACGGAGTGAGGCCCTGGGTTTTCCCATTGATGAATCTGCCAAAAACATTGAAGATGATTTGATCGAACTTTTAACGGAAGAATTTTCTCAAGAGTCCGAAGACACGGCTGAGGTTTATGATGATAAAATTGCCAAGGAACTCGAGAAGGAACTCATTAAAAGCCAACGAAAAAAGACTGCAGGAAAAAATACGGTTAAATCTTCTTCTTCAGAGGACACTGGTCCTCAAATGATTGAAGGTGTGATTGAGATTCCGGATTCTATTTCCGTTAAAGAATTTTCTGAAAAAATCGGGGTTAGCCCTGTTAAAGTGATCGGCGAATTGATGAAAAACGGTATTTTGGCCAACATCAATCAGCAAATTGATTTTGAGACTGCGCTCATTCTTTCCGCTGAACTGGGGGCCACCATCAAGCGTCGTCATACTGCTGGTGATTCTGAAGATCTTATGAAGGGAGATATTGATAAATTATTGCATGAAGACGATCCCCGTTTATTGAAAACTCGTCCTCCGGTGATCAGCATCATGGGACACGTAGATCATGGGAAAACATTGATATTGGATAAAATTCGTGAGGCCAATGTGATCAGCACGGAATCCGGTGGGATCACTCAGCACATTGGTGCTTATCAGGTTAAAAAGAATGGACATGTCATTACTTTCCTTGATACGCCGGGCCATGAAGCCTTTACAGCCATGCGTGCGCGCGGTGCGCGTGCCACTGATATCGCAATTTTAGTGGTGGCTGCGGATGAAGGGTGCAAACCTCAAACTATTGAAGCCATCAATCATGCCAAAGCGGCAGGGATTCCAATCATTGTGGCAATCAATAAAATGGATAAAGAAGGAGCCAATCCCGACAAAGTAAAGGGTGAACTGGGAGAACATGGACTCATCCCTGAAGAATGGGGAGGAGATACCATCATGGTTCCGGTTTCCGCGCTTAAAAATGAAGGACTTGATAAGTTACTGGAGATGATTTTGGTGCTTTCCGAAATACAAGATTTAAAAGCCAACCCAAATCGCCCGGCTGTTGGAACGGTTATTGAAGCTCATTTAGATCCTAGCCTTGGCCCGGTGGCTACGATTGTGATCAATACCGGAACGCTTCGGGTTATGGACCCGGTGGTGGTGGGTTCCACACATGGACGGATCAAACTAATGCAAGATCATACCGGAAAACGCTTGAGTAAAATGGGGCCATCGGATGTGGCAAAGGTAGCGGGCCTTTCCGCTCCCCCACAGGCCGGCGATCTTCTTCAAGTGGTGACCAATGAGAAAATGGCTCGTCAACAAGCCAAAGAAATTGCCGGATTGATTCAAGAAGGAAAAATGCAGAGCATGGGAATGGGGTTGAGCGAAATGATTTCTGCGATTAAAGAAGGAAATTTAAAAACCGTGCGTGTGGTTCTTAAAGCTGATACTAAGGGATCACTTGAAGCCATTCGCGAAAGCATTGCCAAGGAATTAAAATCAACAGAGGTGGCGGTTAAAGTCATTCACTCGGGTGTGGGAAATATCACTGAGTCGGATGTGACCATGGCGGCGGCCAGCCAGGGGATTGTTATTGGGTTTCATACCGAAGTACCGACTCATGTAGAGCGTGTAGCGGAACGACATCACACTGAGGTGGCGGTTTATCGAGTCATTTATGAGTTATTGGATGATTTGAGAAATATCTTGAGTGGGTTGCTTGAACCTGAAGAAATCACGGTTGAATTAGGAAAAGCAAAAGTGCTTCAAATTTTCTTTACTGGGAAAAATGAGATTGTGGTGGGTTGTAAAATCATTGAGGGGAAAGCTCAATCCGGTGGTAAAGCTCGTGTGTTACGCGGAGAAGAAACTTTGGGAGAAGGAACGATTGATGGATTAAAACTTGTGAATGAAGATGTAAAAGAGATTGAAAAAGGAAATGAGTGCGGGATTCGCTTTAAGGGTAAAATTAAACTTGAGGTCGGCGATATTCTGGAGCTCTACAAAAAAGAGCTTAAGCATAAAACGCTTTAGGATCCTCTAACCTTTTGCTATGACTACGGTTTTAATCACAGGGGGTGCCGGCTTCATGGGATCAAACTTTGTACGTTATGTTTTGTCTCACTATCCGGATTACATTGTTGTGAATTTTGATGCGCTCACTTATGCCGGAAATCTGGAAAATTTGCGTGACATTGAAAGTGAGGGCCGTTATCACTTTGTTAAGGGGGACATCACGGATGATAAAGCCGTGAATCAGGTTTTTGAGACGTATCGCCCCTCGGTGGTGATTAATTTTGCAGCTGAGACGCACGTGGATCGCTCTATTCTGGGCCCGAAAGCTTTTATTTTAACGGATGTGATTGGAACCTATACCCTGCTTGAAGCGTGCAAGCATCATGGCATTGATCGTTATGTTCAGATCTCAACGGATGAGGTTTATGGAAGCATTAAGGAAGGCAAATTCACGGAAGAAAGTCCGTTTCAGCCCAATTCTCCGTATTCCGCCTCTAAGGCCGGAGGCGATCATTTGGTGCGAGCCTATCATAAAACGTATGCCATTCCCGTGATTCAAACCCACAGTTGTAATGTTTTTGGTCCTTATCAATATCCTGAAAAGTTCATCCCTCTTTTTTCAACGAATCTGATTGAAAATAAAAAAGTTCCTTTGTACGGAGATGGCTCAAATGTGCGTGAATGGATTTTTTTGGAAGATTATTGCCGTGCTGTGGATTTAATTTGGCATCAAGGTCTGGTGGGAGAAAACTATAATATTGGAACTGGCTGGGAAAAATCCAATAAGGAAGTGATGTTTGCGTTGTTAGCGCTTTTTGGGAAAGGTGAGGAAATGGTTGAGCATGTGGAGGATCGTTTGGGTCATGATTGGCGTTATGCGGTGGAAGCGGAAAAGTTGATGGCGTTAGGTTGGAAACCTTCTGCGTCTTTTGAGGAGCGATTGCGTGAAACCGTGGATTGGTATAAAAATAATAGCGAATGGTGGCGTCCTCTTAAGGAGGCAGATGAACATATTAGTTAAACTTTATTTTATGAAAGGAGTTATTTTAGCCGGAGGGTTTGGAAATCGTCTTAAGCCGCTGACGGATGTTACAAATAAACATTTGCTTCCTGTTTATGATAAGCCGGTGATTTTTTATCCATTGCAGACTTTGCTCCGCGCAGGTGTGACTGAAATTTTGATTGTTACAGGTCCGGAGCATGCGGGAGGGTTCATGAAATTACTTGGAAGTGGCGAGCGCTTTGGGGCACATTTCTACTTTGCTGTTCAGGAAACTGCCGGCGGGATTGCTCAGGCAATGGGTTTGGCTCGTCCTTTTGTTGGCAATGATTCTATGGCGGTCATTCTTGGCGATAATATTTTTGAAGATGATTTTAAGGAGACATTTGCTTCTTTTAAGAGTGGATCCACACTTTTCCTTAAAGAAGTTCATGACCCTGAACGTTTTGGAGTGCCTGAATTGGATGGAGATAAAGTGGTTTCTATTGATGAAAAGCCACGTCATCCCAAATCCAATTATGCGGTGACCGGACTTTATCTTTATGATTCAACGGTTTTTGATATCATTAAGAATTTGAAGCCCTCAGCACGTGGTGAATTGGAAGTAACGGATGTGAATAATGCGTATGTTGACCGTGGTGACCTAAGTGCTGTGTTTATGGAAGGAAGCTGGACTGATGCCGGGACGTTTGAAAGTCTGTTTGAAGCCAATGAAATTGCTCGTAAAATTGCCCTTAAATCTAATCCTCTATGACCTCCCGCATTGCTGTCACCGGCTCACTCGCCTATGACTTTCTTTCGCAGTACGACCAACCGTTTGACCGTGTTTTATTAAAGGATCAACTTCACCAATTGAGTGTCTGCTTTGTGGTGCCAAATAAAGAGCGACATTTTGGAGGGACCGCGGGAAATATTGCGTATAATTTAGCTCTACTCAAAGCACCACCTACTCTTTTTGCAGGTGTGGGTTATGATTTTAAAGATTATGCTAAACGTCTCAAAAAGTTAAAAGTGGACCTGTCCCCACTTCGCCCCACTTCATATCTTCCAACTCCCTCAGCCACGATCATTACGGATCCCAATGGCAATCAAATCACTGAGTTCTGTATCGGGGCCATGGGAGCAGGGCTTAAGCCTCATGCTCAAGCCATTGAGAAAGCTTCTGCCGTGATTATTGCGCCGGATGATCCGGGATGGATGATGGATTATATTCAACTGGCCAAGCAGTTTAGAATCCCTTATTTCTTTGATCCGGGTCAGGGATTGCCTCGTTTTTCCAAAGATGATCTTGTCCGAGCTTTGCGTGGCGCCGAAGGAGTGTTTGTGAATGATTATGAATTTGAGCTTCTCAAGAATATGACAAATCTATCGCTGGATCAGATTCGTGCTTTAACCACCTATTTGATTGTAACGCATGGCGAAAAGGGTTCTACCATTTATTCTGAAGAGGGTATTTTTTCTATTCCCGTTGTGCCTCCTAAAGAAGTGGTCAACCCAACCGGCTGCGGAGATGCCTATCGTGCCGGCTTCTTAAAGGGCTACGTGGATCATCGTCCCATTGAGGTGTGTGGCAAAATGGGCGCGGTCATGGCAGCCTATGTAGTTGAACAGGTTGGAACTCAAATGCACCAGTTTAGCGAGCGTGCTTTTAAGAAGCGTTATAAATCTGCGTTCAAAGAAGCATTGTAAGCTTCTTTCAATAATTCAAAGCTCACTGTTTCAAGAGGGACAATGCACTTAGGTTTTTTAAGCGTCTCCCCCAAACCGCTTACTTTTTCCATGTATGAAATTCCCACGAAAGGAGTTTGTGTGATTTCTGCAAATATAAGGCTATGCAGTCGCATGCCCACCACTGCCTCGGACAATGCGATGGCCTGAATGACATCCAAATCGTCCATGTAATTTTTCCAAACTTTCGCTTTTTTACCCACCCCTGCCTGTTCAAAAATTTTATTCAAAAATTGGTAATCTTTTTGATTGTCTTTTTCAAAGGGTATACCAATCACTTTTTTGCCTTTCTCCTCACATAAATAATGTATAAATTTTGAGAACGAACTTTCCATTTCGTTCATATTTTTGCTCCAAAATCTTGGCACAAAAATAACTGTATTTTTATCTATTTTCAAAGAGCACTTTTTGGTTTTCCATTTCAAATAGAAAACCGGATCGAGCATTTTTTTTGCTTTTTTGTCGCCAAGCTTTTGAGTCCATTCAATGGAACGAAGATCCCGCACTGACACTCTGCTCGCACGCCGCAAGATGCTTGCGGCTAATTCGCGGGAGAATGCATGCTCCAGGGGGCCTACGCCGCTTCCGTAGACCCATACCTCCTTCTTAGTCACAAATGCCGGTTCAACCTGCTTAGACCAGATTAGGATTGATTTTAGAGGGCAATCTGTCAGTAGGGTGCCTCCACCCAAGAGGAAAACATCGCATTTTTTTACTGCTTCCTGTGTTTTCTTAAGTTCTTTGCGTTTTGCGGGTACAAAAAACGAGGCCAGTTTCGACCGAACTCCTCCAGGAAAGCGCCCCACAGCCCTAACCTTGAACTGATTTTTAGTTGCTTTGGGATTGGCGCTGATCACAGTTATCTTATATTTAGCCTCAAATTTTTGTATTAGGGCACGCAAAATAGCTTCATCTCCAATGTTGCCAGCTCCATAATTTCCACAAATGATCATTCTTTTCTTCATCTTTTTTATTATAAAATTACCCTTTGAGTATAAAGGGTAATTGAGGCTTTTTCCAGGGAATGGCTATTAGGCAGCTTCCTCTTTAACTTCTTCAGTAACCTCAGCGGCAACTTCTTCGGTGGTAACTTCTTCAGCGGCAACTTCTTCAGCGGCTGTTTCTTCAGCGGCAGCGTGTTCTACGGCTTCTTCAATGGCTTCTTCCGTTAATTCTTCTCCTTTTTCAACCGGCATTTCAAAGTCCAGCATCTTGCCTTCTTTAAGACGAGCGCTCTTCCCAGTACGGTCACGCATGTAGTAGAGCTTAGATCGACGCACTTTGGCATGACTAATGATTTCAATTTGAGCTACGTTCTTAGAATGTAGCGCAAAAATCTTTTCAACTCCCACACCACTGGCGATTTTTCGGATTGTGATGGTTTTATTCACCCCTGCTCCACTGCCCACTTTAATCACCAAACCTTCAAAAAGCTGAATGCGTTCTTTGGCACCATCCTTTGTGGTTTCAATGATACGTTGGTGTACTTTAACTCGATCCCCAACTCGCACAGGGGGTACCGCCTTTTTCAAGGTGTTTGATTTTTGTTCAACGTATTGGAGGAGAGCTTGTGACATGACTGAGTTTGTTAATTTCTTGTTTGCCCAGGCATCTTAAGGAAGCACTTCTAAAAAGGCAAGCTTATTTTTTCTTTTAAAGCATATTCTGAAGCGCATTGTGTGCGATCAGGTTTGATTTGTCCGTCAAAATGTCCTTCACAAAACGATCATTGCACTTGAGTCTATAGACAAAATCTTCTCGCTTTAAAATAGTAAAACGAAGCGGTCGATGGGATTGAACTTGTTTTTCCAAAAATACTTCCAATTCATCCGGATCAATGCTGCCAACCGCGAATAGATCAATTTCAGAATCCTTTTGAATGAAATGACCAGATAAAAGCAAAAAGTCGATATCTCCCATCTTAAGGATTGCCTGGGTGAGTTCTTCGTTTTGGTCCGTGCACTTTACAATGATGCTCTTTAATTCAGTTAATAGTGGGAATGCCTTATTAACAACATAGAACTTCCGACGATTTTTCATGCGACTCTTTAAAAGACCTATTCTTTTTAGGTTGTCCAGCTCGCGGCGCACGGAATTGATTTGCTCATCTAAACGGCGTGTTAGCTCACGAATAAAAAACTCTTCATTGTCATTTAATAAAAAAATCGTAAGGAGTTTGACTCGTGTCTGTGAGGTAAAAAGTTGCTTAAGGAGCATGTTTACTCTATTAAAACTGTATACATATTTTGCACAGTCATGCGCATGAAATCAAGTGGATGTTCGTTTTTTTTGTTCGTTTTCTAGTTTACAGGTTTAATTCAACTTGGATTTGAGTTGACGCAATGATCAAAATATTTCAAAAATCTGTACAATTTATTTATTCTATTTTTGGAATATTGCTATTTTATGATCACTTTTTTTGATCATTTTTTTTATTTATTGTAAGCAAAAAGAGGCCATTATGGCCTCTTAATTTTCTTTAACGTTTCTGTGTTTATCTAGACTTGAAAGTCTTCATCTGGTGCTTCTTCTTCCGGGTCATTTTTCATGATGTCAGTCAAAAACATGCAGCCCATGACACCGGTGAACATTCCTACCAATGCCGCCCCAAACAATGTGAACGTGGGGGCAGTGCTGGTTGAGAGTTCCCAAAAGAAAAAAGTGAGATAGTTACACGTGGCCTGAACATTCTCAAATGCCAGGATCAAAATCACAACAAAACTGATCACGGCCGCGAGTCCGGTAATAATTTTTTTCATGAGGAGGTGGTTAACTGATTAAGAAAGAAATTTTTTGAAGAATGTTTCAATGCCTATGGCGTTTCGAATTTGCACATATCCTTCGCTCCCCTTCTTATAATTTTCTCGAATCTTTGCTTTTTCATTTTCAGGATAGGCTTCCAAAAGGCTTTCAAGGTGTGAGGCCACTTCTTCGTCAGTGGGCTCAATGTTTTCCACCTTATAAAGGTGCTGAAGAATGATACGTAACTTCACTTGCTTCTCTGCTTGTGCCTTTTTTTCTTCTCTTAAATTGCGATTTTGAGTCTGCATGTGCTTTTCATACTCTTCCCACTTAAGGCCACGAGACTGCAAATCCATTTTAGTTCGGTCCAACATAAAGTCAATTTCTTCCTCAATGAGGGCTTTGGGTGCATCCAGCGTGGCCAGTTTGAGCAGTTCATCCAAAAATTCGCTTTCACGACGTTGTTTTTCTTGTTGCTCACGTTCTTTTTCAAGATTGGTGCGTACGTCTTCGCGGAACTGTTCCGGTGTGCGATCTTGACCGCTCACTTCTTTGATCCATACGGACGTTATTTCAGGAAGTTTCACTTCCTCTACTTTGCCCACTTTTACCTTAAACTTTACTTTTTTACCTTGAAATCGCTTGGAGTGATAATCTTTGGGGAAAGTGATGTCAAAGGTTTTTTCATCTCCGGCTTTGAGCCCAATGACTTCTTCTTCAAATCCGGGGATCAGACTCCCCTCGCCCAGAATGGCAGGATGATTTTTGCTGGCCGTTCCTTCTAAAGGAACATCACCCTTAGGGTCGAATCCGTCAAAATCCAGTTCCACACGATCGCCCATTTTGGCGACACGATCAACTTCTGTGTATTCCGCTCGTTGTTTGAGAACGTAATTGATCAGTTCATCCACTTCTTTTTCCGTAACTTTAAGGTCATTTTTCTTAATTTTAATCTTATCGTAGCCTGAAATTTTAACTTCCGGCAGCACTGCCACAATGGCCTCGAATACAAATGGCAGGTCACTCACAAACTTGATTTCCGGGCGTGCGACCACAGGCACTTTTTCTTTGAGCACGGCTTCGGCATACAAATATGGCAATGCCAAATCAAGCGCATGCACACGAATGGCGCCTTCTCCCAGGTGTTTCTCAAGTGCCTCGCGAGGAACTTTCCCTTTGCGGAAACCTTTGATACTAACCTGTTGACCAAGCTCAATCACGGCTTTCTCCATGAATTTGAGGAGATCAGACTCCTCCGCCTCGACGGTGATCGTGACTTCAGCCTGTTTTGGTTGGGATACGGTGACTTTCATGGGTTGTATCGTACGGAAAACAGTCCATGTTTGCAATGGAAAATGGGGGGACACTCGGTACAAGGTTGTTTTCATTTCGTTTTTATGTTATAATTTACTTTGGCTTATAAAATTTTGTGTATGGATCCAAACATAATCAACTACGCGAATGCAGAGGCCCAAGGGACGGGAACTCAATTCAATGAGCTTCTCCTTGGAGAAGCCCCCCATCCGGATATTGCAACCGTGGCAAACAATGTGCTTAATCGTATGCGTGACGTTGGTGACGGGCAGGTTTTGGATGATCCGCGTTATGAAAAGCTTGACACGGATCCCTATGAATTTCGGGTCCCTGCTCTCGCCAATGTGTCAGCCCGGACCGGAAACGATGTCGAGAATATCTTGCGTCTAGTGGATAAGCGTGTTTATGAGTCTTTGCTTAGAGAAGAGCGCGTTGATTTTGATGCAGAAGACCATTTTTCAGGCGATCTCCGTGTAACACGAGAGCTTCCGGAGGGCTTGGGACGATTTTTGCGAGAGAGCCATCGCTTGTTTCGTGTGGAAGGATGGAGAGGATTGTTTGCTGCTCGTGGGCAACGTGATGTTTCTCTACTCGGGCGTTTTTCTCCCAAAGAACAAAGACTCCAACGTCGTGTTGAAGCACGCTTGGCAGCGTTCGATCCTACGGTTCCAGGTTCACTGGATTACAATATGGTTGCGCGCGAACTTGCCCGCTTGGCCCCACAGCGTCTTTTGTTCGAACTTCCGCGACTCCGCACCTGGGCCGGAGCTTTGATGATTCCTACCTCAACCACTAATGTCCTGGCTCGCGTTGAGGAAGTGGTGGGACGACCCAATATGAATCAAGCCTCCATCATCCCCGTTCTGTCTTACCTTCGGGGTAATCCCGCGCATGTTACTGCTTTGCAGGATTTTTATGTTGAGGCCCAAGGTGGTGATGTGGAAGGTGCACGAACGGCTTTTTACGGGACCGCGGAACCCGGTTTGAAACCCGTTTATGATGCTGAAAAAAAGCGACATGAGGACGTGGATGAGGCGTTCAAGTCGGAACTTGAAGCTCACGATCGAGCTCGTCGAAATTATGAAAGTGATGAAAATGGGCGGATCGGACGCTATGAGGAGGCGGCAACCAAACTGTCAACGGTTCAAAGTGATTTGCAGGAGCTTCTTGGAATTCCCGGGAAAATCGCTTCCATTGATGGAGAAATAGCTGCCCTCCCCGTCACTCCCGCCACACCGCCGGTTGATCAATCTGGTTACCGTCGTGGCGATCTTGAAAAGGAGAAACGTCAATTGACGGATCGACAAGCGGATCTCCGTCGTAGTGTGATTCGACGCTATCAAGAATATGCCGGAGAATTTTCTAATGAAATTACTGCCAATGCGGCTCTTTTCAGCAATACCTCTCTCTCAACATTGGATGCGACCACTATTGCTTCGATCAATGATACACATTTGGAATCTTTAACTCGGATGATGGCTCAATTGCGCGCTCGAAAACGTCCCGAGATGACTACTCTGCGCACTGCACTGGAGGGTCGAGATGCCGAAAAACGCACCATTGAAGCGCGTCGTACTGCCTGGGAGGAGTACAAGAAAACACCTTATGAGGACCGTGCTAATCCGGCACCTGCCACCTGTCTTCCGACCGGTGTGACACTGACCGCGCCTCATGCCCGCTTAGGCGAACTTCGAATCCATGATTTTGACTCGTTGAAATCTCGCCACGATGACGCGCAACGCGCCTTTAATGATGCCTCTGCCAAAGTGGCTGATTCTCCGTTTAAAAAAACCCCATTGCCTCCGGAAACGCTTCTCTATGAACTTCAGCTCCGTGAGCCGGACTTGGCAACTCTGACTTCCCCTGAGAAGGAAATGCGTGCTATGGTGCGCACCATGATTTTGTTGCACGAAGCTCGTTCTCATGTCAATGAAGGAGCGACCCGTCGGCGCGCCGAACATATTCATGTCGGAGCTCAACGCTTGAGTGGCATCGCAGACCGTGCCCGTGGTGGCATGTACCGCCCTTTTGACGACATTCAACGCGATACCTTTATACGGGATGAACGACTGAAGGGGGTTGAGGGTTTGACGCTTAAAAGTAGTGTGCAGGATATTTTAACCAAAGTAGGCTCCGGGGCCTTAAATGAGGAACAACTACACCTTTACATTCACCAATTGGAGCTCCTGGCTCAAGATAGTCTTGAAGGAGCCAACTTAGCCCATGGAGAGGACGTACGAGGCCTCATTCATAACTGTCGTGTGGTTTATTACACCTTGAAGGCCCGCTCGATTCTTCAAGAGACGGGAAATCGAAGCGGGCCGTTGGATAAAGCCACTGAACTCCGAGCCAAAATTTTAGAAGCCACCAAACCATCCGAAGCCTCGGCATTGGCTGTTGAGACCGCTCGTGTCGCCACAAACCGCATCCGCCTGGAAAAGGCGCGTGCCGAAGCCGAGGCGGAAGCCGAGGCCAATGGCCCGGCGCATCAGCGAGCTGAAACCGTTGCAAAATGGGGTGAGCTCGCCTTTCTGGTGCTTGGACCCAAAGGTGTGTTTAACGTGATGGCGCGCGTGGGGCAATGGCTGGGCCGTAGCAAAACGAAACAGCTTCCCCCTTCTTAACTTCCTTTTATGAAAACGATTACGGATTTCATCCAACGCCTCCTCAAAGACCTTCATCTGGACGGGGTTGCGCCTAACGTACAAAAGGCCCTTGAACTCAAGATCGGCGCCATTGTGGATGAACAAATCGAGAGCGCGCTTGCTCATTCACTCACCGAGGACGACTGGAAAGTCTATGATGAGTATCGACGCAATCACCCGGAAGCGAAAGTGGATGAGGCCATGCAGGCCATGACAGCCCATCGGCCCGACATTGAAGCGGTAATGGAGGGAGCGCTGATTTCTACGTATGATGATTTGATGGCCCGAGAAGAAGCGGTGCGCATGGTTTTGGATGAGGCAGATAGCGCAAAATAGGCTTTTTTGATTCTATTTTTACGAATTTTTTCCACAAGACTATTTTTTCTATTTGGCTTATTTAAGCCATTTCTAGTTTTTGCCTTTCTTTCTTTGGGCTTCTCCCTGCCCCCCACCTGTTGCAAAACTTTTTTGTTTATGGTAGAATTAGTAGATAAATTTTAGGGATTTACCCCATCTTTATGTCAGCTACTCGCTCTGCATCAGAAAAAGAATCATTGAAAGATTTCCGTATTGACGCACTGGAGGCCATCAATCCCACCAGAAAAGACTTGGATGGACTCAAGGATGAAATTCGTGTGGGTTTGCATGACAACATGTATCAAGTACTTCAGTACTGTGAAACCAATCGTGTTGATTATTTCACCAGTTGGGAAACTGTTCTGGATTCCGGTGATAGCGTTGCCATTGGGCATTTTGAAAAAGCCATGGCTATGATCATGCCAAGCAATTCAGTGGATTTTATTTCAAAACTAAAAGCTGGAGATGATGATGGTAAAAAAATGCTGGACGTGATCGTTCATTTCTTAAAAGAACGTAAGGTTAAAAGTGCGAAAACCGAGGAAGACATTGATGTGCTCTCAACCGATGTTTCTGGAACTTTTTTAGGAAAAGTAGTGGAAAATCTTGGGGATCGCCTTGAAGAAAATCCGCTCGCAACTGTTTTATCCGGAGCTGTGCTTCTATGGGGCACGAGTGCGCTTTGGAACAGGGCAGATGCCGAAGGCAAAGGAGGAAAACCTTATTTTAAAAATTTGCTCATTGGAGGTGTGAGCTTGCTCTCAATCAATCATATGCTGGGTCCGGTGATTAAGGGCCAAACTTTGTTTGGATCGATTGAATCCATGTTCTCTAAAGGAAAACAACAAGAATTAAGAGAATCATTGAATGATCGTATGCCCAAGGCTTCTGAGAAGGATAAGGAAACCATTGAAGTGCTTATGGGCTATTCCAATGTTCCGTTTAAGTATCTATTGAGTGCCTATGAAAGAGCCAAAAAAGCACAAGGAAATTCTCGTGAAATTGATATGGGCCGTTTGCAAAATAGTATGGGAAGACATGGAAAAAATATCAGTGAGGCGGCTTTTAAGCAGTCCCTGGGACGAGGCCTTTTTAATAAATTAGAATCCCTCATCGGATCGGATGATGATGATATTCGTGTGGCCAAAGAACGTTATGTCAACGGCGATGGTGGTCCTTGGATCACGATCCGTGTTTTGCTTGATACGTATGATAAAGATCCGGATTTCGCCTATGAAGTGGATGAAGTGACACGTGGAGTGGTGAGTGGGGCAGTTGATGGGGGCGTGGCGGCCGCATTGGGTGGCACACCAGTAACTATTAGTATTAAACCCGACTACCAAAATGAGTTTAAGGATGTTAAAGACATTGATAAACTTGATCTCCATATTGGTGAAAACGGCAAAGCAGAAGTCCGCGGTGTGGCGTTTGATTATGTGCGCGACGACAGTGCCAAGGCGAGCGGTGTCATTAAATATACTTTTAAAGGTATGGGTACGGTCGGCTCCACTGATATTGTTATTGAAGTGGGTGAAAAACCAGGCTTGGCTCCGAATTTTGCTCCTCTTGAAACGGAAGCCAAAAATCGTGTGACTGCCATGGCGGCTGCCAAAGGGCTTTCCGCTCCCACCTGGGATCCGGCAGCTAAAGCATGGTCTGTTGCTTCTTATATGCCCACAAATTCTCTAGGCTATGCACCAGCGGCGACACCCGTCACGCTTGAATTGGTGGATGGGAAATTTGCACGTCTCAAAGTGGCTGGATTCAGCGAAAGCTTTAAAGACACCACAGCCCTGAATAAGGCCTTGGAGGAAAAATTTGTGGTCGATGCCTTGCGCAAAGATCGCGATTTTGAACAAGCGTTTGGAGAAGGTCTCACTATTAGAGTGAAGGATTTGTCTAAAAAAACGCTTTCGGTTGAAGATGCAGAAGTAATATTCGACTATAATGCGACAACTGGATTTTCAGTCACAAAATTTACAGTGGGAGAAAAATTTGTAGATAAAAAAGTGGAGCAAGCACGTAGCACCGGTGACTTCGAAAAAGTCTTTAAAGATTTACGTGCCTCAGGTGAAGAGCTTTCACAGTGGCGTCGCGCGGCTGATTTGATTGGAAGTCGCTGGCGCGGAGCAGACAACGTCAACTACCACTGGAAGGAGATCGTTGACTTTAAAGAAGACCAGATCCTTCAAAATTATCATGATGCCCTTATGGGTGTGGGAACGGCCACGAATTTGGACGTTCTTACGAATGCTTTTAATGATACGGTGGGAGACACCATTCGTGACCTGGAGACGTTGCAAACGAGTCTTTCAAATGCAGACAACGAAGCGGTTTATGACAATCTTGAGGAAGAATTTTTGCTTTATGACCTTGGAAGCTCCGATTATAAAGATCGATTCACTCAGTTTCGCGGAACGGTTGAAACGCTTCAGCTCCCCGGAGTTGCTGAAAAATCCAATCTGGTTCATCAAGCTGTTGAATTTAAAATCATGCGAGTTTGGTTTGACCACACCAACGAGTTTAGGAACGCTCCATTCAATCCGACCCAAACCGCTTACCTTGATAAACTTGAAGCCGAGATTACGGACGCACTCAATCAAGCTCAACGCAGTGATGCGAATGTGCTTCAAAGATATATACGTTCCGGTATCAATGAGGTGGAATTCTATAAACTTTACCCCGGACTTAAGACACTGCCAAAATACAAAGAGTGGCAGAAATTGTCGGAGCGAGATGAAGCCTTGGAGGCTGCGATTCCTGCGTTGCAGGTTGTTGGTGCACTCGGCTATCATGTTGAGGCGGACCCGGCTGTTATTGGCGGAAAGATCATTAAGTTTAACGATGGCACGGAGTGGAAAGTGTCGGGGCCTTCCAACGCTCCCCAACTTACCTCGATGACCCTCACGAAGGCCATGGTGGATCTTCAGGTTGAACACATGGCGCAACAATCGGAATTTACGGAAGCTTTTGAGGCATTGGAACACATTTTTGCTTCCATGAATCGTCATCCGTGGGAAAGCCTTCTTCAAGGAGAATTTGAAGAAGCGTTTGATGGCGTGGTTGCCGAAAATCGCTGGAAATCTCTTATTGATTATAAAAGAAAAGAGGCGAAAGATGATTATCGCGCTCGATTGTTGACCACTTACGGAGGTGCTCCGGCAAGCTGGGGAGCTGTCACTATGAATGTGGGGCATTATGTTGGTTTAGCTCAAGTTATTGAAAAAGAAATTGCCTCGAAAATCGGGGCTGGCGAAACTTTCACTCGTGAACGGTTTGAGGAATTTTACGATATGGCGCAGGCCATGGGCTATGAGTCTTCGGAATATGTGTTTGCCATGATGAATATGCGCGATGAGATTCGTATTTTTGATTTTGAAGGATTTGATAGCCTGGATTCGAGGCGAGCCGAAGATGTGATGAATTTGGCCATGGAACTTCAAAACAAGTATACCCGCGAGCTGGATACCGGTACCGCTTGGGGGCAAGATGAACTCAACTACTTTCAATACGTTCACATGAAAGTTCTGACCGCGTTACGCCGCGCCCACGATAATAACACCCTCTGGGACATGCTCAAGCAAGATGATGTCATTCATCGTGAGGAGATTCCAAAAAAGTTAAAATTGGACGTGGTTTCGTTCGATAAATTCAAGGCCGATCCGCATTTGTTTAAGGATGTGGCGTTTACCTACGATCTGGGCGAATTTAAGAAACAATTGGAGAAGGAGGATCAGAAGGATACGCTTTTGGAAACACTTGAAACCGCAACGACTGCGCTTGAAGCGGTCTATCAAGCGGAGTGGATTCAAAAAGTCAATGACCCTGAATATAAAAGACATAAGGTTCGCTTTCCGTTGTTTGAGAAAGAAGCTGCTTTGTCGCGTGATCGATACATTATTTTGACAGTCAAGGGTGCTGATGCCAATGGCAAACCGCTTGACTTAAAGCGTGCGCAAAAACTTCTAAAAAAACGTCTTGAAAAGTGCGTGAGTGAAGCCTCCAAAAGTTGGTATGAAGTCGAGGACATCCCTTGGATTCCGTTTTTTTAGTATAACTCTCCTTACGGTCTGCCCGGTACCTTTTCTTGAGAAATGGAGGTCTTTTTAAAAATCGCTTGACATTTTTTATTTATAGAATATAATATATTTCCATTAATCAAAACTTTATGACAGAAATTTCACACAATGGGTTAAGCATTATTGGCTCGGAGGTGCCTGTAACCGAATCAACTCCCGACCGCATGCTCACATCCTCACCTTTGCGCGATGTTTCATCCCGTGTGCGTGCCTTTCTTCCGGCTTTGTTTGCGGCTGCCATGTTGAGTGCCCCTCTTATGTCATCTCACTCTGATGAGGCGCCTGCCACTGATGCCTTGAGCGTGGACTTGGATGAGGATGGACTCGATGATTCTCGAGCATTTTCTCCTGAAACGGCCGCTAAATTAGTGGTCGCTGTGCCCATCATGCTTGTCGGCTGTGCGGGTCCCGATCCTTCAGGGCTGGGTCCTGTAGAGACACCGGAAGGATATGGAGAGGAGGAAGAAAAAAAAGAATCCGATGATGGAGGCGGTTGGAATCCCATTGAAAAAGTGAAGGACACCATTGATACCATGGCTCAAACGCTTGCCATTTTATTGGTGCTTGTAACCGGGTTTGGGCCACGACTTTGGAAGGGTAAAGGACCGATACAAAGCGGTGTCAGTATTGTTGCTTCTGGAATTTTGTTCGTGTTTTATTGGACTGCGTTCGGACTTGTGTCCCTGGCTACCCCTGTGGCTGGTGTCATGGCGGGATGGGAACCTACGATGTGGCTTATAAAAAAGATCGGTAAGCACGGCAATACTCCTCCGGCTACGCCGTAGGAGCTTGCTTCACCCCACAAAGAGCCTCCAGTACAGGTTGTCCCGGTACAAGATTTTTTGGAATGTTCAATATGTCAAATCCCCGCGGGCCCTTCGCCTTTCAATTCCTGAGGGGGCGCGCCGCCCAACTTCCCTCCCATGGGGAACACACAAACTCCCGCATTACGCGGGAGAGGATAAGTTTGATTTCGGCTCGTAGTCTTTGATTGCGGCGCCTCCTATCACTTCCCTCTCCCGAGTCCATACCCTACAAATCATCTAGAAGTTCTTTGATTTGTTTTTTTAGTTTGGGAATATCTTTTTTAATAGTGCGCCAAACTGTTGCGATATTTACTCCAAAATACTCATGAATCAAAATATCTCTCATTCCCGCCATTTCTTTCCAAGGCATTTTTGGATATTTCCCTTTAAAAGGTTTAGGCAATTTTTTCGTGGCCTCCCCAATGATTTCAATCCGTCTTATTATTGCATCTTGCATCATTGTCATCTTAGAAAATGTTTCTTGCGTTGCATGAAGAGAGTACTTTTCAATTTCTTCAATACTCTCAAGTATATGTTCAATGAAAATCTTAGGATCTTTTTTCATAAATAACCTTTTGTTCGTCTAAAATGATTTTTTTAAGCTTAGAGTTGATTCCATTATATGTTAAAATATCCACTTTTCTTCCTGTTTTTTCCTCCAAATTTAACTTAATACGAGCCATCTCCATTAGGGTTATTCCGTGCCCGAATTTAAGCAAAAAATCAATATCACTTCTTGGCGTCTGCTCTCCTCTTGCCACAGAACCAAAAATACCTACCTTGATTACCCCTTGGCGTTTTAGATAAGGAACAACTTGTTTTTTTATCACAGAAATACTCATGATTGTAGTTTAACATATTCGGCAAACGGTCCGTACACCCTATCCCTTGACAAATTTAAATTTAGTCGATATAATCTTTTGCCCGGTGACTGACCTGACATAAAAACAAAAGCGCAGAAAACCTTATCAATAAGCGCTTTCTCAAATGTTTCGTCAGCTCATTACAGGACTTGTCCTTTCCCAACTGATGCTCATAGCGAGCCCCTTTCACTCCCCTGCCCCCAAGGTGGTTTATGGTAGTTATATTATGACCCCGGAAGTTGCGGCTCCCACTCGTGAGGCCCATCAAAGGAGCCGCACTTTCCTTACATTGGATCGACCGTTTGCCACGCAAGGCAAGGTGGATTCTAACACTCTCGCCCGTTGTGAAAACAATGTGGCGCAGGTCTTTGACATTCTGCCCGCGACCCATGTGGAGGCGATCAAGAATCTGACACTAAGCTTTGACCCGACGATTCGTCGCGGATTGGCTGGTGGAAATACTTTGATCCTGCGTTGTGTGAACGTTCCCAATGATGCTGAAATGATCGCGGTGTTGGTTCATGAAATCGGCCACGTGGTTGACACAGGCCTGCTTAATGCGTCTAAATATGATTTGAAAACGAAATTTGTGGACCGCGGGAAAGTGGTGTATAGTTCCGATCCCAGTACGAAACTGTATGGCGTTAGCTGGGAAAACAATCGTTCTTTGAAAGGCGTGAAGCGGGATTTTGTTTCAGTCTACGCCCTGGAAAGTCCTTATGAAGAGTTCGCAGAAACGTACATCATGTATGTGTTGCATGGCCCTTTGTTTCGGCTTTATGCGGCACACAACAAAGCGTTGAAGATGAAGTATGAGTTTATGCGGGATGTGGTGTTTGAAGGTGTGGAATATAATTTCGCGTCTGAAAAGCTGCCCCCTATTCTGCAGGTGATGGATCGTCATTATGACGCCACTCGCCTGGATTATGGTCTGGAATCTTTTTTGGCCCTTCGGGGGTCAACTGATTCATAACAATTTAATCTTGAGGGCTGTCCGGTTTCGACTAGACCTCTCCTCCAAGATTCCGAAGAAACCCCTGACTCAAGGGAGGGCGGGGGTTTTTTCATGTCCAAAAACCCTAAATCGAAATCTTCCCTTGTGCGTATAAAATTAGCAATATTCCCAATGCCACCATCACCAACCCCGTGGCCAGACGCATCCATTTGCGATGTTTCTTTTTCCAGACTTCAATCTGATTTATGTTACAACTTACGTACGCAATCACTAAAATCACAATCAGCGGCAACACAAAAATAAGGTTGTAGAGCGCAAGGTACCATAAGGCGGTCCACTGAAAATCGCGTGCCAGAATCGTGGTGATGGCCAGATATGGGCCACCCGTACATGGCAATTCCACGGCTGCCACAAAAAATCCCAGCACAATGACTCCGGGAATGCTGGCTACTTTCATTTTTTCCTTTATTTTTTTAACCTGCTTCTTGGGAATGGCAAGGGAAAAGCCTTGGCCGTACCAAAAAAAATCTTTGATTTCAACAAATCCAAGCAAAATCACTAAAATTCCCACTATGGTTCCTATGATGTCAGTGATCTGCAATTTCTGAATGACCACCATAAGCCCCATTCCTGCCATAAAATAGGATAAAAACACTGTACTAATATAAATGAGCCCCACCATTAGCATGCGTCGTCGATTTTTGGACAAGGCCATGAGCGTGCTAATAAGCAAAATCAATACTCCAATGGCACATGGATTGATGGAATCAACCAAAGCAGTGGTGATCACTGTGATGAGTTTGACGTCAATCATAGATTAATCGGGTGTCTTTAGTTGGCAGTGTGAGCCTCAACCGGGAGTGTGCAGGTAGAAAATTCCTCTAACTGTTCAAAGGTCTGGGTTCCGCTCAAACGCTCGCCATCGCTGCGGATCCATGTGGGATAACTATCCACTCCTTTAACCAAGCAGAGTTCGGGCTGAGCTTCCTCTCCATTTGGGTCACATTCTACGTAGGTGATGTTGTCCCAAGCATCGCCAAACATTTCCTTTTGATCGGCACAATGAGGACACCAGAACGCGCCGTACATGACAATTTCTTCATCGCTGAGACATTGCGCGAATTCGGAATAATCAGCGGTTGGCCCGTTTGAACAGCCGGCAAGTACAAGCAAAAAGGTCATGGAAACTCCGAGATATATTTTTTTAAAAGACATTTTTTAGGGGTTTAAGAGATAATTTTTAACAAAATTCACACACTTCCGGATTTTTTCGTTTTCCTTCATCAATCGTACTTAAAATTGAAAGAAGGAGGAACAAATTAGTAATGATGATCACCTGCTGAATCATGCAAAAAATACAGACCGCATGCAATACAAACAGTTCAATGTACGTGAGGTAACCGGCAAACAAAACCCCGAACGCGGTCACCGCAAACATGAACCAGAGCACATTGTACGCACGGAGCGCTTTACAAAATCGAGTCAATCTCACATTTTTGAAAATCATCCATGCCAGTACAAACAGCAAAATATATGTGAGCATTCCCAAAATAGAGACTGGAATATCAAACAATTCCGAATAAATACTTTTGTTTACAATGTCGCAATCAAGGTAATCATTGATTTTGCACAAGGTGCTGGCCGTTGGCTTGAAGTGCATGTAGGTCAAATAGATCGTGTCCAGAATGGCCAGAAACGTCAGACCCATGAACCACTTGAGTCGAGTGTGCACTTTTTTGATGGTGTCGAATGTTTTCATAAGGGAGGATTAAAATTGAAAAATCACTTTAATCAAATTTTATCAGGTTTATTTAATTTGTAAAAGGCATGGCAAATTCCATTGCTCTCATCCGTTAAACATCGTAGAATAGGCGGGCCGTTTTACCCATTCACAGTCCGGGTTACGGTCAATATCACTATGGTGGCTATAGCTCAGTTGGTTAGAGCGTCGGGTTGTGGTCCCGAAGGTCGTGGGTTCGAGACCCACTAGCCACCCCATTTGTGTCGTTCGGCGGAAATGAAGATACTATCAAACGGTTTTTGCCAGTCTGTTAGTAGCTTCCCGTCTTTTATTTTAAGGTTTTGAAGTGTTAAAGCTATAATTGCCCTTTTCTGCTCTAGTTCAGAACCCATAAACAGCTCATAACTCCTAGAAGCCAGCTCTAACAGGTAAGAAGCGGTAATATAGTATTCTTCGTCTGCTTTGCTTATCCTTTCTGATTTGGCTTCGTATTCCTTTTTCTTCTTTAGCCATTGTGTGCGTAAATTGTCATATTGTTCCGTAGTAATACTGCCGTCTAATTTATCTTCATAGGCTTTTTCAATTCTGTTTTGGTATAAATCAATTTGCCTTCTGCAATGTTTTTTTTCTGTTTCTGTAAATTCCTTTTTGCCTTCGTGCGATTCCCTTAACGATTTAGTAAGGTTTTCTAAGTCTTTTTTGGGTATCTGCATTGTTTTAAATTTTTTTGCCAGTTCCTTTGTTAATTCATTGTCATTTGTTCCTTTGGGTTTGATTTTGTGCTTCCCCTTTCCGTTGTTACAATAATAATAACATTCGCTTTGTACCTTCCTACCAAGCTTCTTATGTCGGTTTTTTGATGGGCTGTATGCACAACCGCATTCAGCACAATAAATTAAACCTCTATACAAACCTGTTTTTCCCAATAATTTACCTTTCTTCTTTGATTTAGTCCTTCCTTCTC
>Ga0210006_1000419_pt1 | contig 33426 bp, 21 predicted proteins | sample CryGey02umfilter_2_FD_185452 | JGI IMG/M metagenome (GOLD analysis project Ga0210006, IMG submission 185452) | Groundwater microbial communities from aquifer in Utah, USA - Crystal Geyser 4/10/14 0.2 um filter (SPAdes) (version 3) | ecosystem: Environmental > Aquatic > Deep subsurface >... | reverse complement strand
CAGCGCCGAGAAGGTCCACTCCTCATTGGCCACCCAGTCGACTCCGGCAAATCCGCCGTACCAGACCCGGTTTTTGCCGTCGGCCAGGTAGTTGTCCCACTTGTTCCACAGCCCCTGGAAGAACCAGTAAAGCTCGTCGTTGACCTCGCCCGAGGCATCGAGCGCCACCACCGTTTTCTGGGACGAGCCGGTTCCAGCGCTATCGGCCTGCTTGCCGCTGAGCCCGAACACACCGACCTTGGTGGTTCCGTCCTGGAGCCCCACGCGACCCCAGACCATCTTGCTGCTGTTGTTGTCGAAGGTGGCGTCGGAGCGTTTGTAGCCGGTTTGGTCGACGGCGTAGCTGGCGGTGGTGCCGTTGCCGTTGGAGAGTCCCAGGTTCACGGTCAGGGGGCCGACCGCCTTGGTGAAGAAGAGGCCGCGATCATAGGTGATCCCCGCCATGCGGTAGGCGGTGAAATCCTGGAAGGTCAACCGGGTTTCGCGGGGGAACATCAGGTCGGAGAGCTGGAATTGCCCCGCCATCATCGACACCCCGCTGCCGAACACATCGTCGTGGCTGACCCAGGCATCCTCGATCAAGAAACCGCCGTTGCCACCCTTCTCGGCCATGATGCCGTAGAAGTAATAGGTCATGTGTTCACTCAAGGGGGCGCCCGAGAGCAGCTTGATGAGGTAGGGCGATTGCAGGTCGAACTGGGCGCCGTTGGGGGCAGTGGAGGCGACGTTGTTATCTTGCCGAACCTGGGCGTAGGACTGCGCCCGGATCGCCAGCGGAACCGTCTTCATCAGCGCCAAGCGGTCATCTCCGGTGTCGGTCGCGATGTCCTGCTCCCAACCGGGCAGGCGGTAATTGTTGGCGCGAAAGTCCTCGCCGAAGGTGTTCAAGCGGGGGAAAGCGGCGTGGCAGGTGGCACAGCTGATCTGGTACTGACGGGCAAAGGCGGGGATCGCCTCGGCTTCCGGACCCGACCACAGCGACACGGCGGCCACCGGCAGGGCGGCCAGCGCCAGACGGAGAGAGGAACGGGTGGGGGTCGATTGCATGGAGGACTCCTAGCTAGTCGCTTGTGATGACAAGCCGGAGTCCCAACTCGATGGGCGACCCCGGCACAACCGCCCCCCGCGAGGGGGGATCGGATGGCCGGAATGCTAGAAAAACGGGGATTGGCACCCGATGACAGGGGCGTGAAGAAACACTAACCGGAGGATGAAGGTTCGTTTAGAAATCCCGAGTTATGAACTCGGGATTTGCCCCCGCCGCCACGGGGTCAATTGGCCAGGAAGCGCTCCAAGAAATTGATGTCGTACTTGCCGTCTTGAAAATCGCGCGAGCGCATCAAGCGGCGGTGCAACGGCACCGTGGTGTGGACCCCTTCGATCACCAGTTCATCCAGGGCCCGGCGCATCCGGGCAATCGCCTCGGCGCGGGTGGGGGCATGGACGATCAGTTTGCCGATCATCGAATCGTAGTGGGGGCTGATAACCCTTCCTGAAAAGGTATCGGAATCGAACCGCACGCCGGGACCGCCGGGGGCGTGGAACGAGGTCACCGTGCCGGGACAGGGGATGAAACGCTCGGGATCCTCGGCGTTGATCCGGCACTCGATGGCGTGGCCATTAACCTTGATTTGATCTTGAGTGAATGACAGGGGCAGCCCCGCCGCGACTCGGATTTGCTCCTTCACCAGATCGACCCCGGTCACCTCTTCGGTGATGGGGTGTTCGACCTGAATACGGGTGTTCATCTCGATGAAATAGAAGTTGCCGTCGGGGGTCATCAAGAACTCGAAGGTCCCCGCCCCTTCGTAATTCACCGCATGGCAGGCCGCCACCGCCACCTCGCCCATACGGGCGCGGGTTTCGGGGGTGACCATCGGGCATGGCGCCTCTTCAAGGATCTTTTGATGACGCCGTTGCAACGAGCAATCGCGCTCGCCCAGGTGGATGACGTTGCCGTGTTGATCGGCCATCACCTGGATTTCGACGTGGCGGGGCTGTTCGAGGAACTTCTCGATGTAGACCGCCGGGTTGTTGAAGGCCCGCCCCGCCTCGCTCTGGGCGATCAAAAAGGCGTTCACCAACGATGCCGAGGTGTGGACCACCTTCATGCCTCGTCCTCCGCCGCCCGCCGCCGCCTTGATGATGACCGGGTAGCCGATTTCACCCGCCAGACGCAAAGCTTCGGCCTCGGTGGTCACCGCCCCATCCGAGCCGGGCACCACCGGCACCCCCGCCTTCTTCATCGCATCCTTGGCCGAAACCTTGTCGCCCATGATCCGCATGACGTCGCCCTTGGGGCCGATGAACTTCAACCCCGAAGCGGCAACAACATCGGAAAACTCGGGGTTTTCGGCCAGAAAACCGTAACCGGGATGAATCGCCTCGGCGTCGGTGATCTCGGCAGCCGCCATCAGGGCGGGAACCGATAGGTAGCTCTGGGGGGATGGGGGGGGGCCGATGCAGACCGATTCGTCGGCCATGCGCACGAACATGGAGTCGGTGTCGGCGGTCGAGTGAACCGCCACCGTCTTGATCCCCATCTCGCGGCAGGCGCGAATGACGCGGAGGGCGATTTCGCCCCGGTTGGCAATCAGAATTTTGTTAAACACGGGCACCCTCGAAGGTGGCAGTCGACCGTCTTAAAACTCGGCGGGAGAGGTGTCGGCAGCGCTTCAGTCGGGATCGATGACGAACAGATCCTCGCCGTATTCCACCGGCTGACCGTTCTCGGCCAGGATCTTGACGATCCGGCCCGAGGCGTCGGCCTCGATCTCGTTCATCAACTTCATCGCCTCGATGATGCACAGCACCTGCCCCTTGGTGACGTGGTCGCCCACCTCGACGTAGGCCGGGCTATCGGGGGAGGGGGCGCGGTAGAGGGTGCCGACCATGGGGCTGGTCACAAAATGCCCTTTGATTTCGGGGGCGGCGGCCGGAGCGGGGGCAGCAGCGGCAGGTGCCGCAGCCGCCACGGGTACGGGGGCCGGAACCGTGGCGTAAACGGTACCGGCGGGGGCGCCACGGCTGATGCGCACCGTGCGTTCCCCTTCGCTGATCTCCAGTTCGTTCACATCGGTGCCTTCGAGCAACTTAATCAGTCGACGCAGCCCTCTGAGATCGTCAAAGAACTCCATGGGGTACTCCTTCATGAGCGGGTTTTAGGTGTGGATGGTTCAAAAACGGCGGGTCAGCGGCGCAACAAGTGCGCCAATAGACCATCGAGAGCAAGCCGGTAGCTATCGGGGCCGAAGCCGCCGATCACACCAACTGCCACATCGGCCAGCAACGACCGATGACGAAACGATTCGCGGGCATAAACATTAGAAAGGTGCAATTCGACAAACGGAATGGCGACCCCGAGCAGGGCGTCGCGGATGGCCACCGAGGTGTGGGTGTAAGCACCGGCGTTGATGAGGATTCCATCGACCCCCTCGGTGCGCGCCTGGTGGATGCGATCCACCAAAGCCCCCTCCCCGTTGGCTTGAAGGTGCAGCAACTGCGCCCCCTGGTCGCCCGCCCGTTGGGTTAGATCGGCCACGATCTGCTCCAGGGTGGCGGCGCCGTAGATCCCCGGCTCGCGCAGCCCCAGCAGATTGAGGTTGGGGCCGTTGAGCAGCAGGATTTTGGGGGAGGAACTCACGGCGCTCCCCCTTCCCGACGCTGGGCCAACGCCTCGGCGGCCCGTTCTAACCGGGAGATCTGATGCAACAAGCGCTGTTTGCGCCCAGAGGATGGGGTGGCGGGGACAGGGGCTGCGGCGGTCGCCTCGCTTCCCAAAACCTGAAGCACGGTATCGACCACATCGTCCAAATGGCCTGGATCCCAGGTGCGAAAACGGTGGCCCAAACCCTCTTGCAGCCGCTGGCGCAGCGTCCCCTCTTCCCTTGGACCGGGGCTGGTGCTGACGGTATGCTCCCCCCCGTCTTGATCGAGGATCGACCGCAATTGCCGGATGTACGGCAACGCTTCGCCACCGCGCCCCTGACGGGTCAACAGCCGAATCATCCAACGGACGGCCACCGCATCGCCCCCCACCAACTCAAGATGGCGGGTCAGCAGGGACTCGGCCTCGTCGAACCGACCCTGCCGATAGGCAGTCATGGCTTGGGACAGCAGATCGGATTGGGGGGTGGGATGGGTCAACTTTGATCCGTTTCTGATTCGCGGGGGGCTAATTTCGGCGCTTTTATAGCCCGTTTTGCCCCGTTTTGAAATCAATTCCAGCTTTTTTCGAAGGGTATCGTTTCGCTCATGATCTCCATCATGCTCAACGGCCAATCGCACGACGTGCCCCAGAACACCTCTATTGCCGCCCTGCTTGAAACCCTGAACCTCGCTGGAGGCAAAGGGGTCGCGGTGGAGCTTAATCTTGAGGTTGTCCCCCGCAGCCAACACGCCGCCACCGTGCTCGAAGTGGGCGACCGGATCGAGGTCGTCAACATGGTGGGGGGGGGCTGATCCCTCCTGATCCAAAACAACGCTCACACCAGAACCCTTGCCCCGATGTGGGCCCAACCATAAGGAGTCGCCCCATGTCCCCATTCTCCGACCCATTGATTGTCGGCAGCCACACCTTCACCTCGCGGCTGCTGGTCGGCACCGGCAAATACAAAGACTTCGAGCAGACCAAGGCGGCCATCGAGGCCTCGGGGGCCGAGATCGTCACCGTGGCGGTGCGCCGGGTGAACATCACCAATCGCGACGAGCCCAACCTGCTCGAATACCTCGATCCGGCCAAATACACGATTTTGCCCAACACCGCCGGGTGTTACACCGCTGAGGAGGCGGTGCGCACCTGCCGGTTGGCCCGTGAGGCGGGGGGCTGGAACCTCATTAAACTTGAGGTTCTGGGCGATCAAACCACCCTCTTCCCCGACGTGGTGCAGACCCTCAAGGCGGCCGAGATTTTGATCGAGGACGGCTTCGAGATCATGGTCTACACCAACGACGACCCGATTATGGCCAAACGCTTCGAAGATATGGGCTGCGTGGCGGTGATGCCGCTGGCCGCCCCCATCGGTTCGGGGCTGGGGATCCGCAACCCGTACAACATCAAGATCATCTTGGAGCACGCCAAGGTGCCGATCCTGGTCGACGCCGGGGTGGGAACCGCCTCGGACGCCGCCATCGCCATGGAGCTGGGCTGCGATGGGGTGTTGATGAACACCGCCATTGCCGGAGCCAAAGATCCGATTTTGATGGCCAGCGCCATGCGCAAGGCGATTGAGGCCGGACGCGAGGCCTACCGGGCCGGGCGCATCGGCCGCAAGCTCTACGCCACCGCCTCCTCCCCCCTCGACGGCATGTTTCTGTAAAAAATCATGGCAATCCGCGAAATCCTCATCTGGCCCGATGACCGGCTGAAAAAGGTCAGCAAACCCATCGAGAGGGTGGACGACACCCTGCGCAAGGTGGTTAAAGACATGGCCGACACCATGTACGACGCCCCCGGCGTGGGTTTGGCGGCCCCCCAAGTCGACGTTCACCTGCGCCTGCTCATCACCGACATCGAAGGGGATGAGAAAAACCGCAAGATCAAGGTCATCATCAACCCTGAGATCGTCGCCCAATCGGGCAGCCAGACCGATCAAGAGGGGTGCCTGTCGGTCCCTGGGGTCTTCGCCGATGTGGAGCGAGCCGATTGGGTCAAGGTGCGCTACCGCGATCTCGACTGGAACCTGATCGAAGAGGAGGCGACCGGCTTGCAGGCCCGTGCCTTCCAGCACGAGATCGACCACCTCGACGGGATTGTCTTCGTCGAGCTGCTCTCGCCGGTGAAACGACGGATGATCCGCAACAAAATGCTCAAGCTGAAAAAAGAACGGACCCCCCGCCGATGACTCCCCCCCTACGTGTTGTTTTCATGGGCACCCCCGATTTTGCCGTCCCCCCCCTGCAAGCGCTGCTCGACGGCCCCGACACGGTGGTGGGGGTGGTGACCCAACCCGACCGACCCAAGGGTCGCGGCATGAAGCTGGCCCCCCCGCCGGTGAAGGTCGTGGCGCAAGAGGCGAATCTTCCGGTGATTCAATCGGGACGCCTGCGCGACGAGGGGGTCTTCGAACAATTGCAAGCCTGGGCCCCCGATCTGATCGTGGTGGTCGCCTTCGGCCAGTTGCTGCCCAAAAACGTGCTCGACCTGCCCCGCTTGGGCTGCATCAACATCCACGGCTCTTTGCTGCCCCGTTGGCGGGGCGCCGCTCCGATTCACCGGGCGCTGCTGGCGGGCGATGCGATGACCGGGGTGACCACCATGTTGATGGAGCAGGGGCTCGACACCGGCCCCATGTTGCTCAAGGCGGCCACCGAGATCGCCCCGAGCGACACCACCGGATCGCTCTTTTTGCGCCTGGCCGACATGGGCGCAGGGCTGTTGATGCAAACCATCGAGGGCCTCAAAACCGGGGCGATCGCCCCCGAACCCCAAGACGACGCCTTGGCGACCCACGCCGCCAAGGTGACCCCCGAGGATGCCAAGATCGACTGGTGCCTGCCCGCCGCCGAAATCGAGCGGCAAATCCGGGCGCTGCAACCCTTCCCGGTCGCGACCACTGCGTTGGGCGACACGGCCTTGAAGATCCATCAGGGAGAGGTGGGGGATGCCTGCACCGAACAACCAGGGCAGGTGGCCCGGATCGGCGGCTCCGGGATCGAGGTCTGTTGCGGCGATGGTCATCTGCTGCGGCTGACCCGCCTGCAACGGCCCGGCAAACAGGCGATGGAGGCCGAGGGTTTTTTGAACGGCTTCCCCATCGAGGCCGGGATGAGGTTGGGGTGATCGCGGTAACGGTGGCGCCGCCGGTAGGGCTCCACCCTTCCTCCCCTTTGGAGGCGATGATCGATTCATCGCCTCCGAGCAGCCCAGGGATAGGCTGCCAAAACCAGGAACGTAAGTGACTGATTTTGCATGCACAGCAAAAACCGCGTCGCCTCAGGGCGCCTACTTTTGGTTTTTGCGAAGCACGCTGATTCAAAGCACGCTGATTCAAGGCAGAACGCCTTGAATCGGCGTTTGCCTTTGTATCTTGCAGTGGCGCCCGTTCAAACCGCCCCAGGGTGGATATGCTGCCCTTATTCGCCCTACTCCACCCCCCACGCCATGCCATGACCCTGTCGATCCTCCACCCCGACGATCCCCGTTTTACCCAGGCCCACTTCGAGGCTCGGGTGGCGGCGTTGACGGCGTTGGCGGTCATCATTCATGCGGTCGAGGCGATGCTGCCGGGGGCGGGGCCACTGTTTAAACCGGGGCTGGCCAACATCGTGGGGCTGGCGGCGCTGTGGCTGCTCGGCTTTCGGGCGGCGCTGCTGGTGACGGTGCTGCGGATTCTGATCGGATCGCTGATCTTGGGCACCTTCATGAGCCCCACCTTTTTGCTTTCGGCCTCGGGGGGGCTGGCCGCCATGCTCGCCATGGGGCTGATGCACCGCTTCGGCGGGCGGCAGGGGATCTTCGGGCCGGTGGGGGTTTCCATCGTCGGCGCCATCGCCCACATTTGTGCCCAATTTTCGGTCGCCTACCTGGTGCTGATCCAGCACATGGGGCTGTTCTATCTGTTGCCGCTGTTGCTGGCCACCTCGCTGGCGACCGGCGTACTCAATGGGGTCATCGCCCACTTCATGCTCACCCGTTTGAATTTAGTGTCTCCCCCGCGAGAGGCCCGATGAACGTCGGCGGCGTCGCCCTGCCGGGTTTGCCCCACTACCGCTTCGACCGGATCACGGTGGCGCTCGGGATCAGCATCGTCCTGCATGCCATCCTGCTGCTGGTGAAGCTGCACATGGACATGCCCCCCGAAAAAGCCCGCCCCCCCATGGAGGTCTCCTTCCTCGAAACCCCGCAGGCCAAGGTTGAAAAGAAGAGACTGGCCCCCGATGCGATGCACGGCATGCAGAATCAAGAGGCCTTCGCCCCCGAGGTGGCCAAGCAGGCGCAAAGCCAGACCACCGTTGAACAGAGCCCGGCCAACCAACCGATTCCCCTGCCCCGTACCCCCGACACGCCGCCCCCCCAACCGGCGCTCCCCTCTCGCCCCAACACCCCCCGCTCCCGCCCCCTGACCGAGGGGGAGATGCCCGAGCCCAAGGTGCAGGGGGAGCAGACCGATCACCCCGACGATCTGGCGCCGCGTACCCAAAAAACCAACCCCGACCAGCCCCCCTTGATGCTCTTCCCCGATTCGGGAACCCTGGCCCAGATCGACCGGGAAAACCGCATCGCCAGGGTGATCGACGAGCAACACCGGCGTCAGGACACCGTCTCGATCAACACCCGGGAATTCAAATACGCCAGCTACTTTTCAAAGATGAAAGACAAGGTCGAATACGTCTGGCAGTACCCCGAGGCGGCGCAGCGCCAGGGGCTGGAGGGACGACTGCTGATTAAGTTTTCGATTGGCAGGACCGGGGAGCTGGTGGGTGTGGAGGTGCTGCGCAGTTCAGGATCGGACGTTCTCGACCGAGCCGCCATCGAGGCGCTGCGCAAGGGGGCACCCTATGCACCGCTGCCCGAGGAGTGGGAGCTCGATCAGCTCAACATCACCGCCACCTTCGAGTACATCATGCAGATGTTCGGCATCTCGGTTTACTGATGGATGGCGCCCCTATGACGACCGAACTCCCCCATCGCATCGTCATCGTCGGCGGCGGCGCCGGTGGGCTCGAACTGGCCACCCGACTGGGCGACACCCTGGGCAAGCGGGGCAAGGCCTCGATCACCCTGGTCGACCTATCGCGCACCCATTTATGGAAACCGCTGCTGCACCAGGTGGCGGCGGGGAGCCTCGACCTGGGGGATCACGAGCTCGACTACCTGGCCCAGGCCCGCTGGCACCACTTCAATTTTCAGCTGGGACGAATGGAGGGGCTCGACCGCCAGGCCAAAGAGATCTGGCTGGCGGCCACCTACGACGAAGAGGGGCGGCAGGTATTGCCAAGGCGCGCCATCGCCTTCGATACCCTGATTCTGGCGGTCGGCAGCACCACCAACGACTTCGGCACCCCCGGCGCCGCCGAACACGCCATTTCGCTGGATCGCCCCGAGCAGGCCGCCACCTTCCACCGCCGTTTGGTCAACGCCTGTTTGCGGGCCAACACCCAAACCGAACCGCTGCGTCCCGAGCAGCTGCATGTGGCCATCATCGGCGCTGGAGCCACCGGGGTGGAGTTGGCCGCCGAGCTGCACAACACCACCCGGGAACTGCTCGCCTACGGTCTGGACCGCATCGACGCCGAGCGGGATATCCGCATCACCATCGTCGAGGCGGCCGAGCGCATCCTCCCCGCCCTGCCCCCCCGACTATCGCTGGCCGCCGAGGGGCTGCTGCGCCGCTTGGGGGTTCAAGTCATCACCCGCGATCCGGTTTCGGCGGTCGACGCCTACGGGATCGACACCGCCTCGGGAGAGCGGGTCGACGCCGAGCTGGTGGTTTGGGCGGCGGGGATCAAGGCCCCCGACTTCTTGCGCGACATCGCGGGGCTCGAATCCAACCGTTTGGGGCAACTGGTGGTCGCGCCAACCCTACAAACGACCCGCGACCCCGACATCTTCGCGTTGGGCGACTGCGCCGCCTGCCCCTGGCCCGAACACGGCGGACTGATCCCCCCCCGAGCGCAGGCGGCCCACCAGCAAGCCAGCCATCTGGTCAAGGCGATGCGGTTGCGGCTGGCGGGACGACCGCTCAAACCCTTTCGCTACCGCGATTTCGGCTCATTGGTGTCGCTGGGAAAATACAGCACGGTGGGCAGTTTGATGGGGGGACTCAATACCGGGGCGCTCACGGTGGAGGGGCGATTCGCCCTATTGATGTACAAGTCGCTCTATAAGATGCACCTGCTGGCGCTGCACGGGCCGGTGCAGGTCTTCCTCGACACCCTGGCCCGGATCATCACCCGACGCGGGGAGCCAAGGGTGAAGCTGCATTAAACCTCACCGGTTGCGCAAAAACTTGAACAAACCCGGTTTTACGCTTGAATAGCGCCCATCCGACCACCCAACCCAAGGGCGTTGCCACGATGAAACCTGTTTCCTGTTGGAATCAACTGTCGCGATTGAAACTCGATGGCTACAAGTCGATTGCGGCTTGCAATATCGAGATGGGTCGCTTGAACGTCTTGATCGGCGCCAACGGAGCGGGTAAATCCAACTTCATCGGTTTCTTTCGGCTGATCGTTCAAATATTGGACCAACAGCTCCAAACAACCGTGGGCGCATCGGGAGGGCCGGACGCCTTGCTCCATTTCGGCAGAAAAACGACCGAGGCGCTGCGCGCCGAGCTCTATTTCGGCAACAACGGCTACCGCTTCACCCTCGTGCCCACCCAAGACAACCGCATGATGTTCAAGCACGAGGCGTTGTGGTGGAACGTCACTGGCGAGTATTCCCCGCGTTCCGGCCACTTTGAGTCGTATACCGAAACGATGAGTGCGACCGCGATTTACGACTACGTCGTTCCCACCATCCGTAGCTGGCGGCTCTATCACTTCCACGACACCGGCAGCTCGGCCCTCGTCAAACAAATCCACGGCATCAACGACAACGAATATCTGCGCGAGGATGCCCGCAACCTGGCCGCCTTTTTGTACCGGCTCCAACACCAGCACGAAGAACACTATCAACGCATCGTTAAAACCATCCGTCTGGTCGCCCCCTTCTTCGGCGATTTCCACCTGCGCCCCACCGTTGCCAATCCTGAGAAAATCCAGTTGGAATGGACCGAAAGGGGGCAAGACGTCCCCTTCACCGCCAGCGCCCTGTCCGACGGCACTTTGCGTTTCATCTGCCTGGCCACCGTACTGCTGCAACCCGAGGGGTTCATGCCCGCCTCGATTTTGATCGACGAGCCGGAACTGGGCCTTCACCCGTTTGCCATTACGGTACTCGGCGGGTTGATGAAGGCGACGTCGCAGCGACATCAACTGATCGTCTCGACCCAATCGGTGGAGTTGGTCGACGAATTCGAAGCCGACGATCTGATCGTGGTCGACAAAGCGGGGGGCGCTTCGACCTTCACGCGCCCCGACCGGCAAGCCCTTGCTGAATGGCTGAAGGAATACAGTCTGGGCGAGGTATGGAAGAAGAACCTGCTGGGAGGGAGGCCCGCACGATGACCCGGCTCAAAATTCTGGTCGAGGGGCAAACCGAGGAGACCTTCGTCCGAGAATTGCTGGTTCCTCACTATGCCCGCATGGGGCTTTACATCTCCCCCATCGTCGCCACAACCAGTCCAAGCCACAGGGGTGGCATCGTCAGTTACGGCAAGGTTCGCAACCAACTCGTTCGGCTGTGCCGAGAAGATCGCGATGCCTGGATCTCCACCTTCTTCGACCTCTACGCCCTACCCGGCGACTTCCCCGGCAAGCTGGATCGCGACTATCCCCACCAAGGCTCGGGGGGGCAAAAAGCGGCCTACTTGGAGGGGCGCCTCACCCAAGATTTGGACGAGCGCAACTTCATCCCCTACCTGATGGTTCACGAATTCGAGGCGCTGCTGTTCGTGGAACCTCAAAGGTTTGGCGACTGGACGGACGATGCCGGTGTTGCTGCGCAATTAACCAGCCAGGCTCTGAAATTCTCCTCGCCTGAAGAGATCAACGAAGGCGTTCACTCCGCCCCTTCGAAGCGAATTACCCAAGCCATGCCTGGGTACCAAAAACCGACCCACGGCCCCCTGATCGCGTGCGATATTGGCCTGGACCCACTACGGCAGTCGTGTCCGCACTTCAGTGCATGGCTTAACCAAATTGAACAACTCGGTTCGAACTAATACGCCTCGAAATCCCACATCACGGTTATTTTCTGCGATTTCGGCTCATTGGTGTCGCTGGGCAAATACAGCACGGTGGGCAGTTTGATGGGGGGACTCAATACCGGGGCGCTCACGGTGGAGGGGCGCTTTGCCCTGTTGATGTACAAGTCGCTTTACAAAATGCACCTGCTGGCACTGCATGGTCCGGTTCAGGTTTTTCTCGATACCTTGGCCCGTATGCTGACCCGGCGCAGCGATCCGAGGGTGAAGCTGCATTAACCCCGTTTTCGGCGCCATCCCGCGCTTGTCGGCCGAAGGGGCGCCATGACGCCACACCCACCCATTGTTGCCGCCCCGCTTCCCAATGACGCGCCCACGCCGCGCAAAGGGAAGATCCCCCCCTTTGCCATCGTCGGCATCGGCGCCTCGGCCGGGGGGCTGGAGGCGCTTGAGCTCTTTTTTGCCCATCTACCCGCCGATTGCGGTATGGCCTTCGTGGTGGTTCTGCACCTGGACCCGACCCACAAAGGGATGATGCCCGAGCTGTTGGGGCGGACGACAACCATGCCGGTGGTGCAGGCCAAGAGCCGAATGAGGGTTCTGCCCAACCACGTCTACGTCATCCCCCCCAACCACGACCTCTCCATCCTGCACGACACGCTGCATCTACTCGACCCCAGCGCCCCGCGCGGTCTGCGGCTGCCCATCGACTTTTTCTTGCGCACGTTGGCCCAGGATCGGAGCGATCTGGCGGTCGCCATAATCCTGTCGGGCATGGGCTCCGACGGCGCCCAGGGCGTGCGGGTCATCAAAGAGATGGGGGGACTGGTGTTGGTGCAGGACCCGACCACCGCCAAATTCAACGGCATGCCAAACAGCGCCGTGGCGACCGGCATGGTCGACGTTGTTGCCCCCATCGAAGCACTACCTCGCCGCTTGCTCGACTGCATGGGCCATCCCTCCAGTTTGTCCCCGCCGTCACCGCCCAACATACGAGGCAAGAGCGAGGCGCTCGACACGATTTTCATCCTGCTGCGCGCCCACACCGGCCACGATTTTTCGCTCTACAAACAAACCACCGTGCTGCGTCGAATCGAGCGTCGGATGGGGGTGCATCAGATCGACCGGATCGATCAGTACCTTCGCTTCCTGCGCGAAACCCCCCAAGAACTCACCCTGCTGTTCAAAGAGCTGTTGATCGGGGTGACCAGCTTCTTTCGCGATCCCCAGGCATGGCTCGATTTGCAAGAACAGGGACTGCCCCTTTTGCTCGATCAAGCCCCCGACGGCGCCACCCTGCGAGGCTGGGTGGCCGGGTGTTCCAGCGGCGAGGAGGCCTACTCCCTGGCCATCGCCTTTAAAGAGGCTTTGGCGCGGCTTCAGCCCCCCCGCCACCTCAGTCTGCAAATCTTCGCCACCGACCTAGACCCCGATGCCATCGTCCAAGCCCGGCAAGGGCTCTATCCCGCCCACCTCGTCGCCCACCTCGGCCCGGAGCGACTTAACCGGTTTTTTGTGGCGGAGGGGGGGGAGTACCGAATTGCCCCCGTCATTCGAGAGATGGTGGTTTTTGCCCAACAAAACCTCATCATGGACCCTCCCTTTACCAAACTCGACATTCTGACCTGCCGTAATCTGCTTATTTATCTAGGCGCCCCGCTGCAAAAACGGCTGCTGCCCCTGTTCCACTATTGTCTCAACCCTGGCGGTCTGCTGTTTCTGGGCAGCGCCGAGACCCTCGGCGGCTTCGAAGATCGGTTCGATCCGCTGTCCCCAAAGTCGCGCCTCTTCCGGCGCAATCGCGCCCCTGCCGAGGGGGTACCCTTCCCCAGCCGTCTGTTCCCTGCCATGGAGAGCCCAGTGGAAAGTGCCCCACCCTCGATCCCGATCCCCAATCTGCAAGGGGAGGCCGATCAACTGATATTGCGCCGTTTTGCCCCCGCCGCCGTGTTGGTCAACGGCGATGGGGACATCCTCTACGTCAGCGGTCGTACCGGAAAATACCTAGAACCTGCGGCGGGCAAGGCCAACTGGAACCTCTACGCCATGGCCCGTGAGGGGCTGCGCCAGGAGTTGCCCCTGGCGTTGTCTCAGGCGCTGCGCGACGGGTCGGAGGTTGTGGTGCACGGGATTGGGGTGCACGGTGAAGGGGGGCTGCAAGGGATCGACTTAACCATCACCCCCCTGTCGGAGCCCGGTCCCCTTCAGGGGATGGCGATGGTGGTGTTCCACGACATCACCCTCCCCTCACCCTCCGAGGCGGGTCAACCGGGCCGGGCCGACACTGCCCAACCCAGGGAGCTCAAACGGGCGCTGAGCCAGGCCCACGAAGAGATCCGCGCCCTACGCCGGGCGATGCAATCCGACCGGGAGGAGCTCCGCTCCGCCAACGAGGAGTTGCAAACGGTCAACGCCGAGCTGCAAGCCAGGGTGGACGAGCTGTCGTGGGTCAACAACGACATGAAAAACCTGCTCAACAGCACCGACATCGCCACCGTCTTTCTCGATAACGACTTAAAAATTCGCCGCTTCACCACCCAGGCGACCAAAATCTTCAAGCTGATCCCCAGCGATGTAGGGCGCGCGTTGGGCGACATCGTCACCACCCTGGACTACCCCGGGTTGCAGAAAGAGATCCATGAGGTGCTGCGCACCCTGGTCTTTCACGAAACCCAAATCCCCGCCACTGAGGGGCGTTGGTATGCCGCCCGGATCATGCCCTACCGTACCCAAGAGAACGTGATTTCCGGGGTGGTGATGACCTTCTCGGACATCAGCAAATCCAAAGCGCTGGAGGCGCAGTTGCGCCAAAGACCCACCGAGAGGGGGGGTGCGTCATGAGCAAGGATCCCGCGACAACCGAATGTCGACGGCAGGCCGAGGCGCTTCTGCTCCAGAGGCAAGCGGGAACGTCGCCCCCTTCCGAGGGGGATGTGCACAAGCTGCTGCACGAACTTCAGGTGCATCAGATCGAACTGGAGATGCAAAACCAAGCGTTGGAACAGGCCAACGAAACCGCCCGCTCGGCCCTGGATCGCTACGCCGAACTCTACGACTTTGCCCCCATCGGCTACTTCACCCTCGATCCGGTCGGGGTCATCGCCCAGGGCAATCTGGCCGGGGCGGCCCTGTTGCATACCGAGCGGGGGCGACTGGTCGGCCAGCGTTTGGGCAACTTTCTCACCTCTGAGGGACGCGGGCGTTTTGCCGACTTTCTGGATCACCTTTTTGCCGTGGCAACCTCATCGCAGTGTGAATTGGCCTTGGAGGGGGGGGGCTGGATCCGCATTGCGGGGCAGGTCGAGGGGTCTGGTCGGCACTGCCGCACCGTCGTGCAAGAGATCACCGCCGAACGGCAAGCCTCCCTGGCCCTGGCCGCCGAACAAACCCGGCTGCGCACCCTGATCCGCACCATCCCCGACCTGGTCTGGCTCAAAGACACCCACGGGGTCTACCTCGACTGCAACCCCGCCTTCGAGCGCTTCTTCGGCGCTCCAGCGGCGCAGATCGTCGGCAAAACCGACGCCGATTTTGTTGATGCCCATTTGGCTGAAACCTTTCGGCAAAAAGATCTCGACGTCATGCTGGCGGAGGAACCCTGCCGCCTTGAAGAGTGGATCACCCTGGCCGACAGCGGGGCGCACGTCCTGGTCGAGACGATCAAAACCCCCATGTTGGACAGTGATGGACAGATCTTCGGGGTGTTGGGGATCGCCCGGGATATCACCGAGCGGTTCGAAACCCAGCAGAAGCTGGAGCAACAACTGAGGCAGATTGAGGTTGCCGCCCTCGAATGGCGGGAGGTCTTCGACGCCCTGCCCGATCCCATCTTTTTACACGACCGCGATCTCAAGATCGTCCGGGCCAACCACGCCTATACCGAGCGGGCCGGTCGCCCCTTCGAGCAGATTATGGGTCAGCCCTACTGGCAGATCTTCCCAGCCACGACCGCCCCCAGCGACCATTGCCTCAACCTGGTCGAAAAACAGACCCAAATCGAGACCCCCGACGGCGCCATCTTCGACAGTCGCTCCTTCCCGGTCTCCGATGCCCAGGGGCAATACCTCTTCTCGGTCCACATTCTTGAAGAAATCACCGAGCGGATTCGGAAGGAACACATCCTTGCCCGCACCACCCACGCCCTGCGCACCTTAAGCGCCAGCAACCGGTCCTTGATTCACACCCACGACGAAAACCAACTGCTTGACGCCATGTGCCGGGCGGCGGTGAAGGAGGGGGGGTATCGGATGGCCTGGGTCGGCATCGTCGGGGGGAAGGGGCAGCCCTGGCCGGTTCCGGTGGCCCACGCCGGGATCTCCCCCGACGATCTAACGGCGCTGGAGCGGGGATTGATGGAGGGGCGACGGGACGACCGCCCCGCCATGAAGGCGCTGGCCACCGGCAAGACCCAGATCGAACACAACGTGCCGACCGAAGCTTCGTCGCCGCAGGCGCGCCAAGAGGCGATCCGTCTGGGTTATGCCGCCTGCATCGCCCTGCCGTTGGCCAACGACGCCCTCCCTTTCGGGGTGCTCACCTTGTATTCCCAACAGGCGGCCCCCTTCGGCCCCGAAGAGGTCGCCCTGCTCGAAGAGATGGCCGGCGACATGGCCTTCGGCATCGTCAACCTGCACACCAGCCAGCAGCGGGATCAGGCCCTGCTCGACAACCAGCGTTACCTGTCTCAAATACAAGCCAATTTAGAATCGACCATCCAGGCGATTTCAATGACGGTCGAAATGCGCGATCCCTATACGGCGGGGCACCAACGGCGGGTGACCGCGCTGGCTTGCGCCATCGCCGCCGATCTGGAGCTCGAACCCGAGCAGATCCATGGCCTGCGCATCGGCGCCGTCATCCACGACCTGGGCAAGATTCAGATCCCCGCCGAGATCTTGAGCAAACCGGGCAAACTCACCGAGTTGGAACGGAGCCTGATTCAGCAACATGCCCAAATCGGCTACAACATCCTCAAGGGGATCGACTTCCCCTGGCCGGTGGCCGACATGGTGTTGCAGCACCACGAACGGCTCGACGGTTCCGGTTACCCGAACGGTTTAAAGGGGAATCTCATCCTGCTGGAAGCCCGGATCATCGCGGTGGCCGACATCGTCGAGGCGATGGCCTCCCACCGCCCCTACCGCCCCTCGCTTGGAATCGAGGCGGCGCTGGAGGAGATCGCCCGCCAACGGGAGGATGGGCTGCTCGATCCCACCGTGGTCGATGTCTGCCTCACCTTGTTTCACGACAAGGGGTTTGTGCTGGGGGATTGAGGTTTTGGGGGGGAAGGAGTGGGGTGGGCGGTGGATGCGCCGCGCTTATCCATCCACAACACAAACGGGGGAACAAACCCTGGGGGGCGTGCCCTTTTGTGCTCTTCGTGAAGCCCCAAAACCAGGCAAACGCCGAATACAAGCCTCCTGCCTTTTTCAGCGACGTTTCGCAAAAATCAAAAGCTTCGGCGACGGGGTCGCCTCCTACGACAGCAGCGCTGGACCGCTCGGAAGCGCCGATTCAATCAGCGCTTCCCTAGGAGCCCGTCGGACTTACCGGTCCACCACCCCGCCCACCCCGCAGCGTCATCCCCGCGCAGGCAACGTGGTAGGAGCGCCGCCCTCGGCGCGATGCTCTTTCGGTGAGCGCGGTGGGATCCCCCGGAGACCGGCCCCCTACGCCGGGGATGGGGGCGGTGGGGCAAGCGTGGGGGGCGTTGCTGCTGCGGCCCTCACCCTAACCCTCTCCCCTGAGGGGCGAGGGGACAGAAAGGCGGCGTGGTTGGCCCCGTAGGAGCGCCGCCCTCGGCGCGATGGTGTCTGAGGCAACGTGGTAGGAGCGCCGCCCCCGGCGCGATGGCGTCTGAGGCAACGTGGTAGGAGCGCCGCCCTCGGCGCGATGGCGTTCCTTGCAAAATCAGCAGAGCTTCGGCGACTTAGGTCGCCTCCTACGACAGCGCTATTTTGGCATCCCATCCCTGGGTCGCTCGGAAGCGCGATTCAATCAGCGCTTTCCTAGGCCACCTCCACCCGATTACGTCCCCGTTTTTTGGCCTCGTACAAGAAGGCATCGGCCCGCACCAGCACGTCGTCCAGGTCGTCCTTCTCCCTGAACTGGGCCACCCCCAGGCTGATCGTCACCGCACCCCCTTCGGCGTCCAACGTCGCTGCCGCCACCTCCCCCCGCAACCGCTCGGCCAACAGGGCTGCCGCCTGGGCGTCGGTGTCGGGCAGCAGCAAGACGAATTCATCCCCCCCCAAACGGCCACACAGATCGTTTTCGCGCAGCGCCGACCGGCAGATTTCGGCCACCCCCTGCAAAATCCGGTCGCCCGCCAGATGCCCCCCCCGGTCGTTGGCCTCTTTGAATAGATCGATGTCGAACAGCACCAAGCTCAAGGGGGGGTGGTGGCGTTGCCAGCGACCGACCTCCCTGGCTGCCCCCTCCAGAAACCCCCGACGGTTGACCAACCCGGTCAGGGGATCGGTGGTCGCCTGCATCCGCAACTCCTGCTCGGCCGCCTTGCGTTCGCTGATGTCGGTCAGGCTGGTCATCAACGCCGGCGCTCCCAGGTGGGTGGTGCCGAAAACCGAGGCCAGCACCGTAAGGATGCGACCGTCCGCCGTGCGCAGCCGCAGCTCGTAGCCGTTCAGTCGCCCCCCCGAACGCTCCACCGCCTGGATCAACAAGGCCCGTTCCTCGGCGTCGGCATAACAATCCAAGGTGCTTTTGCCCAGCACCTCGTCCCGGGATTGACCGGCCAAATCGAGAAAACCTTGGTTCACCTCAAGCACCCGCCCGTCGTTGAAATCCGAGAGAATCAACGGCACCGGCGCCCCCTGGAACAGGGCCCGAAAGTTGGCCTCGCTCTCCTCCAACAAACGGTGGGTCGCCAAACGCTGCCGCCCCTCCTCGGCCAAACGTCGATTGGCCTCGTGTAGATCCCGCTTTTGCAAAAACTCCCGGCGCCGATTGAGGTTCAGGCTGTGCAGGATGTAGATGCCGTAGGCCTGCAAGACCACGAAGACCAGAACGACGTGGAGCAGCTCGTGCAGGGGGGGGTGTTGCAACCAGCGGTCCTCGGCCAGGAAGGCGACCGAAGCGGTCAGCGCCAGCGCCACCGTGTAGAGAAAACGGCCCGGCGCCAGCAGCAGGATCGCCAGCAGCACCGCCAGCGCCGTCAGGGCAGCCAGCGAAAACCCCTCCCCCCGCACCGGCAAAATAGCGAGAAAGCCCCCCACCAGCACCGCCTCCCCCAACACCACCGCCAGATCGAGCCGGACAGGGGTGGCGTTGCGGGCCAGCCAGCGCCCGGCGCTCCACAATCCAAAAATCATCGAACAGCGGATGAGCAGCGCCACGAAGAAGGGGAGGGTCGCCCCCATGGTGACAAAATCGACCGGAACGAAGGCCACGAGAATGGCGATGCCGATCCAAATGGCGTGGACCGTCCACCGGGTTTCAAACGCGAGGGAGGCGGCGCGAAACTCGGCCTCCAGCGCCCGGTTTGAAAACTCGGCGCTCCACCACTCGATGCGGGGTGTATCGTCTTGGTGCACGGGGGCTCCAGGGTGGGTCGTCATGTGCCCGAGGGTTTCGTCCGCCGGGTGGCGGGGGCGCTCCAGGGATCCTCGGGCCAGGGGTGTTTCGGGTAGCGACCGCGCAGATCCTTGCGTACTTCGCCGTAGCCATGATTCCAGAAACTGGGCAAATCCCGTGTGACCGCCACAGGACGGCGGGCGGGCGACAGCAGATGGATCGTCACCGCCACCCGCCCCCCCGCCACCGTCGGGGTTTGGCTGGCCCCGAACATCTCTTGCAGCTTCACCGCCAGTACCACCCCCTCGGCGGTGTAATCCAGGGCGATGCGCGACCCGGAGGGGACGGTGACATGGGTCGGGGCCAGTTCGTCGAGCTGACGCGCCAGATTCCAGAGGAGCAACCCCCGCAGCGCTTGGTCGAGGTCGATCTTTTTAAGGCGGTCGAGACGGCGCATCCCGGCGCACCAGGGGGCGAGCCAAACGTCAAGCCCCGCCAGCAGCGCCTCGTCGTCGACCGCAGGCCAGGGGTCGCCCAGCACCCGGTGCAGCAGGTCGAGCCGCCCCCGCAGCCGCTCGCTGTCGCGGTCCCAGGGTAGGCAGCCCAATCCCACCTCGCGGATGCCGACCATCAGGGCGGCGGCAATCGCCTCGGGGTCGACCTGCCCCTCCCCGCTCAAGGGGCGCTCTTCTAAAATCAGGCTGCCCAGACGGCGACTCCAGCGGGCGACCACCCCCTGCTGGCGGCTGTCCCAGGCGACCTCCTCCCCCTGCTCGATGCGGTCGCCGCAAGCACGCTCCAGCCCCGCCCGGTCGAGCCTTGCCCCCAAGCGGATACGGGCCTGTTTGCGGTTGCCGTCCAGGTCGGCGGCAACGATCAGCTCGCTCCCCAGCCCCTCGTCCCGCTCGTCGAAAAACCCCTCGCCCCCCCCGGAGAGCCGATAGCGCGTGCGGCTGCCGGGGCGCAGCAGGCCGATGCGGTCGGGGTAGGCTAGGGCGAGGAGGAGGCCGACATTTTCGGCCAACGGCCTTTGCTTTTCTTCAGCCTCCGCACGTTCTTCGCGTGAAGCGGCTTTGGGGGGGGCTTCGCTGAGGTCGGCCAACCTCCGCATTTGCCGAGCGCTTTGCACCGCCTTGGCGGCCCGCCCCCGGTCCAGGCCGGGAATCTCGGGGTGGCGTTCGCTGCGCAGTCGCGGCAGCAGGGCGAGGTGGCGGGTCAGGTCGACCTCGCGGCTGCCGGGCAGCAGCAGCCCCCCCTCCTCCAGCACGGCGGCCAGGTCGCAGGCCGACGCCCCCAGCCCCAGAAAATCCCCCTTGAGGACCATATGGGCCAAACGGGGATGCAGCGGCAAACGGCTGGCCGCCGCGCCGTGGGGGGTGATGGCGCCGCTGGGGTCGAGCATTTCAAGCTGGCGCAACAGCTCGCGCGCTTGAGCCACCGCCCCGGCAGAGGGGGGATCGAGCAAGGCCAGATCGGCGGGGGAGCCGACCCCCCAGCGGGCCAGTTCGAGCATGAAACCGGTCAGATCGGCGCTTTGAATCTCGGGGGTGGCGAAGGGGGGGAGCCCCGCCTGGGCGCTGGCGTGCCACAGCCGGTAGCAGACCCCCGGCGCCATGCGACCCGCCCGCCCCTGCCGCTGCGCGCTGGCCGCCTGCGACACCGAAACGGTAACCAGCCGGGTCATGCCGCTGGCGGGGTCGAATCGGGCCTGGCGGGTCAGCCCGGCGTCGATCACCCCCCGCACCCCCTCGATGGTCAGCGAGGTTTCGGCAATCGCGGTGGCCAGCACCACCTTGCGGATGCCGGGGGGGGCCGGTTCGATGGCCCGTTGCTGCGCCTCGTCGGGGAGAGAGCCGTGCAGCGGCAGCACCTGCACCTGCTCGGGCAAGCCATCGTGCAGCGCCCGCTGCACGGCGCGGATTTCAGCCATCCCCGGCAGAAACACCAAGAGGCTCCCCGGCTCTTGGGCCAGCGCTCGGCGCACCGCCGTCGCCGTTGCTCCAGCCAGATCGGGCTTGCCCCAGCGGTCTTGGCCGGGGGGGCCAAGGTAGTGGGTTTCGACCGGGAAGGCGCGCCCCTGGCTGGTCAACACCGGCGCCCCCCCCATCAGGGCGGCGACCCGGTCGCCGTCCAGGGTCGCCGACATCACCAAAATTCGTAGGTCGGGACGCAGCGCCGATTGCGATTCCAGCGCCAGCGCCAGCCCCAGGTCGGCATCGAGGGAGCGTTCGTGGAATTCATCAAAGAGGATGGCGGCCACCCCGCTCAATTCGGGGTCTTCTTGGATCATCCGGGTCAGGATCGATTCGGTGACCACCTCAATCCGGGTGATCCGGCTCACCTTGGTTTCAAGCCGGATGCGGTAGCCGACCGTCTGGCCGACCACCTCCCCCAGGGTTTGGGCCATGCGGCGGGCGGCAGCCCGCACCGCCAAGCGGCGCGGTTCGAGCATGAGGATCCTCCCCCCCGCCGCCCAAGGCTGATCGAGCAGCGCCAGGGGAACCCGGGTCGTCTTGCCCGCGCCGGGGGGGGCTTGCAACACCGCCACGGGGGCGGCGCGCAACACGGCGAGCAGTTCGGGGAGGAGCGATTCGATGGGCAGGGGGGAATGAGGGCTCACGAGGGGGTCCGATGTGCGGCGAGCCAGGCCCCGAATGGCTCCTCTTGCAGCGGCTGGGAATAGAGCACCCCCTGCAAAAACCAGCACCCCTTGCCCAGCAGCCAATCGCGTTGGGGAGCGGTTTCGACCCCCTCGGCGTGGACTTCAAGCCCCAGGGCCTGCCCCATGGCGACGATGGCGGCCACCAGGGGGCGGTTGGGGTTGTCGCCCTCCAGTTGGGCGGTGAAAGAGCGGTCGATCTTCAAGACATCGAAGGGGTAGTGGCTCAGGTAGGCCAGGGATGAAAACCCGGTACCAAAGTCGTCGAGTGACAGCCGCACCCCCATCTTCTTAAGGGTGTCGAGCATATTTTTGGCCCGGACATCGTCTTGAATCAGCAGGCTTTCGGTGATTTCGAGTTCGAGCTGATCGGGGGCGATCCCCGAATGGGCCAGCGCCTGCTCCACCACCTCGATCAGATCCTCCGAGGCGAACTGTCCCCCCGAGATGTTCACCGCCACCCGTAGCCCCGTGCCGCCCCCCTCTTGCCAGCGCCGCACCTGTTGGCAGGCCTCCATCAAGGCCCAGGCCCCCAAAGGGACGATGAGGCCACTCTCTTCGGCCAGCGGGATGAAACGGTCGGGCATCGTCAGCCCCGACGCCCCGTAATTCCAGCGCATCAGCGCCTCGGCCCCGACGCAGCGCCCGGCTGCGTCGATCACCGGCTGGTAATGCAGGGCGATCTCCCCCCGCTCCAGCGCAAACCGCAGCCGCTCCCCCAGGCCGATCCGCTCCAGGGTCTCTTGATCCAAGGTGGCATCAAAGAGGTGAAACTCCCTGCCGCCCCGCTGTTTGACCCGGCGCAGCGCCGCCCCGGCGTTGCGGATCAAGCTTTCGGCATCGCGACCGTGTTCGGGGGCGACCGCGACCCCGACGCTGACCCCGATGGGGTAGGTGCGCCCCTGCCAGGTCAGGGGAGGCGCCAGGGCATCGAGGATGCGCTGCGCCAGATGTTCGGGGGCGGGGTGCTCGATCACCGGGCAGACCACCATGAACGCGTCACCGCCGGTACGGGCCACCGTGTCGCCCTCGCGCACCACCGCCGACAACCGCTGGGCCACCTGAACGATCAGGGCGTCGCAGCCGGTGTGACCCACCACGTCGAGCATGCGGCGAAAGCGGTCCAGATCGACCACCATCACCGCCGTGCCGTGCCACTCCCGATGCCCCAGCTCCAGCGCCTGGGTCAACCGATCCAGGGCCAAATTGCGGTTGGGCAGTTGGGTCAGGGGGTCGTATTGGGCATGCCGCAGGATCTGCCGCTCCAAATCCTTACGCTGGGTGACATCCTCTTGAACCACCACGAAGTGGCTGATGGGGCCATCCCCCTCGCGGATCGGGGCGACGGTGGTGTGGCCCCAGTAGAGACCGCCCCCCTTGGTCCGCCCCGACAGTTCCCCCCGCCAATCCTCACCCGCGCAGGCGGTCTGCCACATCGTCTGGAAGTCCCCCTCCCCCGGCTGCGTTTGCAGCGCCTCCAAGCTCTGCCCCCGCAGCTCGTCCGGGCTATAGCCGCTGGTCATTTCAAAGCGGGGGTTGAGGTATTCGATCTTGCCCTGGGGGTCGGCGATGACCACGGCGCAGGGGCTGAGCTCCACGGCTTTAGAAAACAGCCGCAAACGCTGCTCGGCGTCGCGGTGCAGGTTTTGTAGATGTTGCCGCTCCAGCCTTGAGGCGAGCAGGCTGGCGACCACCTCAAGGTAGGCCCGCTGCCCCGCATCGGGGATGCGCCCCCCCTCCTGGCCAAAACCGGCGCAGTACAGGGCGCCAAGGGGCCCCTTAGAGGTGCGGACGGGGGTAACCGCGAGGGTACGCAGCCCCAGGGGGGCGACAAGGTGGGGGTCGATGCGGGGATCGCTGGCGGCATCGGCCACCAGTACCGGTTCATTGGCCGAGAGGGCCGCTTTCAGCAGGGGGAGGCCACCGATGGGAGGCTGAACGGGCTCGGCGCGGATCGCCTCGGCATACGTTCCGCAGCTACCAAGCCACTCGACCGCGTCGGGGTCGTTCGGGTCGAGCCGATAGAGCCAGATAGAGGAAAAACCGCACTCCGACGCGATGCCCTGGTGGGCGGCGGCCAGTATGGCATCCAGCCCTTGCGCCCGATCCAACGCGTGGATGAGTTCTTGAAGCGTTCGTTGGGGGATTGCCATAACCAGAAGAGACCTTTTGGATCGTCACAAAAAAATCGCCCGCCCCCCGACGGTCGTGCGTGTTCTTTAAGAAAACGCGGATTCAAGGCATCCTGCCTTGAATCCGCGCGCTTCGCAAAAACCAAAAGCAGAGCTTCGGCGACGGGGTCGCCTCCTACGACGGCGCACCCTGTTGGCGGCCCATCCCTGGGCGGCCCGGAAGCGCTATTGAATCCGTGCGCTTCGCAAAAACCAAAAGCGGGGCTTCGGCGACGGGGTCGCCTCCTACGACAGCGCACTCTGTTGGCGGCCCATCCCTGGGCGGCTCGGAAGCGCTATTGAATCCGTGCGCTTCGCAAAAACCAAAAGCAGAGCTTCGGCGACGGGGTCGCCTCCTACGACAGTGCACCCTGTTGGCGGTCCATCCCTGGGCGGCTCGGAAGCGCTATTGAATCCGTGCGCTTCGCAAAAACCAAAAGCAGAGCTTCGGCGACGGGGTCGCCTCCTACGACAGTGCACCCTGTTGGCGGCCCATCCCTGGGCGGCCCGCCCCCTTGTTGGGCCGTTCACCCTCTATGTGGGGCCGATCCGCCCCCGCCACCACGCCGCCAAGTCGGTTGCTGGCATCGGCGTGGCGAACAGGAACCCCTGCATCAGGGTGCAGCCCCGCTGACGCAACCAATCGCGCTGCGCCTCGGTTTCGACCCCCTCCCCCACCACCGTCAGCCCCAACGCCCGCCCCATGGCGATGATCGCCCCGACCAACGCCTGGCTTTCACTTTCGTGCAGGTCGCGGATGAAGGCCTGGTCGATCTTGAGCTGATCGAAGGGGAAGCGTTTGAGGTACGACAACGACGAATACCCGGTGCCGAAGTCGTCCAGCGCCGCCCGCACCCCCATTGCCTTCAGGCGGCCCAGCACCGAGCGCACCAGCGGGGCGTCGGTCATCAACAGGGTTTCGGTGATTTCGAGTTCGAGCAGGTCGGGGTCGATGGCGGCGGCGTTCAAGACCCGCTGCACCGTTTCGGGCAGATTGCCCGCGGCGAACTGGCGCCACGACACGTTGACCGAGACCCGAAAAGGGGGCAGCCCCTGGGTTTGCCAGACGGCGATGTCGCGACAGGCTTGCTCCAGCGCCCAGGTTCCCAGTGGCAGAATCAAACCGGTCTCTTCGGCCAGGGGGATGAAGCGTTCTGGCTGAACCGCCCCCAAATCGGGGGAGGTCCAACGCATCAGTGCCTCAGCCCCAACCGGAATCCCCTGGGCATCGACAAGGGGTTGGTAATGCAGGGCGATCTCCCCCCGCTCCTGGGCATGGCGCAGCAGCCCCTCCATGTCGAGCCGCTCTTTGGCCCGGCGATTCATCTCGGGCTGAAAGAAGCGAATCGTGTTGCCCCCCTGCTCCTTGGCGCCGTACATGGCGGCGTCGGCGTTGCGCAGCAGGGTGTGGGGATCCAAGCCGTCGGCGGGGGCCAGGGTGATTCCGAGGCTGGCGGTGACGAAGACCTCCCGCCCCTCGATCAAAAAGGGGCGACCCAGCGCCCGCAGCACCTTGGCGGCAACCCGCTCGGCGGCGGTGGCCTCGTAAACCCCGGAGAGGATGAGCAGAAATTCATCCCCCCCCAGCCGCGCCACCGTGTCCCCCTCCCACACCGCCTCGCGCAGACACTGGGCCACCTGCACCAGCAGCTCATCGCCCCGCCCGTGGCCGAGGGTGTCGTTGATGGTTTTGAAGCGATCCAGGTCGAGGATCGCCACCGCGACCCCCCCCTTGTGGCGATGGGCCAGGTTCAGCGCCTGATCGAGCCGGTCGATGGCGAGCACCCGGTTGGGCAGGTCGGTCAGGGTGTCGAACTGGCTTTGGCGCAGCAGCCGCTCCTCGAAGCTTTTGCGCTCGGTGATGTCTTCAATCAGCCAAAGCCAGTGACTCAGCGTCCCCCCCTCCCTCCGCACCGGCGACAGGGTGACCGCCCCCCAAACAAACCCGCCCCTCCCCTTGGTCAAGTGCAACTCCCCCCGCCACTCCACCCCCTGATCGAGGGCCCGACGCACCCCCTTGAGCGCCTCGGGGGCGCTGCGACCCGATTCCCAATCGAGGGGGCTTTCATCTTCGGCGGGGGCGGTGTGGCCGAGCAGCGTGGCCAGGGGGGGATTAAGGTATTCGACCGAGCCGTCGGCCCCGGCAACGGCGACCGCCACCGGGCTTTGCTCCACCGCTTGAAACAACAGCGCCAGACGGGCCTCGCGCTGGGAGCGCTCTTGCAGCAGCCGCACCCGATCCAGGGTGATGGCGATGTGGCTGGCCACCGCATCGAGAAAGTCGAGTTGCTCCCGGCTGGGCACCATCACCCCCTCGTCGCCGAATGAGCCGGTCCCCAGGGTGCCCAAATTGCGGTCGAACAACCGGATGGGGACGTTGACGATGGTGCGATTGCCCAGGGCGGCAACGATCTCTTTGTTGGTGCGAGGATCGGTTCGGGCATCCTCGACCAGGACGATCCCCTTGCCCGAGACGACCTCCTCCAAAAAGGGATCCCCTTCGATGTGCAAGATCGGCACCTCGGTGGCGATCGCATTGGCGGCGGAGCCCTGAATGGTGATGAGGGTGTACTGACTGGGGGGGGTGAAAAGGTAGACCCAGGTGGTCTGGTAACCGACCACCTCACGCACCGTATCGCGGGCGGCGGCCAACACGTCGGCGTAGGTCTCGGCCAATTCGAGCCGCTTGCTCAAGGCGAGCAGGGCGGTGAGCTGGGCTTTGGAGGGGGGTGGGGTCATGGCGGCAACGCTCGCGGGGAAGGGGGCCCCTATGTACAAAGGGTGGCCCACCTTGGCCGACAGATGACGTTGGCGCCAAACGTTTGGAACTGCAACCGAAAGGTCGCCGATCCCTTTTGGAGACGCACCAAGTGTCGACAACCTCGCCCCGATACCGCCACCATGACTGCATGGAATTGTGATCCGGAACCCAGGAGGCTCCATGGAACGTCTGCGCGTCCCCGCCGCACTTGCCGTCGTCGCGATCGCCCTGTGCGGCTTACTGGTCGCGGCCAGCCTCTGGACCGCCCACGAAATCGCCGCCACCCCCGCCCCCACCCATGTTGCCGTTACCCCCGAGGGGGAGCTGGCGATCTTGGTGGGCAACCGGCTTTTCATCGGCCGCGAGCAGCTACGCGCCATCGTCGACCTGGCCCCCATGGGAGCCGACACCGATCCGGGCGGCATCCATTTTTTACCCAGTGGCGAGCTGCTGTTGCACCAGCGCCAGGCGACCCCCTGGTGGCACCGTTGGCGGCTGCCTAGCGGCAACAATGTTGCGCCAGGAAACGGCTCCCTGGCCCGCTGCGACCTCCCCGTTCACACCTGTCGAGCCTTTGCCCCCAACGTGGCTCTGCCCGACGCCCCCTTGTGGTTCGAGAACGATCCACACGACGAAATCCTTTATCTCTCCTCACCCGAGGCCTGGTACATCGCGGCCATCGACGGTACTGGCCACGTAACGCCCCTACAGGACCAAACCCCTTTCGTCGAGGCGACACTCCATCGCCAAGGGGGAATGCTGCTCGACCCCCATCTCGATACACGTTTCCCCCTCCCTCTGACCATCGCCGAAGAGGGTGATCCAAGTTTGGAAACCATCCACACACGGCACCACCGGGAGGGAAGCAACGTGATCTGGATTTTGCGTGCAGTCCAGACCGATGCAGCCCGGTGGGTGTTGACCAAAGGGGAGGGAATGCGGGGTGGGCCGGTGCTGCGTCTGGAGCGGAATGGGAACCGCCTGAGCATGCTCGAATTGCCCCAAAGGAGCGATCCGGTCGATCTGACGCTGTACGACGACCAGATTGTCGTGGTCGATGCCGGTTTGCGCCGGGTCGCACGTTTCGATCTCGATGGCCATCGGCTTCCCGATCTGAATTGGCCCGAACTCGATGCACGCTTGAGCCAGGCCAGGGAACGGGCCGAGACGCTGAACGAACGGGCTGAAAAGATCCCGCTGGGATTTGTGGTACTGATGCTGGGGTTGATGGTGTGGGGGGCAAGGCAAGCCACCCATGGTCGGGGCAATGAGGCTTCCACCTCGAACCGGGAAGGAGCTCCCGCCCCAGGTCGGAACAGGGTGCTCTGGGTCGCGGTGGCCACCCTGGCGGGGCTGGTGGTGGTCGCAGGATTGCTGCTGCTGGCGGTACAGGATCTGCACATCGAGATCATGAGCCCCCTGGGGGTGGCGATGGGGCTGGTCCTGCTTTTGGGATTGTTGCTCTTCGCCTGGATGACGACGTTGCAAGGCACACCTTCTCGCCCACCTACCCCAGCCCCACAACAGCCTGCACCTCTACCGGATCTCGACGACCCCAACATTGCGTGGATTCAGACCAATCCGACGGTACAACGGCTGCGTGAAACCTTACTGGTCACCCTCCTCCTTGCCGCCGCCGGCTTGCCCTGGTTGTGGCGCCATTTCATCGGCGATCCGATGCCGGACGAAACGAATGCCTTTTTGATGCTGAGTCTCACGGGGGCGTTGATGCCTTTCTTTCTGGGCAACCGGCATCGCCACCGGATTGGCATCAAGGGCAACACGATTCTTCTGGACCAAGGAAAAAAAAACGCCGCGTCGCCCTTACGGCAGATCCGTTTCAACGGCTCCTCCATCCAAGTCGACAACCTCCATACCCAACTGGGGCAATACAACGCCCATGACATCGACCGGCATCTGCGCCCCAAACTCTCCCTGGCCATTTGGGTTCCCTATTGGGAGCTGCAAAAGCTATGGTGGCGCGACGAGGGGCTGTGGCTGACGGTGGGGTTGATCGTCGTGGTGATCGCGGGAATCAAGTTGATTTGAATATTCAAGCGGCCCACCAGCGCCTCTTAAGATCAAGGAGTCATCATGGATCAAATCAAAGTCACCCCCGCCCTGGCCGCCGTCGTCATCGCCTTTTCGCTGCTGCTCTTCGGCCTGAAGTTCTGGGCCGACGGTGAGGCCTTCGGCACCGACGCCCCGACCAACATCGTGGTCACCCCCGCAGGGGATCTGGCGGTGGTGGTGGGGCACGAAATGCTGGTCGGCACCCCCGACAAGGTGGAGACGATCTACGACCTGAGCGACTTCGGCGCCCCTTTCGTGTTGGGCGATGTGCGCTTCTTCCCCAATGGCGAACTGCTCATCCGCCAGGGGGAAGACGTGCGCTCGTTCATGCACAACCTGCGCGCCTACGGGCGGGACGACCACAGGGGAGAGGCCGTCCTCGAAGAGGTCGGGACGTTGGCACGCTGCAATCTGACCACCAAGGATTGCCGCCCCGTCGCCCCGAACCTGCGCTTCCCCACCTCCCCCTTTTGGGTCGAGATCGACCCTAAAGACGAAACCCTCTTTGTTTCGGCCCCCGAAGAGCACCGCATCTTCAAATATGCCCCCGACGGGACGCTGTTGGCGATGCAGGATCGGGGGCTGGCCTTCCCCAACCAGCTGCTGCTGCGCGATGGCAAGCTCTACAACGCCAACACCAACTACAACGAGATCGCCATCCTCGATCCGTCGACCCAGGGGTTCGGCAAAAAGCTGCAAACGGTGTCGGTCAAAGGGCTGGTCCCCACGCTGGACGATTTTACCGGGGTGATCTGGACCCTGGGGTTGGCGCCGGTAGGGGATGAATGGTGGGTGCTGGTCAAAGGAGACGGTATGGTGGGGGGGCCGATCCTGCGCTTCGACCAAGACTGGAAATTCCTCGCCCCCATCGAGCTGCCCGAACGAAGCGACACCATGGCCCTGACAGTATTCGGGGATCGGGTGGTGGTGGCCGACATCGAGCTGCGTCGGGTGCTGCAATTCCGCCCCGATGGGGCTGCGCTTCCCGATCTTGCCTGGCCGGAGCTGACCGCCCGGCTCAAGGCGGCCCAGGCGCGTAACGCCTTCTACAACATGGTCGGCAGCAACATCCTCTTTGGTTTTGTGCTGCTCTTTTTGGGGTTGCTGCTCTGGGCCATAAAACAGAAACGGGCGATGGAGGCAGCGGCGGGGGCAGTGGGAACCGTTGGCCCCCCCCAGCCCATCCCCGCCCTTGCCGAAAAGGTCACCCTTGGGTCCAGCATTTGGCTGGCTTTGGTGGTCGTGATTGCCTGGATGATCGGGGTTTTGAATCTCATCGGTTTGTTGACGGTTCTGTTTGTGTACTTCCTGATCGATCAATCCAGCACCATCTTGAACTGGGTGTCCGCTCTTGCTGCCCTTCGAGTCGTTTTCTTCTTTTGGCTTGGTTCCAAAGTGCTCAAGCGGATTGAAAAACGGCAGCAACAACCTACCCCCCCTGCGCCCTCCCCCGCCGCAACCGCCCCAAAAACCACCCCCTCCACCGCCCCTGCGCCCCGTGCCACCATCGAAGACCCTAGGTCTCGGCAAGGGCGCGCTCTGGGCCACTTTGGTCAAAAAGCCCAAGGGTACTTCCTGGCATTTGCCGTTCTCGGTCTGACCATCTTGGCGGCAACTCGGCTCCCCGATCTGGGGGAAAACGGCCCCTATTTCATCGTGGGGGGGGCCATTGTTTCCCTGCTCATCTTCTGGATGACCCATCGCAGAAGCCACCACTTGGCGTCCAAAGACCAGACCGCAGCCCACCCCCAACCCGGCACGACCGGTTTTTATTGGATCGGCATCGAAACTTGGCAAAGGCGCCTGCGTTTCGGCGTCGCAACGGGATTATTTCTGGTATGGGCGTGGATTTGGGCCTGGCTAGGCATCGTCGAGGTAACCCGTACGACCCCCGTCGGCCACCACGAAATCCCCCTGATGGCTCTGGCCATCTCAACCTTGATTTTTGCCACGCACTTCTTCAAAACCGCCCTCTATCGCCTCGGCGTCGGCGACGGCCAGGTGGTCATGCTTCACCCCTGGAACCGCACCTCGGTCGCCGACTTCGACCAAATCATTTTGAGCGATCAGGCGATCCAGGTGGGGGACGGCCACATCCACCTGGGGCTCTTCCCCTGGCAAGAGATCGCCCGCCACCTGATGCCCAAAATGGCCCGCGCCAAACGGGTCCCCCACCGTGAAATGCGGCGGCTGTGGTGGCGCGACAACGGGGTGGAGGTGATGTTGATGCTCGCCCTGGGGCTGGGCGGATTGCTGCTGTTCGCGGTGTATTGAGATGTCGACAACATTCGTCACCCGAGAGCTGCCATTCTCATCCGGGTTCGGCATAACGGTGGTAATCGTCTGCCTGCTGCTGTTCGGAGCTCCCTTCTGGGCCAGCGATTCCCTCGACCACACCGCCACCCCGACCCAGGTGATGACCACCCCGGATGGGGCGCTGGCGGTGGTGCTCGGTCACGAGCTGCTGCTCGGCAGGGATCGGGTCGACACCCTCATCGATCTGGAGGAGCTTGGTCTCTACAGCTCGCCGCCCGGCATGACCTTTTTGCCCGACGGCGATTTACTGGTCCGTCCGGGAACCGGTTCCATCGCCCGCTGCGACCTGACGAGTCGCGTCTGCCGCCCCGTTGCGGGCAACCTGCCCCTCACCACCGACCCTTGCTGGATCGACCGCGACAGCGACGGCACCCTCTACCTCTCCTCCCCCGACGCGGAGCGCATCCTGGCGGTCGATCTCTCCGGGCAATACCGGCGGCTGACCGATCAATCCCCGTTCGTCCCCCGGCAGTTTCTACTCAAGGAGTGGGGGCTGCTTGACCCTGCAAGCGGCGACTGGACCGCACTCCCTCCGTACCTGAGCACCGGGGCCTTCGCCTTGCAGCCCCTGCCCAGCGACGGGGGTTCGCGTCCCCTGTGGGTGTTGCAAACGCTCAAGGTGGATGGGGGATGGTGGGTGCTGTTCAAGGGGCGGGACAAACTCGGGGGGACGATCCTGCGTTTCGACGAAGACTGGAGCCGCCCCAAGGCCATCATCCTCTCCGCCCCGGTGGCGATGACCTTGTTCGAGGGGCGGGTGGTGGTCGCCGACATCGGCCGCCGTCAGGTGCTGCAATTCCTGCCCAACGGCCACCCCTTGCCCGATCTGGCTTGGCCCGAGTTGCAAGTACGGCAGGCCGCTGCCGACGACCAATCCGAAAGCCTTCACAAGCTGATCTCGGTACTCCCATTCGGGGTGATCGGGATCGTCATCACCCTGCTGTTCATCGCCCTGGCCTCGCCCGAATTGCCCAAGGGGTTGTTCGATTCACCCCCTTCGCGATGGGCCCTTGAGGAACAAAGGAACCGGGATGACTCCCAGCTCTTCGTCATCGGTGTGGTCGCCCTGATTTTCTTCCCTCTCATGCTCTTCCTGCTCACCCGCTTCGTTGTTGTGCCCCCCCCGATTGCCCTTGCCCTGGTCGCCCTGCCCATTTTGGTGGGGATGGGGGTGCTGCTGTATCGCTACAAGCACGCCCAGAACCCCGCCACTCCCAACCCAGAACCCAACATGGCCCAGGTCTATACCCAGATTCAGGGCTTCTATTATTCGGCCTTCGGAACAGGGCTGTTGCTGGTGCTGGCGGGGGCGGCGTGGTGGGCGCAGGTATGGCAGGCGATGGCGTGGTTGGGGGCGGGCGCCGCGTTGCTGCTGGTTCCGACCGTGGCGTTGCGTCTGCGTCTGGGCACCATCGCCGCCGATCTGCCCCCTGTTGCCGTGGAACCCGAAGAACCTACCGATCCCCGCCTCGCCGATCCATCCATCGTTTGGATCGAATTGCCCCGTTGGGAGCGGGAGATACGGCAGGCGAGCAACGGACTGTATTTCGTCTATTTTTTTCTGGTCTATCTGATCGCCAAACATGCATTCGGCTTTCGTTGGGGCGACATCCCCGGCATCGAATGGATTCTGTTTTTTGTGCTCATCCCCGCCGCATTGCTCATCGGCTCCCTCATCGGCGCCCGCCACGACCACCGCATCGGCGTCCGGGGACGCACCGTTTTACTCCACCAAAACGGCACGATAACCGAGGCCCCCATCGAACAGGTCTTCAGCAGCGGTCGGGCCATTCTGGTCGGCGATCTGCGTACCCCCTTGGACCTCTACCCCCCCGCGCAGATCGAGCGACACCTCCTTCCCCTGCTCGCTCGCGCCGCGCCCATCGCCCACCGCGAACTACAAAAACGGTGGTTCAACGAGCAATGGTCCATTTGGCTGCTTATTGGCTTTTGTTGGCTGGTAGGGATTGTCATGTTCTGGTTGGATGGGGGGATTCAATGAGGAAATCCAGCACGACTCCAATCATGCAAATGCAGTAACTATTCAGCCCCACCCCCAAAAAAACACTTGACAAGGTTTTTTCAAGAAAATCCAGTCCTCGCCTTAATCTGCCGGGCGCCGCTCAAAAGGGTGTTTCCTGTGCCCCATAAGGCGCCCTAACC
>Ga0210006_1000417_pt1 | contig 33623 bp, 25 predicted proteins | sample CryGey02umfilter_2_FD_185452 | JGI IMG/M metagenome (GOLD analysis project Ga0210006, IMG submission 185452) | Groundwater microbial communities from aquifer in Utah, USA - Crystal Geyser 4/10/14 0.2 um filter (SPAdes) (version 3) | ecosystem: Environmental > Aquatic > Deep subsurface >... | reverse complement strand
TTGTAGGGTGGATAAGCGCAGCGCATCCACCAGCAGGGGGCGCATCAAGCACGAGCGCCGGTTTCGGCCAGGCGCCTCCACCAACCGCCGTTCAACCGTGAATGGCGCCCGTGGGCCACAATGGTTGTATGAAGAAAACGGGGCCATTGGCCCCCGTTGTTTGTTGGATGTTTGTAGGGCATTTGTAGGGTGGATAAGCGCAGCGCATCCACCAGCAGGGGGCGCATCAAGCACGAGCGCCGGTTTCGGCCAGGCGCCTCCACCAACCGCCGTTCAACCGTGAATGGCGCCCGTGGGCCACAATGGTTGCATGAAGAAAAGGGGCCATTGGCCCCCGTTGTTTGTAGGGTGTTTGTTGGTCATTTGTAGGGTGGATAAGCGCAGCGCATCCACCAGCAAGGGGCGCATCAAGCACGAGCGCCGGTTTCGGCCCAGGCGCCTCCACCAACCGCCGTTTCACCGGGCAAGGTCGGGGGCTTCGGGGGGAGAGGTGGATGCGCGTTGCTTATCCACCCTACGACACACCCGCGACACCACCTCCTCACACCCCAAAATACCTTGCCTGCGGATGCACCAGCACAATGGCCGAGGTGCTCATTTCGGGGTGGAGTTGATCCCCCTCCCCAAGCGATAGCCCCAGTTTTTCGCCCCCCAGCAGCGGCAGCAACTTGGCTTGATCGCCGGTCTCGGGACAGGCGGGGTAGCCAAACGAATACCGCGCCCCCCGGTAGTGCATCTTCAGAACCCGCTTCACGTCGCGGTCGTCCTGCGCCGCATACCCCAGCTCGGCCCGAATGCGGGCATGAACAAACTCGGCCAGCGCCTCGGTCATCTCGACCCCCAGCCCGTGCAGGTAGAGGTAGTTCTGGTATTGGTCGGCCTCGAACCACTGCCGCGCCACATCCGAAACCCTTTGCCCCACCGTCACCACCTGGAGTCCCACCACGTCGCGCACCCCGCTTGAAAGGGGGCGGACGAAGTCGGCCAGACAGACCCCATCCTCCCGCGTTTGGCGGGGCAGGGCGAAGCGGGCGATCTCTTGGGTGGGATCCTCGGGATCGAAGAGCACCAGGTCGTCGCCGTCGCCGTTGGCGGGCCAAAACCCGTAGGCGGCCTGGGGCGCCAGGATTTTCTCGGCCTTCACCCGGCGCAGCAGGTCGTTGAGGATGGGGCGGACCTCCTGCTCGATTTGCTGGACGTAATCCTCGGCCGACTGCGACTTGCCCTTGCGAAACCCCCACTGAAAGCGGAACAGCACCGTTTCGTTCAGATACGTGCGGAAGTTGTCGAGCGGGATCGATTCCATGATCCGCGCCCCCCAGAAGGGGGGGGGGGGGGGGGGGTGTCGAAGGCGATGCGCGATTTGAAGAGTCCGGTGCTCTCCTCCGGCTCGGGCCGCTCCAATAGCCCCGGCCCCTTTTGGGGGGTGGTCTCCCGCTTGGGCGCAGCCGCCTTGGGGGGCGCCGCCACGGTTGGATCCTCCCCCCGCTCGATCGCCTGCATGAAGCGCAGTCCGTCGAAGGCGTCGCGGGCGTACGTGGTGGTAGGGTAGACGGCGCGGCAGTCCTTCTCGACGAAGTCGCGGGTCAGCGCCGCACCCCCGAGCGCCACCGGCATCGCCAACCCCGCTGCCCTCATCGCCTCTAGGTTTTCTTTCATGATGACGGTCGATTTCACCAGCAGTCCCGACATCCCCACCGCGTCGGCCTGCTCGGCCCGGGCCGCCTCGATGATCGCCTCGACCGGCTGTTTGATCCCCAGGTTGACCACCCGAAAGCCGTTGTTGGTCAGGATGATGTCGACCAGGTTTTTGCCGATGTCGTGCACGTCCCCCTTCACGGTCGCCAGCACCATGGTCCCCTTGGCCTTGCCGTCGCTCTTTTCCATGTGGGGCTCTAAAAAGGAGACCGCCGCCTTCATGGTTTGGGCCGATTGCAATACGAAGGGCAACTGCATCTCCCCTTTGCCGAACAGCTCCCCCACCACCCGCATCCCTTCGAGCAGCAGTTCGTTGATGATGTGCAGCGGCGTGTAGGTGGTGAGCGCCTGCTCCAGGTCGTTTTCGATGCCGCCCCGGTTGCCGTCGACGATGCGGCGGATCAACCGCTCCTCCACCGTTTTGGGGGGGGGCGTCGCGGCCGATTCGGCCAGTTGGGCGTCCTCGTAAAGCGCCATCAGCCGGTGCAGCGGATCTTCGACCCCCTCGCTGCGGCGGTTGAAGATCATTGCCTCGCAGGCGGATCGGGCCTCTTCGCCGATGCGCGACAGCGGCAAAATCTTGCTGACGTGGATGATCGCCGAGGTCATACCGGCCTGAACGGCGTGGTGGAGGAAGACCGAGTTGAGCGCCTGTCGGGCCGCCGCCTTAAGGCCGAAGGAGATGTTCGATAGCCCCAGAACGATCTGAACCTCAGGGAAGCGGGCGCGGATTTGCCGAATCCCCTCCAGCGTCTCGATGGCGAGTTCGAAGTCGTCCTCTTGGCCGGTGCAGATGGTGAAGGTCAGGGGATCGAAGAGCAGGTCGCCGGGAGGCAGGCCGCACTCCTCGACCGCCAGTTGGTAGAGGCGCGCGGCGATCTCGACCTTGCGCGCCGCCGTCTTGGCCATGCCGGTCTCGTCGATGGTCAACGCCACCACCGCCGCGCCGTATTCCCGGCACAGGGTAAGGATTTGCCGCGCCCGCTCGGGGCCGTCCTCAAGATTGATCGAGTTGACGATGCTCTTGCCCCCCAGCCGCTTGAGGGCCGCCTCGATCACCGGGATCTCGGTCGAATCGACCACGATGGGGGCGGTGACGTCGACCGCCAGGCGCGCCATGAGCCGGTCCATGTCGGCCAGCTCGTCGCGCCCCACATAGGCGGCGCAGACGTCGATGGCGTGGGATCCCTCGCGCACCTGCTCCTTGGCCATCTCGACCATGCCGTCGAGATCCTCGGCGGCGAGCAGCTCGCGGAATTTCTTCGAGCCGTTGGCGTTGGTCCGCTCGCCGATGGCGAACACAGCGTTTTCTTGGCGCAAGGTCTCGCGGCGGTAGAGGGAGCTGGCCGAGGGCTCGAACACCGGTTGGCGCGAAGCGGGTTGGGCATCGGTGAGTCGGGCGGCGAGGGCTGCGATGTGGTCGGGGGTGGTGCCGCAGCAACCGCCCACCATGTTGACCCCGTCCTCGTGCACGAAGCGCTCCTGCCAAGCGGCGAACTCCTCGGCCCCGAGCGGGTAGACGGTCTGGCCGTCGACCAAAATGGGGAGTCCGGCGTTGGGCAGTACCGACAGCATCCGGTCGCACATCTCCGACAGGGTTTTGACGTGGCGGGCCATCTCCTGGGGACCGGTGGCGCAGTTCATCCCGATCACCTCGACCTCGGGTAGCGCCATCAGGGCGGCGAGCGCCGCCGGCATCTCGGTGCCGAGCAGCATGGTGCCGGTGGTCTCCATGGTGACCTGGGCGATGACCGGCAGCCGTTTGCCGGTGGCGACAAAGGCGCGCCGCGCCCCCATCACCGCAGCCTTGATTTGCAGCAGGTCTTGGCAAGTCTCGACGATCAGGGCGTCCGAGCCCCCGGCGATCAACCCTTCGATTTGCTCTTGGTAGGCGGCCGCCAGGGGATCGAAGGCGATGTGGCCCAGCGAGGGGAGTTTGGTGCCGGGGCCGATGGAGCCGAGCACGTAGCGGGGGCGATCGGTTTCGGCCTGCACCGCGTCGGCGGCGGCGCGGGCGATCTGGGCCCCCAGCAGGCTTAGGTTGTAGGCCTTGGCGCCGATGTCGTATTCGGCGAGGACCACCCGGTTGGAGCCAAAGGTGTTGGTCTCAATCGCCTCGGCCCCCGCCAGCAGATAGGTGCGGTGGATCTTGGCGATGATGTCGGGGCGGGTTTCGAGCAGGATCTCCGAGCAGTTTTCCAGCCCCAGAAAATCGGCCTGAAGGTCGAGGTTTTCCCGTTGCAGCATGGTCCCCATGCCGCCGTCGGCGATGAGAACGGCTTGACGCAGGCGGGTGAGAAAATCGGGTCGGGTCATGGCGGCGTCCTACACAAGGTGCGACCGGCGGCGGGGCCGGATGGGGATTTCCAAGCAAAAGGGGCGGGATTCTAAGAAAAACCGCTGGAATTGTCGCCGCTGAGAGGGTAGTTGCTGGAAAATCCGATGGTAGACCCCGTTCTGCCGTTCCTCACCCCGTTCCCAGCAGCGGGCACGGCCCCAACAAAAAAGCCCCCAAATCGGGGGCTTTTTTGTTGGAAGTGGTGGGCCGACCGTCGGCCGGGGGGCAGGTCAACCCCCGCAACACCGTTTCACTTCTTGTGTTTTGACGTTCACCAGGGGGCGACCTGCACCGGGGTGGCGCTGGTGTTGAAGGTGCCGTCGCCGAGCTGGCCGGAGGTGTTGGTCCCCCAGCTCCAGTAAAATTTCGGTGATGGCGAGAGAAAGCCTCAAAAGCTCCGGCTGGCCACCCGATGGGCAATCTGGTCGATCAGGGGGGAGGGATCCCAGATCAATTCCAGGGTCACCACCTTCAGAGCGGGGTCGGCTTGCCGCTCGGGGGGCAGACGCACCGCATCTTTGGCGGTGGTCACCCACAGGGGGGTGGGGCGTTGGTCGATGGCGCGCCATTGCCGGGGGCCGGGGTGGGCGTGATCGCGCTGCGTGATCCGAGCAGCCACGCCGATTCCCTGCTGCGCCAGGGTGGCCACCACCCGTTCGGGCTGGGCGATGGCGCTGTACAGGGTGACGGTGGTGCCGGAGGGCGGGGGGGGGCAGGGGGTTAAGTTGCCGTCGCACCAGGGGCCAGCGGTGGTGGCGGCGGCGGTGGCGGGTAATCCGGTGCAATCAGGGGGGAGAGGGCCAAAGTGGACCACCCAGTCGCAGCGGGCGAGGGCATCGACCACCGGCTCGCGCAGCGGCCCCGCCGGAAGGTAGTGGCCATTGCCCCAACCGCTACGCCCCACCACCACCACGTTCAGGTCACGGTGTACCGCCCGGTGTTGCAGGGCATCGTCGAGCACAATGAGGTCGGGGCGGTAGCGGCGCAGGGCCAAACGGCAGGCCGCTGCACGTTGGGCCCCCACCACCACCGGAGCGCCGGTGCTGCGGTGGATCAGGGTCGGTTCGTCCCCCCCCACCGTCGCCTGTTCGGTAGGGGACAGATCCTCCAAACAGATCTCCCCACGACCACTGCCCCCATACCCCCGACTGACCACCACCACCTTCAGACCCCGTTTTTGCAGATGCCGGGTCAGGTCGATGGTCACCGGGGTTTTGCCACTTCCTCCCACCGTGATGTTGCCGATGCTCACCACCACCCCCTCCAGGGGTGAGGGGGGGTGGCGGTCGTAACGACGGTTGCGCTGGTGGGCGATCCAGCCGTAGAGGTGGCTTGCCGGTAGGAGCAATCCCCCCCACCAGGGGGGGTGCCCCCCCTGCCACCAGCGTTCCAGGGTTTGATGCAATGGCACGTCGGCTCCACGGGGGATGGGGGTAAACAGATGGGGGATGATAGCTTCCCAATGCACCAAAAATCCGCCATTACGTTCTTGTTTTTGGCGACCCATCCATGGGTCGCAAGGGAGCACTGAATCAATCGGCGCTTCCCAAGACGTCTACGAGTTTGATTCCGAGGCGCTGCCCAACCGATTTCCCTTCAGGCACGCCGATCCCCTCGGGGTACCCCCTCTCCCCCCGTTCATGCACAATACCGCGCCCGGCAAGTCCGGCTCTTCAAGTGCTACGAAAACCCTTTCTGATAAATGTCTACACCCCTTGGGAGCATCGCCACGATGACCGCCTCCAACCTCGATCAACGCGCCATCAACACCATCCGCGGCCTGGCCATCGACATGGTTCAGCAGGCCAATTCGGGCCACCCCGGATTGCCACTGGGGGCCGCCCCCATGGCCTACGCACTGTGGGACAAACACCTGCGCCACAACCCGGCTGACCCTAAGTGGGTCAATCGCGACCGTTTCGTCCTCTCCCCTGGCCACGGCAGCGCCCTGCTTTATTCCCTGCTCCACCTGACCGGCTACGACCTGTCGCTTGATGATCTGAAGCAATTCCGCCAATGGGAGAGCCGCACCCCCGGTCATCCCGAGGACTTCATGACCCCCGGCGTCGAAGCGACCACCGGCCCCCTGGGACAGGGGAGTGCCAACGCGGTCGGGATGGCGCTGGCCGAGCGCTGGATGGCGGCCCGCTACAACCGCCCCGGTCACACCATCGTCGACCACTTCACCTACGCCATCGTCTCGGACGGCGATTTGATGGAGGGGATCTCGGCCGAGGCGGCATCCTTGGCGGGGCATCAAAAGTTGGGCAAGTTGATCTACCTCTACGACGCCAACGACATCACCCTCGACGGCCCTTGCGAGCTCTCTTTTGGGGAAGAGGTGGGGAGCCGCTACGAGGCCTACGGCTGGCAGGTGCTGCGGGTGGCCGACGGCGACCATGATGTGGCCGGTTTAAGCGCCGCCATCGAGCAGGCCAAGAGCGAGACCGAGCGCCCGAGCATCATCATCGTCAAAACCACCATCGGTTTCGGATCCCCCCACAAAGCGGGGACCAGCTCCTGCCACGGCTCCCCGCTGGGCGAGGATGAACTGGCGCTCACCAAACAGGCGTTGGGGCTCGATCCTGCGCTGCGTTTCGAGCTGCCCAGCGATGCGGTCGATCACCTGAGCGACGCTGTGCGGCGCGGTCACGGGCTGCAAGCCCAATGGAATCGCGGCTTCGATGCCTACGCTAAGGCGTTCCCCGATTTGGCCGAAGAGTTTCTGGAGGCCGCTTCCGGCGATCTGCCCGAGGGGTGGGAGGAGGCGATCCCCACCTTCCCGGTGGGGGAGAAGGTCGCCACCCGCGCCGCCGGGGGCAAGATCCTCAACGCCCTGGCCGGGGTGGTCCCCTGGCTGCTGGGGGGCGACGCCGATCTTTCCGGCTCGACCAACACCCGCATCAAATCCGACGACGACAACACCCCCGAGACCCCGGCGGGGCGCAACTTCCGCTTCGGGGTGCGCGAGCACGCCATGGGGGCGATCGTCAACGGGATGGCCTACCACGGCGGCGTGCGTCCCTACTGCGCCACCTTCTTCGTCTTTTCCGACTACATGCGCGGTTCGGTCCGGGTGTCGGCCCTCTCCAACTTGCCGGTGATCTACGTGTGGACCCACGACTCCATCGGGGTGGGGGAGGACGGCCCGACCCATCAGCCGATCGAGCACCTGGCCAGCCTACGCGCCATGCCCGATCTGGCGGTCTTCCGCCCCGCCGATGCCAACGAAACGGCCATCGCCTGGAAGATGACCCTGAAGCAACAGCGCCCTTCGGCCCTGATCATGAGCCGCCAGAACCTGCCGACCCTCGATGCCGCCGCCGTACAGGGGGCCGAGAAGGGGGGGTACGTGCTGGCCGAGGCGAGCAGCGCCCCCCAGGCGGTGCTGATCGCCACCGGCAGCGAGGTGCATGTGGCGTTGGCCGCCCGCGAGGCGCTCGAAGCTGGGGGGATCCCGACCCGAGTGGTGTCGCTGCCCTGCGTCGAGATCTTCGAAGAGCAGGAGGCTGATTACAAAAACAGCGTCATCCCCCGCGACGTGGCGGCCAGGGTGACCATCGAGGCGGGGGTGACCCTGGGCTGGCACAAGTATGCGGGCGATGGCGGCGCCTGCATCGGCATCGACCGCTTTGGCGCCTCGGCCCCGGGTGATGAAAACATGGAGCGGTTCGGTTTTACCGCCGACAACGTGGTGAACACCGTGAAGGGACTTTTGGACTGACTTGGTGAGGAGGCGCCGCCATGGAGGGCGAAAAGCCGATGGGTGCCCATGGGGGCTACCGTGGGCTCAAGGGGTTTCAGGTCGCGCAATTGGTGTTCGATCGAACGGTGCGGTTTTGCGAGCGCCGTCGTCCACCCCAACCCCACCCTCCTACCAAGAAATCGCCGCCAACGCCGCCCCGACCCTGCTGGCGGTGGCCACCGCCCTGCTCGTCGGCAAACCAAGACCCTGGCGCAAAACTTCGAAAACGAGGGGGGCTTCACCGAGCGGCTCTACCGGGTACGCTCGGCACGCCGCAAGGGGAGGTAAGTCATGCTGCGATTCATCGTCGCTTTAGGGGGCAACCTCGGCGGGCCCGCCGAGGTGGTTGCCCGTTTCAATCAAGCAGCCACCCGGCTGGCCGAGGCGGGTTTTCCCCTCGACCGTCGCTCCCGCCTCTACGCCACCGCCCCGGTGGGTGGCCCCGAGCAACCCGATTTCGTCAATGCCGTGGCCAGTGGCCCTTTGCCTGCCGCCTGCGGGCAGGGGGCGGCGCGGGCGCTCTTGGAGGCGCTGCTGCGCATCGAGACCGAGTTGGGGCGCACCCGTGAGGTGCACTGGGGGCCGCGCACCCTCGATCTTGACCTGATCGCCTTCGGAGACGAACGCGCCAGCGATCCCGATTTGATTCTGCCCCATCCCCGGACTTTGGAGCGGGGCTTCGTTGTGACCCCCCTCCAGGATGTGGAACCCGACTGGATCGACCCAGTCACAGGGGGCTCGCTCCAAGCGGCCATCACAGAGCTCGATCCCGGCCAGCGGGTGGCTTTATTACAAGACGATCACTTGCAAAAGATGTGGCGGATGGGGAGTATCCCGCCCGCTTGAAGTCCCCTCCCCGAGGTTCTGACCGTTTTGGCAGGACACCCGAGAAGGGAAACGCTTAGAAAAAACCTGATTTCGCCACGCCCGGATCCACTGCGACCGGGGACGAGGCATGAGGATCGGGCCCCCGCTGACCTGTGAGCCCCCACGCTCGCAAGGTGCGCGCAGCCTCCTCTACCCCCTCCTCCCCTTGGCAGACCCGATGCGCGGTTTCGACCAAGGGGCCAGATGTGACCACCACGCCGCTTAAAGCTCCCGGATTGCCCAAGCTGCTCGCCCGCAAGGGTGGAAACCAGCCCATCGCCATGCTCACCGCCTACGACGCCTCCAGCGCCCGGATTGCAGACCGCGCCGGGGTCGATTGCCTGTTGGTGGGCGATTCGTTGGGGATGGTGATCCAGGGGTATGGCGACACCTGCCCGGTCACCCTCGACCAGATGGTCTACCACACCGCCATCGTTCGCCGCTGCTCGAACCTGCCCATCGTTGCCGACATGCCCTTTTTGGTAGGGCAGGGGAGCGCCGATGCGGCGCTTGCCGCCGCCGGTCGTTTGATCGCCGAAGGGGGGGCCGACGCGGTGAAGATCGAGGGGGCGGGGCCGATGATCGACACCGTCGCCTACCTCGCCCAGCGGGGGTTGGCGGTGGTCGGCCACCTGGGGTTATCGCCCCAATCGGCCCGGCGCGACGGCTGGGGCAAAAAGGCTAAGTCTGAGGATGAAGGGGCGCAGCTCGTCGCCGACGCGGTGGCGCTGAGTGAGGCGGGGGCGGTGATGATCGTGCTCGAAAACATCCCCGCCGAGCTTGCGGCCCAGGCGACCGCCGCCATCGCGATTCCCACCATTGGGATCGGCGCGGGGCGGCAGTGCGACGGCCAGGTGTTGGTCTTTCATGACGTGGTCGGCCTGACCGAGACGCCCCCCCCGTTCGCCACCCCGAAATTGGGTGGATTTGCTCTGCTGACCGAGGCGGTCGCCGCCTGGGTGAATGAGGTGCACCAAGCATCATGAGGATTCTGCGCACGATCGCCGAACTGCGCCGTTGGCGCGCCGGGGCGGGCAAGGTGGCGTTGGTCCCGACCATGGGCAACCTGCACGCCGGTCACATGGCGCTGGTGAAAGAGGCCCAGCGGCATGGCGACGCGGTGGTGCTGAGCATTTTTGTCAATCCGACCCAGTTCGGTCCCTTTGAAGATTTCGACCGCTACCCCCGCACCCCCAAGGAGGATCTCGACCTCTGTCAGGCCAGTGGCGTCAGCGTCGTCTTCATGCCCGACATGGAGGAGATCTACCCCAAAGGGCGCGACGGGCTGGCGGTGGCGGTGATCCCGGAGCGGATGACCGACGTGCTCTGCGGTGCCCAGCGCCCCGGCCATTTTCGCGGCGTGACCACAGTGGTCTCGATCCTCTTCCACCTGGTTCGCCCCGATGCCGCCGTCTTCGGTGAGAAGGATTGGCAGCAGTTGGCGATCCTGCGGGCGATGGTGGGCGATCTGCACTTCGGCATCGTCATGGTCGGTTTGCCCACGGTGCGCGAGAAAGACGGACTGGCCCTGAGCTCGCGCAACCGCTACCTCGACGAGGAGGCGCGCGGCCTGGCCCCCGGCCTCTTCAAGGGCTTAAGCGCCATGCAATCGGCTGCCAAGAGGGGGGGGCGGGATGTTGCGGCCTTGCTGGCGCAAGGGCGGGAAACCCTGCGTTTGGCGGGACTGCCCGAGCCCGAGTATCTGGAGATTCGCTCCGGCGGCGATTTGACGCTGCTGGGAGAAGAAAACCCGTGGCGGGACGATGCTCGGGTCTTCGTCGCCATCAAGCTCGGGGGGGCGCGGTTGATCGACAACCTGCCGCTATTGACCAAGTAATCGTTTTTAGCTGTTTTCCTTTTCACGATGTGGATCGAGAGCAAACCGTAGCCTCCTCGGTTTGAAGCCGTTCCACCCATCGCACGCCGCCTAACCGGGAGACGCCGATGCAACGCAACATGCTCATGGCCAAGATTCACCGCGCCACCGTGACCCACGCCGACCTGCACTACGAGGGCTCGATCGCCATCGATCAGGATCTGCTCGATGCCAGCGGGATCCTTCCCTTCCAGGAGGTCGACATCTACAACGTCAACAACGGCGAGCGGTTTTCGACCTACGCCATCAAGGGGCCGCGCGGCACCGGGACCATCGGGGTCAACGGCGCCGCCGCCCGCCGGGTCGCCCCCGGCGATCTGCTCATCATCTGCGCCTACGTGCGCATGGAAGAGGCCGAGGCCCAAAGCCATCACCCCAGCCTGGTCTACGTCAACGAAGACAATTCGATCAAGCAGGTGGCCGACGAGATTCAGGGGCAGACCGGGCCGGTCGCCGCGTAAGCGATAGCGGTAACTTTGGTAGGAGCGCCGCCCTCGGCGCGATGCGATCAACCCGGTTATCTCATCGGGTGGTGATCGCGCCGGGGCGGCGCTCCTACCGCAAAACACCGAATTTCCCCTCCAGCATCCCCCGGAGTCCCCCTGTGAGCAGTCATTTGCAGCGTGAAGTCGAGCGCCGCCGCACCTTCGGCATCATCAGTCATCCCGACGCCGGTAAGACGACCCTGACCGAGAAGATCCTGATGTTCGGGGGGGCGATTCAGATGGCGGGGGCGGTCAAGGCCAAGCGGGATGGGCGCAGCGCCACCTCTGACTGGATGGCCATCGAGAAGGAGCGCGGGATTTCGGTCGCCTCGTCGGTGATGAAATTCGACTACCGCGACTTCGAGGTGAACCTGCTCGACACCCCCGGTCACCAGGACTTCTCGGAAGACACCTACCGGGTGCTGACCGCCGTCGATTCGGCCTTGATGCTGATCGACTCGGCCAAGGGGGTGGAGCCGCAGACCGAGAAACTCATGGAGGTCTGCCGTCTGCGCAACACCCCCATCGTCACCTTCATCAACAAGCTCGACCGGGAGGGGCGCGAGCCCCTCGATCTGTTCTCCGAGATCGAAGACAAGCTGCAAATCGAGTGCACCCCCATGACCTGGCCCATCGGCATGGGCAAGCGCTTCAAAGGGGTCTACGACCTCTACCGGCGCGAACTCAACCTCTTCACCCCCGGCGCTAAAACTCGGGATTTCGAGGTCGTGACCATCAAGGGGCTAGAAGATCCGCGCCTGGATGAGATTTTGGGAACCCAAGCGGGGGAGCTGCGCGACGAGATCGAGCTGATCGAGGGGGCGGCCAACCCCTTCGATATGGAGCATTTTCTGCGCGGCAACCAGACCCCGGTTTTCTTCGGCAGCGCCATCAACAACTTCGGGGTGAAAGAGCTGCTCGACGCGGTGATCGACCTGGCGCCCCCCCCAGGCCCCCGCGCCACCGAAACCCGCATGGTCGAGCCGAGCGAGGAGGCGTTCTCGGGCTTCGTCTTCAAGATTCAGGCGAACATGGACAAGGCCCATCGTGACCGGATCGCGTTTTTTCGCATCTGCTCGGGCAAGTTCACCCGGGGCATGAAGGTCAAACATCTGCGTCTGGGCAAGCCGTTGACCATCGCCAACGCCACCATCTTCATGGCCCAAGATCGGGAAAATATCGAAGAGGCCTACCCCGGCGACATCATCGGCATCCACAACCACGGCACGATCAAGATCGGAGACACCTTCACCGAGGGGGAGGAGCTGCGTTTTACCGGCATCCCCAGCTTCGCCCCCGAGCAATTCAAACGGGTGGTGTTGCGCGATCCGCTCAAGAGCAAGCAACTGCAAAAGGGGTTGGTGCAGCTTTCAGAGGAGGGGGCGGTGCAGGTCTTTCGTCCGCTGATTGGGGCCGATACGGTGCTTGGTGCGGTGGGGGTGTTGCAGTTCGACGTCACCATGGCGCGGTTGAAAGACGAATACTGGGTCGACGCCACCTACGAGCCGGTGGGGTATTTCACCGCCCGTTGGATCACCTGCTCCGACAAAAAGAAGCTGAGTGAATTTGAGGCCCGCAACCGCAACAACCTAGCGCTCGACAGCGCCGGTCAGCTCACCTACTTGGCCGACAACCGTTGGCAGCTCGACACCGTCATCAAGCAGTGGCCCGAGATCGAGTTCCATAAAACCCGCGAGCACGTTTGAAAAAAAGGGGGGGGCGACCACACATCGTGATCGGAGGCCCTCCTCGGGGGGGGTTAACCGGGGCCTGCCTTGATAACTTCGGCCTGCCCTCGTACGGCCTCCATTGACTGAGTCACCAACCCATCGAGTCGATTCATCAAGGGGGGCAGGTCGTCGCGACGCTCCTCGCGCGCTGCGGTTTCGAGGTCGGCGGCCAGCCGGTTCAGGGCGGTCAACCCCATCACCGCCACCCCCCCTTTAAGGGCATGGGCCTCTTGGCGCAGCATGCTTAGATCTTGACGAGCCCAGGCGACCTTGATGTCGTCAACCCGCTCCGGCACGGTTTGAAAGAAGGCGTCGAACAGCCGGTTCATCCCCTCGACCCCCAGCTCATTGCGCCATTTTTCGAGCATGCGCACATCGAGCACATCCCTTTCCCCTTCAGCCGCAGCCTCCTCCTCATCCCCGATGGCGACGCTGAGTTCCCGATGCAGCTCGGCCATGCCGTCGCTGGATTGAATCCGGTTGAGCAACTGTTCCAGCTCTTTGAACTGCACCGGTTTGGAGAGGACCGCGTCCATCCCGGCGTGCAGGCAGCGCCGCATTCCCTCGGCGGTGATGTCGGCGGTCAGCCCGATGATGGGGGTGCGGGGGGGGCGCCCCTCGGCGGGATGGCTGTTCTCCCAATCGCGGATGCGCTGGGTCGCCTCCTCCCCGTCCATTACCGGCATGTGTAGATCCATCAGCACCACGTCGAAGGGCTGCTGCGCGAAGGCATCCAGCGCCTCGCGGCCGTTGAGCACTTCGGTGACCCGATGCCCCCGTTGGGTTAGGAAGGTGGCGGTGGTCATCCGGTTGATTTCGACATCGTCGGCCATCAATACCCGGGCCTGTCCGACCACGCGGGTTGGGTTGGATTGGCGCGGCGGATGAAGTGCCGCCAGGTCTTCCTGGGAGGCGTTACGTAGGGTGACCCAGAAGTGGAAGGTGCTCCCCTCGCCCACCCGGCTTTCGACCTCGATCTCCCCCCCCATCGCCTCCACCAGCCGTTTGCAGATCGCCAGCCCCAGCCCACTGCCGCCATGGGTGCGGGCGATGCTTGAATCGGCCTGGGTGAACTTGTCGAACAGATGCGGGAGCGCCTCGTCGGCGATGCCGATCCCGGTGTCGATGACCGCAAAATCGGCCCGAAGTCCCCCCGGCAGCGCCGTAGCGCGGGCTTGAACCGTGACCCGACCGTGTTCGGTGAACTTCAATGCGTTGCCGATCAGGTTGAGCAGCACTTGGCGCAGCCGGGTGGCGTCGCCCTGGACAAACGGGGGTAATTCGGGGTCGGTATCGAGCGCCAACAACAACCCCTTTTCAGAGGCACGAAAAGCCATGAGCTGAACGATGCTTTCGAGGAATTCCCGGAATTCAAAAGGTTGGGATTCCAGGATCAGCTTGCCCGCCTCGATTTTGGAGATGTCGAGGATGTCGTTGAGGATCACCAGCAGGGCGTCGCCCGACTTGGCAACCAGTTGCAGGTACTTCGTTTGCTGGGGGCTGAGCGGGGTCTCTTCGAGCAGTTGCACCATGCCCAAAATGCCGTTCATCGGGGTGCGGATCTCGTGGCTCATGGTTGCCAGGAATTCGCTTTTGGCCTGGGCCGCCGACTCGGCCTCAAGTTTTGCTTTTTCGAGCGCCTGTTGAATCTGCTTGAGCTGCGAAATATCGGCAATGCCCACCACATGAGCCCGGTCGCCGAAATATTGCCCAGGCAACGCCGAGGCGATGACCCAACGGGGTCGTCCGTCGTGGTCGGGTAGGGCCAGCTCCCGTTGCGGCAGGGGGCGTCCCTTGGCCAGGGCGGAGGCCAGGGTTTGCTGAGCGGGGGAGGGGCCCAGCAGGGTGGAAAGGGTGAGGCCGGAAGGAGGTTCCCCCTCGATCTCGAAGAAGGCACTGGCTGCCTGATTCATACGCAATACCCGCTCATCCCAGGCGCGGGCCAGCAGCACCGGAAAGGGGGCAGCCTCGAAGATGTTGCGCACGTTGGCTTCACTTTCGCGGATGCGGCGCAGGAATCCCGCCACGGCGATCCAGACGGCAAAGGTGATGACCAGCATCGCCCCGGTGCCGATGGTCAGGCTGCGTGCGACCTCGTGTTTCAGCCGCTCGAAAAAGGCGTTGTTGGCGTAAATGCGGGCCAGTCCCAACAGTTCGGGGCGATCCTTGGCAAACAGCGGTACCTCGCTGACGAAGCAGGTGGGGCAGTCGGTGACCCCCTCGCTCAGGTCGAGACTCCCTCTCGGGACGGGGACGACGTCGTAATCGACCTCTAGGGTCACCCCCAAAATGAAGGGGCTCCGGGTGTGGGTGTCGGTCAACACCAGGATTTCGTCCATCGCCTCGGTGATTTGTCGGGCGGTGGGGGGGGCGTCGATGCGGGAGAGGGCGGCAGCCAGGGTGTGGGCCTGAGCTTGCGCCAGGGCGCCGGCGTTGTTACGGGCCTCGTCATTGAGGCGGGGTTCGAGCGCCAGCGACCAGTAGAACACTGTGATGGTGACGATTCCGAGGATGAGGGCGACAAACCAGGGGGTGGTCCCCCCCTCCAACATGAGGGCAAAGCGTTTCAGCAGGGAATCTTTACTCATAGCGGGCGGCGATTTTTAAAAAGAAGGGTTTCAAGTGGATGCCGCTGCGCTTGAGTGTCTGCATGTTGACGTAGGGAAGGATCCGGTCGGTGACCAGCACCCCCCCGAGAATCCCCCCCTCGACATCGCCGGAGAAGGGAGAAAAGGTCAATACCCGGTGCTCGATCCCCCAGTGGGCGAGGTTCGGAAGATCGAAACCGAACCGTTCGGCCAGGAAAACCCCGGCAGGGTAGGGGGCTGGGGATTCCAGTAGGTCGTCGAGCGACTGGGTGATGATCTTCAGGGGGATCCCTTTGAGGGTTTCGGTCTGAGCCAGCCGCTGCGCCATCTCGGTCGCTTGGCGGACATCGCTCATGTAGACCACCACCACAGGGAGGTTGCCGTCGGGGGCGGTTTTGGCGGCGAGATCTTCATCGGCGCCCAAAAAGGGGAGGAAGAGCTTCAGCCCCAGGGAGATCATCCGGTGCTCTTGCTCGTCGGCGCTTAGGCAGGAACCGAACTGCACAAACAGCACCTGCGCCGCAGCAACGCCAAAGGCCAGCAAGGTTAAATGAAAGCGTCGTCGCCCCATGTTAGTGAATGCCTCCCAGCGGCTGCCGGGGGATGTCCGTGAATTGGGCATGAACCTTGGCGAAGGCGTCGATGACCCCCGGCAGCAGGGCCACCAAGGCGGCATCAAAGTGGTGCCCCTTCTGACGTTCGATGTAGGCGAGGGCCTCGCTGAAGGGCCACGCTCCCTTATAGGGGCGGGACGAGGTCAGGGCGTCGAAGACATCGGCCAGCGCCACGATCCGTCCCGACAGGGGAATCTGCTCCCCCTTGAGCCCCTGGGGGTAGCCGCTGCCGTCCCATTTTTCGTGGTGGGTTAGGGCGATCTCCTGGGCCATTTCAAGCAGGGGGGAGGAATGGCCCGAGAGAAGCTGGGCCCCGATGTTGGGGTGGGTGCGCATGATCCGCCACTCCTCGGGACTGAGTTCCCCCGGTTTAAACAGGATGTCGTCGGGAATGCCGATCTTGCCGACATCGTGCATGGGGCTGGCCTGAAACAGTCGCTGGGTATATTCGAATGGCTCCCCCAACGCCTCACTCAAGATCCGGGTGTAATGGCTCATGCGCAGAATGTGGTTGCCGGTTTCGTTGTCGCGAAACTCCGCCGCCTTGCCCAAACGTTGGATGATCTCAAGTTGGGTTATCTCGATCTCGTGGGTGCGGACCCGAACCCGCTCCTCAAGATCTTGGTTGGTTTGCAGCAGGGCCAGATGAAACAGATGGCCGCGCAGCAGGTTTTTCACCCGCATGCGCAATTCCGAGGCGTCGACCGGTTTGCTGACGAAATCGCTGGCGCCGCTGTCCAGCGCCTTCAAGCGGGTGGTTCTGTCGGCATGGACCGTCTCGACCAATAGGGGAATCGGGGGGTCGATGTTGAGGGTGGTGATGGCTGCCATCAGTTGAAATCCATTCAGATGGGGCATCTCTAAATCGAGAATAATCAGATCGACCCGCTCCTGTTGCAGCCGGGCAACCACCTGCCGGGGATCGAGTAGGGTGGTGATGTGGGTGAAACCGGCAGTGCCCAGGGTTTCGCTCAACACCACTGCAACGATGGGGTCGTCGTCGACGATCAGAATATGGGCCTGTTCCAAAGGCATCGTGCCCAACATGATGTGCTCCTTTCGTTCCTGTGGGGGCGGTGAATCCACCCTCTCCCGTTTTACAGCGTGTAAGCCAGTTTCAACCACCAGCTCCGTTTGGAGCCGGGCAAATCGTTGGGATACCCCGGCAAACTGCCCTGGGCGGGGGGGGTCAGCATGGCGGGAATGTGGGTGTCGACATTGAAGAGGTTGCGCACCGTCCCCGAGAGCGATAGTTCGGGCAACAGGTCGGGACTCCAGACCCCGCTCAGGTCGGCGGTGGTCTCGGCCCCCAGTTTGGCTCGGCTGTCCCCGGTTTCGCGGTAGCGGGTGCCGACGTAATGCAGACTCAACTCAAGGCTGTCGCCGCTGACCGGGGTGTAGGTGACGATCAGGTTGCCCAGCCAAGGGGTGGTGCCGGCAATGGCCGCCCCGGTCGCCCGGTCGCGGGTGGTCAGGTACGACACGTTCCCCTTGCCGATCCAACTGGTCCCCAGCGTGACCTCCTCCTCGACCTCGATCCCTTGAGCACGTGCGGTTTGGGCGTTGTGGAACTGGAACACGCTGTTTTCGAGGATGAGATCGCGGTAGTCGTTTTGGAACAGGGTCACCCGCTCGGTGGTATTGCTGCCACGGTGGATGTAGCCGATCTCGATGGAGGCGATGGTCTCCGGCTTAACGTCGATCCCGTTGTGCAGTTCTAAAAAGGTGGGGGGGCGGAAGGCCTCGGCGTACTGCACCTTGAGGATGTTGCTGCGATCCAAACGCCACACGGCGGCAAAGCGGGGATTCACGCTCCCCCCTACATCCGAAAACCGGTCGTAGCGCACCCCCCCGGTCAAGGTCATCGCCTCGCTGGGGCGGTACTCCTCTTGAAGGGTGATCCCCAAGACCGTGCGCCCTTGGGCGGCATCAATGGGGACCTGAACGCCGCTGGTGAAGTGGGTCGGGGCGGCAAGGGGGGGCTGGGCGAGCCGGTCGACGGTGGTGTCCATCCAGGAATCGACCACATCGATGCGGGAGGCCGAAAGCGACAATAGGGCGGTGTTCTGATCGTCGGGGTTCCAGGTCAGATCGCCCTCGGCCCGCCATTCCCGCTCGCTGTAATACCCTTGGGCGCGGGTATCAACGATGAGGGCGCCTGGGGCGACCGGCCACGGCATACCGGCGGGGTAGAAGTAGGCGTCGTACCAATTGCTGTAATCGCGCAGCCCTACCATTGTCTTGGTTTGTAGGGAGGCCGAAACATCGTGTTGGTACTCCATCTGCACCCCCAGATTGGTGGAGCGCGAAGCCAAACCATCTTGGGCGGGGGGGAGCAGGTAACTTTTACCGGCGAAGTCGTCCCGAGCATCCTGGGTCCAGTGGGCGGTTAGGGTTAAATCGCGGTAACCGCCGTTGAGGATGATCGCCCCCTCGTGCTTGCCGTCGAGCAGGGTGCCGGGGGCGTTGGACAACACCGACATCCCCGCCGCATGAAGCCAGTCGTTGCCGATCTGGGTATCGCCACGCGGGATGATCGAACCGGCCATGTTGAGGCTGAGGAAGCTGTCTTGTTCGGGATTCTGCCAGGAGGCGAGTAGCCCTCCCCGCCGACTGTTACCCTGTCCGATGCCCGCGAAGGCGCGAGTCCCCTCTTTACGGGTGACAACATTAACCACTCCGGAGTAGGCGAATTCGCCGTGGACCACCGAGCCGGGGCCGCGGATAACCTCGATCCGCTCAACCTGCTCGATGGGCAGGCTGAAAACCAAATCGGCACTGGCGGCTGAGGACTCGTTCATGGCGATGCCGTCGAGCAACACCTTAAGGTTGCCCGAGGCGAACAGCCCCCCCGAACCGCGCACGACCGCAACGAGATTCCCGGTGCGATCCCGGCTGGTGTAGAAGCCGGGAACCCGGCGCAGCGCCTCCCAAACCGAGTTAACCCCGCCGCTTTCAAGGGTGATTCCGTGCAGCACCGTCACCATGCCGGGAACGTAGTCGGCATTGAGTTTTGTTTTGGTGGCGATTTCGGTTTGTTCTTCCAGAATGTTGAGCAGGCTTTGAAATTCGGCCTGGTCGTCCATGGCCACCACAAGGGGGGCGTCGTCGGCCAGCGCGTGGGTCGTCCCCAGCAGGGGAAGGCACAAGGCGACGGCAAAGGGGATGGCTCTGGTGTCCATGGGGAGACTCGTTGGAGGTGGGGGTCAGGGGAAGCCCCTGGCGACCGTGCGACCGAATTGAGGCACCATCAAACCATGCAGTGCACCGGGCGACAACCCCGCAGGTGGGGTGCAACCCGGCCCATAAACCCAAAGGGGAGGAAGAAGAGATGGAGACGCAACAGAAATCGGCATTAACGGTGCTGGTTATGATCGCCGTAATCGCCCTGGCCACCTGGATCACCCTCGATACGGTCGAGCATCCCAACCAATTGGTGCCGACCAGCGACAACCCCTCCCCGCTGGGGTACACCTGGTCGCTGGTGCTGTTCATCATCCCCATCGGGGCGCTGTTGGTCTGGTTGTTTCGCCATCCCCACCTTCCTTTTCAAAAGGGGGCATTCGGCATCACCTTGGGGTTGCTGCTGCCACTGGGGTTTGTGCTCGACCTGCTCTTTGCCCACACCTTCTTTTTGTTCCCCAATACCCATGCGGTGCTGGGGATCGAGGTTCCGGGGGTAGGGGGGGGGATTCCCATCGAAGAATTCATCTTCTACCTCTCCGCCTTTGTTTTTGTGCTGCTGCTCTACGTGTTCAACGACGAATACTGGTTGCTGGCCTACAACGTCCCCGATTACGAGGAACGCTCCCAGAAAATCAAGCGTTTGGTGGTGTTTCACCCCATGTCGTTGGTGATTGGTCTGCTGCTGCTGGGGGTGGGGATCATCTATAAGAAGTTCTTTTCGGATGTGCCCGATGGCTTTCCCGGTTATTACGCCTACGTCTTGGCGGTTGCGGTCATCCCCTCGATGGGCTTTTTCAAGACGACCAGCCCCTTCATTAACTGGCGCGCCTTCAGCCTGAGCTTCTTCATCTTGCTGCTTATCAGCCTGTTGTGGGAGGCGAGTCTGGCGTTGCCCTACGGTTGGTGGAATTACCAGCACGAGGCGATGATGGGGATCTTCATCGGCGCCTGGGCCGACCTTCCCCTGGAGGCGGCGCTCGTCTGGTTGATGGCGACCTTCACCTCGGTGATTGTTTTCGAGGTGGTCAAAATCTGGCGCGCCTCGGGCCGCCCCGCCCTGCACGCCTTCTTGGGGCTGGGGCCTGAACGTAAGTAATCGAATCGTTTGCCCCCCCCGCCTGGTGTTTTGGGCGGGGGGGCGTTTTTGATGGAGTCCCCCCTTGAAACAAACCCCTTTGTTCGATGCCCACGTCGCCCTCGGTGCCCGTATGGTCGGTTTTGGCGGTTGGGCCATGCCGGTGGTTTATTCCTCAATCAAGCAAGAGGTCGAGGCGACCCGCAAAGCAGCGGCGCTTTACGACATCAGCCACATGGGCGAATTCGACCTGCGCGGCCCCGATGCCGAGCAGGTGCTGCAACGGCTGATCACCAACGATTTGACCCGGTTGCCGAGCGGCAAGGCCTTTTATGCCGCCTTGTGCCGCGAGGAGGGCGGAACGGTGGATGACCTGTTCGTCTACCGCTTTAGCGACAACGCCTTCATGTTGGTGGTCAACGCCGCCAACTGTGAGAAGGACTTCGCCTGGATTGCATCCCACATTGGGCAGGCCGAGGCCGATCTGATCGACCTGTCCGACGCCACCGCCAAGCTCGATCTGCAAGGGCCGAAGTCGCAGGCGATCCTGCAAAACCTGATCGATTTCGACCTCGACGAGCTGGGCCGCTTCGAATTCGGCCACGGGGTGGTGGCCGGTTTTCGGGTGGCGCTGTCGCGCACCGGCTACACCGGCGAGGATGGCTTCGAGCTCTATTGCGCCAGCGAGGAGGCGACCGCGTTGTGGGACGCCCTGCTCGAAGCGGGGGCGCCGTCGGGGTTGATTCCGGCGGGGCTGGGGGCGCGGGACGTGCTGCGCCTGGAGGCCTGTTATTCCCTTTATGGCCATGAGCTCAGCGACACGATCTCACCCATCGAGGCGGGGATCGGCTTTGCGGTCCGCTTCGATAAGGGGGATTTCGTCGGGCGCGAGGCTTTGCTGGCCCAAAAAGAAAACCCGGCGCGGCGGCACATGATCGCCTTCCAACTCACCGAACGGGGGGTTCCCCGCGACGGCTGTCCGGTGTTGATCGAGGGCAAGCCTGCTGGGATCGTCACCTCTGGCACCTTCAGCCCCACCTTCGAGGCGGGGATCGGCCTGGCGCTGCTCGATGGCTCCCCCCCCGAGGTTGGCGCCCCCATCGCCATCGACATTCGCGGTCGCGCCGTGGCGGCCAAGGTGATGAAACGACCCTTGTACACCTATCGTCAGGGTGAGCAGCAACCGTAGGGTGAATCGATGGGGTGGATAAGCGCAGCGCATCCACCTTTTGCCCAGAAACTGCACCCTTGCTTGATGTGAAGCCCGTTTGAGGGAGCGTCTGCGCCGAAACCGGCGCTCTTGCTCGATGCTGCCCCCTGCTGGTGGATGCGCTGCGCTTATCCACCCTACATCCATACCGAATAATCGAGGCCTCCATGTCCAACCCGACCCACCTGCGTTACACCGATCAACACGAATGGATCGCCGCCGACGGGCGCGTCGGCATCACCGACCACGCCCAGGAGCTGCTCACCGACATCGTCTTCGTCGAGCTTCCCGCCGAGGGGATGAATGTGACCAAGGGGCAAGAGGTCTGCATGATCGATTCGGTCAAGGCCTCCAGCCCGGTCTACGCCCCAGCCGACGGCACCATCGTCGCGGTCAACCAAGCGCTCGACGGCGCCCCCGAGCTGCTCAATCAAGACCCCTTCGGGCAGGGGTGGATTTTCAAGCTGGAGCTCAGCGACGCCGCTCAGCTCGACGGCTTGCTGGACGCGGCGGCCTACGAGGCGTTGGTGGCCGGGGGGTAATCCCTCCGCAATCCAGCAATCCAAAAAACTTGTAGGAGCGGCGCCCTCGCCGCGATGCCTTTCCGCCCCTGGCGCGACCGTCCGACCCCGTTTCCCCCCCCTTCCGAGGCCCCCATGCACTACACCCTGAACACCCCCGAGCAGCAGGCGCAGATGCTCGCCGCCATCGGGGTTGAAACGGTTGATGAACTCTTTGCCGACATCCCTGAGGCGATGCGGCTCAAGGGGGGGCTGGGGCTCCCTCGGGGTTTAAGCGAACCGGAGTTGCTGCGGCTTCTGCACACCCTGGCCGTCGCCAACGAACGGCTGGTCTGCTTTGCCGGGGCGGGGGCCTATTGCCACTACCGCCCCGCCGTGATCCCCCATCTGGTCGGGCGGGGGGAATTCCTCACCGCCTACACCCCCTACCAGCCCGAGATCGCTCAAGGGACGCTGGCCGCCATCTTCGAATTTCAGAGTCACGTTTGTCGTTTGAGCGGCATGGATGTGGCCAACGCCTCGATGTATGACGGCGCCTCCGCCCTGGCCGAGGCGGCGTTGATGGCGGTGCGGGCCAAGAACCGCAAAAAAATTCTGATTTCGCGCGGTGTCCATCCCGACTACCGCAAGGTGGTGGCGACCTACATGAATGCGGCGGGAATCGAGCTGGTGGAGGTGCCGCTCAGCGCCGACGGCATCACCGATCTTGAGCGGGCCCACTGCGACGGCGACACCGCCGCCCTCATCACCCAGTCCCCCAACTACTTCGGGCGGATCGAGGGGTTTCAGGCTGCCGCCGAGTTGGCCCATGCGGCGGGCGCGTTCGCGGTGGCCTGCGTCGTCGAGGGTTCCGCGCTCGGTCTGCTCAAAACGCCGGGGGAGCAGGGGAGCGACATCTTCGTCGGGGAGGGGCAGGCTTTCGGGATTCCGATGCAGTTCGGCGGCCCCCATTTGGGGCTGCTGGCGGTCAAAACCCCGCTGATGCGCAAGATTCCGGGCCGTCTGGTCGGGCGGGCCAAGGATGCCCAGGGGCGCGACGGCTTTGTGTTGACCTTGCAAGCACGCGAGCAGCACATCCGCCGCGACAAGGCGACCTCGAACATCTGCACCAACCAGGGGCTCAACGCCCTGATCGCCACGATTTATCTGAGCCTGGTCGGGCCGCAACTCCAGACGGTGGCACGCCAAAGCCACGCCATGAGCGAATACCTCAAGACCCAGGTGACCGCGATTCCCGGTATTGGGGCGCTCTTCGAAGGGCCGACCTACAACGAATTCGCGGTACAGGTGCCCGATCCGGGCAAGGTGCGCCACCTACTGGCGGCGCAAGGTTTTCTGGCCGGGGTGACCACCGGCGACGACTACCCCGAGTTCAAGGATGGATTGCTGCTGTGCGCCACCGAAAACAACACCAAGGCTGAGTGCGATGCCTTGGCCACCGCCTTGACCGCGGCCTTGAAAGGGGGCATGGCATGAAAACCGTCTATGACCGCAGCGTGCCGGGCCGCACCGGCTTCTTCCTGCCCGAGCTTGAGGTTCCCGCTGCGACGCTGCCGGTCGAACTGACCCGCGAGAGCCTGTCGCTGCCCGAGATGGGGGAGCGGGACGTGGTGGCCCATTACACCAACCTTTCAACCCTCAACTTCGGGGTCGACAACGGCTTTTATCCGCTGGGGTCGTGCACCATGAAGTACAACCCCCGCATTAATGAGGACGGCGCCGCTCTGCCCGGCTTTGCCGATCTCCATCCCGCCACCCCGAGCGAATCGACACAAGGGGCGCTGCGGTTGATGTGGGAGCTCGAACAACAGCTGTGCGCCGTCACCGGCATGGCCGCCTTCACCCTGCAACCGGCAGCCGGTGCCCACGGTGAGCTGACCGGGGTGATGATCATGAAGGCCCACTTCGACGCCCTGGGGCAAACCCAGCGGCGCACGATCCTCATCCCCGACTCGGCCCACGGCACCAATCCGGCCACCGCCGCCTTTTGCGGTTTCGACGTCAAGACGGTGCCGTCGGACGAACACGGCGAGGTCGACCTGGCCGCGCTCGCGGCGTTGGTCGACGAGACCACCGTGGGGCTGATGCTCACCAACCCCAACACCCTGGGGCTGTTCGACCGGCGCATCGGGGTGATCGCCCAGATTCTGCACGAGCGCGGCGCCCTGTTTTATTGCGACGGCGCCAACGCCAACGCGGTGCTCGGGGTGGCCCGCATTGCCGACATGGGGTTCGACATCGTCCACCTCAACCTGCACAAGTCCTTCTCGACCCCCCACGGCGGCGGCGGTCCCGGCTCCGGCCCGGTCGGGGTGGTGGCAAAACTTGAGGGGTATCTGCCGGTGCCGCGGGTCGTCAACCTGGGCGACCGCTTCGTCATGCAAGCCGAGGAGGGACACCCCCACACCCTGGGAAGAATGAAGGGGTTCTTCGGCCACTTCGGCATGTTGATACGGGCCTACGCCTATCTGAGCGCTTTGGGGGAAGAGGGGGTCGCCCAGATCGGGCGGCAGGCGGTGCTCAACGCCAACTACCTGCGGGTTCGGCTGCAAACGAATTTCAACCTCCCCTACAACCGGGTCTGTCAGCACGAGTTCGTCCTCAACGACGAGGGGGTCCCCAACGGCATCAAAACCCTCGACATCGCCAAGCGGTTGATCGACTACGGGGTTCATCCCCCCACCGTCTACTTCCCCATCAATGTGTCGGGGGCTCTGATGATCGAGCCGACCGAGACCGAAGCGCTGGAGGCGCTCGACGCCTTCGTGGCGGCGATGGAGGCGGTGCTGCAAGAGGCGGCCTCTGACCCAGACCTGCTCCACCGCGCCCCGGTCACCACCGCAGTCAGCCGTTTCGACGAAGTGGCGGCGGCCCGTAAGCCGGCGCTCAAACACGGGGACTGATCCCCTTTTTTGTGAGGCACCCAAGTCATGGGGTCATTGCATGTGTTGGCCATCGCCCCTTCGGACGACGTGGTGGCGCAGCTCGACTCCGAGCTGAGGCAGGCGGGATTTCGTCCCGAAATCGAGCGGGTCGAAGAGGCTGCAACCTTGGCGGCGCAGCTGAAGGTGCAGCGCTTCGATCTGGCGGTGGTGGCTGCGCAGTTGCCCCGGTTTTCAGCCGCATCCGCCCTGGAGGTGGTGCAAAGCAGCCCCCAGGGCGACCTGCCCGTGGTGGTGATGTCGGAGGATCTCGACCTGACCACTGCGGTGGAGTTGATGCACCGGGGTGCCTACGACTTCGTTGCAACCCAAGAGGCGCTGCGTCTGGGGCCGGTGATCCGCCGTGCCCTGGCCGAGGGGGAGGGGCGGCGGCAACAGCTGAGCGACCGGCAGGCGCTGCGTGAAAGCAACCAAAGGCTACGCGAGGCGCTGTCAGGGACGGTCCACGCCATCGCCAAGGCGGTGGAGGCCCGCGATCCCTACACCGCCGGGCATCAACGCCGGGTCGCCCAGCTCGCCGAGGCGCTTGCCTGGGGGCTGGGGCTCGATCCCGACCGGGTCGAGGGGGTCCGTTTGGGAGCCGCCATCCACGACATCGGCAAGATCACCATCCCCGCCGAACTGCTGACCAAACCCTCGACCCTGAGTCCCATCGAGTTCGAGGTCATTAAGACCCATACCGGAGTGGGACAGGAGATCCTGGGCGACATCTCCTTCCCCTGGCCGGTGGCCGAGATGGTCCACCATCACCACGAGAGGCTCGACGGCTCGGGCTACCCCTTGGGTTTGCAGGGGGGGCAGATCGGTTTGGAGGCCCGCATCGTCGGGGTTGCCGATGTGGTCGAGGCAATGCTCTCTTATCGTCCCTACCGCCCCGCCAAAACCCTGGAAGAGGCGATGGAGGAGATCCGCACGGGGCGGGGGGTGAAGTACGACGCTGGCGTGGTCGATGTGTGTCGCGATTTGTTTGGTTCGGAGCGGTTTGAATTCGAAAGCCAATTTTGATGGGCAGCAGGCCGCACGTCCGCACCGTCGTCCCCCTGCCCTCCAGCCCCGAGTTTTTTTGGCTGCGCCGCCGGTTGCAGGAGCACAACCTCAACACCGTCTGCGCCGAGGCCAACTGCCCCAACATGGGGGAGTGCTGGTCCCACAAAGTCGCCACCTTCATGATCGGCGGTCCCCGCTGCTCCCGAAACTGCCCCTATTGCTCGGTCGGCTACGGCGAGCTGGAGCCGCTTGATGGCGATGAACCGCAACGCATCGGGCGGCTGTTGGGGGAGCTGGGGCTGACCTACGTCGTCCTGACCTCGGTCAACCGGGACGACCTGCCCGACGGTTTGGCGGGCCACTTCGCCGCGACCGTCGCGGCAATCCGCCATCACGCCCCCGGCTGCAAGATCGAGATCCTGACCCCCGATTTCGCCGGTAAGCCTGGCGCCATCGAAATCCTGCTGCGCCATCCCCCCGATGTCTTTTCGCACAACATCGAAACGATTCCCCGCCTCTACCCCGGCATCCGGGTCGGAAACGTCGCCACCTCGCTCAATCTGCTGGCCGACTTCCACCAAGCCGCCCCCGCAATTCCGGTCAAGACGGCGCTGATGCTGGGGTTGGGGGAGGAGCGCCGCGAGGTGGTGGCGCTCTTCGGGCGGCTGGTCGAGGCGGGGGTCTCCATCCTGGCGTTGGGGCAGTACCTGCAACCGAGCAAGACAAGCCTGCCGGTGGTACGCCATCTGAGCCAAGCCGAATTCGACGCGCTGGCCGAGGCGGCTCAGGCCGCCGGAATCGGTTTCGTCGAGGCGGGGCCGTTGGTGCGCTCCAGCTTTCGGGCCGACCGGGCGGGGCTGCAAGCCATCCAAGAGAAATCCCCCTCGCCCTTCACGGGGAGGGGGTCGGGGTGAGGGGCGGTTGCGCGGTCATGTTCAAAAAGGAAAACCGTAAGAAGCAGTTCGTAGGGTGGATAAACGCAGCGCATCCACCAAACCAGCGGTGGGTGAACCCCCGACAGATGGGCCTTGGGTTCCCAATCGGGATGAGCGGGGGTCGGGGTGAGGGCGGTTGGTGGATGCACCCTACGCCGCAACGCCGCCCACCCTTCGCGTCATTCCGGGGCGCCAAAGGCAACCCGGAATCCACCCGATGCCGAATTGTTTCCACAGATCAATCGAGCCTGCCTCATGCCTGAAATCCTCATCACCGAAAAACCCCCCGGCGGCAAACTCTTCCGGGTCAAGCTGCGCCTGGAGGGGGGACGCATCGCTCGGCTGCGGGTCGAGGGCGACTTTTTCATCCACCCCGAAGAGGCTTTGGAGGCGATCGAGGCCGTTTTTTTAGGAGGCCCTGCCACCAAGCGAGCGGTGGGCGAAATGCTCGACTCGGCAGTGCAGAGTCATCCGGCCCAATGGTTTGGCATCACCCCCGACGACCTGAAAGCGGCCATCGAGAAGGGGATTCAGGAGGCGGGCCATGGCGAATGAGCTGCGGCTGATCGTCGATGGCCCCCAGCCCGCCGCCCGCAACATGGCGGTCGACGAGGCAATTTTGCTGGGGGGGGTGGAGGCGATTCCGACCCTGCGCCTCTACGCCTGGTCCCCGGCGGCGGTGAGTCTGGGCTATTTTCAATCGGCGGGGGACGAGCTCGACCTGACCGCCTGCCGTAGCGAGGGGGTGACGGTCGTTCGTCGCATCACCGGCGGTGGAGCGGTCTTTCACGACGCCGAGCTGACCTACTCGTTGGTCCTCCCCGCCGGGCATCCCCTGGGGGCGGGGACGATTCTGGAGAGCTACGAAAGGATCTGCACAGGCGTCGTGGCGGGGCTGGCAAAGTTGGGCATCGCGGCCCGCTTTGCCCCCCTCAACGACGTGGTTACGGCGAACGACATTCCACAAAAACTCGGCGGTCAGGCTCAAACCCGCAAACACGGGGGGCTGTTGCAACACGGCACCGTTTTACTCGGGGTCGACGTGGAGCGGATGTTCCGGTTGCTCCAAGTGGCCGACGAGAAGATGCGGGGCAAACTGATCCGGGATGTACGACAAAGGGTAACCTCAGCCGAGCAAATTCTGGGACGGGAGGTCGGCTTCGGTGAAGCGGCGGCGGCGATGCAAGCGGGATTTGTCGAGGCTTTGGATCTCACCCTCACCCCCGCTTCCTTAACGGCGGACGAACAAAAAAGAATTCCCGATTTGCTAAAAAAGTACGCAAGCGACGAATGGGTGATGCGGCGATGAGCGGGTTCGAATTCGATGTGGTGGTGATCGGCGGCGGTCCCGGCGGCTATGTTTGCGCCGTGGAGGCGGCCCGGCGCGGTCTGAAGACGGCGCTGATCGAGGCGGGGGCGCTGGGGGGGGAGTGCACCAACTGGGGCTGCATCCCAACCAAGGCGCTGCACGCGGTCGCCAAGATGATGAAGGCGCCCCAGGGGGCGGCCCGGCTTGGGGTGAACCTCGGGGCGGCGCAGCTCGACTGGGGCAAGGCCAAGGGGCATGTGCAACGGGTGGTGAAGAGCTCGCGCATGGGGATCGAGCGGCTGCTCAAGGATGCCGGAGTCGAGACGATGGGTGGCTGGGGGCGGATTGAGGGGCCACACCTGGTAAGCATCGACGGCGAGCGGCGGATTGCGGCCCGCCACATCGTCATCGCCACCGGTTCGCGCCCCGCCGAGATCTCCGGTTTGGCGGGGATCACCAACCGCGATCTGTTCGATCTTGAGGCGCTGCCCGAGCGGTTGCTCATCGTCGGTGGCGGGGTGATCGGGGTCGAATTCGCCGCCATCGCCGCTGCCCTGGGCAGCAAGGTGACGGTGGTCGAGGCGACCGAGCGGTTGCTGCCGGGGGTCGATCCCGAGGTGGCCCAGGCGCTGACCGGGGCGTTGCAACGGGGTGGGGTGACGATTCGCACCGGCTGCTTGGTGCGCGGCGCCGAGGCCGGGGTTGCTACGGTCGAGGGGCTGAGCGAGCCGGTCGGTTTCGATGAGCTTCTGGTCGCGGTGGGGCGGCGCCCCAACACCGGGGTGGGGGACTTGGCCGCCCTCGGGATCGACGTGGGCCGCTTCGGGATCGAGGTCGACGCCCAATGCCGCACCACCCTGCCCAGCGTCTTCGCCATCGGCGATGTCGCCGGTCAGGGGCTGGCCCACGTCGCCTCACGGCAGGGGGAGGTGGTCGCTGAGGTGCTCGCGGGGATCGACGGCCGTTTTGAAGGCCGCGCCATCCCCGCCTGCATTTTTGCCTTCCCCGAGGCGGCGACGGTGGGGGCGGTATCGAACCGCTCCGCCCGCATCAACCTGGCCGCCAACGGCCGCGCCCGCACCCTGAACGCCACCGACGGCTTCGTGCAGCTGTATGCCGGGGAGGATGGGGCGATCTGCGGCGGCAGCATCGTCGGGATCGAGGCGAGCGAACTGATCGCCCCGGTGGCGTTGGCGGTGCAGCTCAAGCTGACCCCCTCCGTTTTTGCGAAGACGGTGGCGGCCCATCCGACGCTGGGGGAGGCGGTGCGGGAGGCTGCGTTGTTGCTGGGGGAGGGGGCCTAACCCGGACTTTTCATCAATCTCGTTCCGCCCGCGCTTGTCTTTTGATTGCACTGGTTTTTTTTGTGCGCTTGAACGTAGGCATGGCTACGCCACGGGCTCACAAACCAGAAGTAGACGCCTTGAGGCGAGCCCCATTGAAATCAAAGTCCTACGCGATCATCGGGCGAATTTATGGAAAGTCCGGCCTTAAGCAGGCATAAAAAAACCCCGGGATCATGCACCAGCACGAAGCTGGGAGAGGATTTACCCGGGGACGGCGGGCGAACGCTAGGAAAAAGGAGCTGCGGATGCAATCGAAAATTGGAGCCCCATTCGGCCGACGAATCATCGACGCCATCGCCCACGAACGGCTGCGGGGGTATGTGGACAAGGGGGCGCCCGATCACGCCGAGGGGCTGTTGGCCCACTACTTTTGGAACGTGCGTTTGGGGGAAAGCCTGTACCCCCTGTTTCACACCTTCGAGGTCACGTTACGCAACACGCTTCACGAAGCGCTGAGCGATCTGACGGGACGGGAGGATTGGATGACCATGCCGGGCACCGTGTTGGATGCACGCGAACTTCACTCGGTCGTCAAGGCGTGCGAGCAACTGCGCAAAGGGGGCAAGGAGGAGACTGCCGACCGGATCGTGGCCGAATTGACCTTCGGGTTTTGGACTCGGTTGTTCGACCGCCGGTACGAACACGGGCAAATCTCGTGGCCACGGTTGCTGAAGCAGCGCCGTTTCTTTCAGGCGATGCCGCCGGGCGGTGTTGTCGCCCCGTCTGAACGCCATCCGCACCCTGCGCAACCGGATTTTCCACCACGAGCCGATCTGGCATTGGCGCGACTTGGCGGCGCAGCACCGGACCATGCTCGAAACCTTAAGCTGGATGAATCCGGCCATGGGCGACGCCGTAACCCTGGTCGACCGCTTCCATGAGGTGCACGGGGCGGGTTGGGAGGGGGCGCGATTCACCTTGCACCCTTTATGGCACCCGGTCTGCGCTGAACCGTCGGCTGGACCTTAAAGGGGTTAACCCCCAAGATTCGGCCTCCCTTGTTTGGCCAAACCCGCAGCGAAAGTCCCCATGCCCATCACCTACCAATTCCTCGCCGGCAACCGTCAAAGCGGCCCCCGTCGCGGTCGGATCACCACCCCCCACGGCACCGCCGAGACCCCCGCCTTCATGCCGGTGGGGACCAAGGCGACGATCAAGGGGATGGATCCCGACCTGCTCGCCGACCTCGGGGCCGAGATCGTCCTGGGCAACACCTACCACCTGCACCTGCGCCCCGGAGAGGATCTCATCGACCGCTTTGGCGGCCTGCACAAGTTCATGGGGTGGGGCGGTTCGACCCTGACCGACTCGGGCGGCTTCCAGGTCTTTTCACTGGCGGGGCAACGCAAGATCACCGAGGAGGGGGTTACCTTTCAGAGTCACCTCGACGGCGCCAAACACATGCTCACCCCCGAGAACGTGGTGCGCATCCAGCAGAAACTGCGCTCCGACATCATGATGTGCCTGGACGAATGCCCCCCCGGCATGGCCGAGCGCGACGATGTGGCGCGGGCCACCGCCCTTTCGAACCGCTGGGCCAAACGGGCCTGGAACGCCTACGAGGCCAGTCCCGGCCCCGGAGGGCTATTCGGCATCGTGCAAGGGGGGCGGTTTTTGGATTTGCGGGCCGAGGCGGTCGCCGAGCTTTCCCATATGCCCTTTCAGGGGCTGGCCATCGGCGGGGTTTCGGTGGGGGAGCCGGAGGAGATCATCGAAGAGGTGGTACGTTCCACCGCGCCGCTGCTCCCCACTGAGCGCCCCCGTTATTTGATGGGGGTGGGGCGGCCGAAGGACATCGTCATGGCGGTCGATGCCGGGATCGACATGTTCGATTGCGTCATGCCGACCCGCAACGCCCGCAACGGCTCGCTGTTCACCAGCCAGGGGGTGCTGACGATCAAGCAGGCCCGTTTTATCGAGGACGACCGCCCCCTCGATCCCGCCTGCCCCTGCCCGACCTGCAGCCGTTTTTCCCGGGCCTACCTACGCCACCTCTACCTCAGCCAAGAGATGCTCGCCCCCATGCTGCTCACGGTGCACAACCTGGCCTTCTATCTGAATCTGATGCAGCGGATTCGAGAATCGATCGCGGGGGGAACCTGGGAGCTGTTCAAGACGGAGTTTGCGGTTTCCTACGGGGCTCTGCCGCAGGGGGCGTAGGGGAGGGGCCGTTTGAGTTTTTGATTCCCAGCGATAGCAGAGGCGTTATCGGAACGCCCAACGGAAAGGCGACGGCCCCCCCAAATGAGCCACACCCCCGCCAACAGGGATGCTAACGCTAGGGAGCCATCACGTCACTTTGCTGGAAAAATCCGATGGTAGAGCCCGATGCCTTTGGACAAGGCTGTCGAGGGGACGCGCCCAACCGTTGTACCCCTCCATCGCCACCGAGACCTTGCCGCCATGCTGGCGCTGAATATCGTCGATGCGCTGGAAGAATCGGTCGAACCCTTCGGGGCGGCGATCCACCTCGAAGGCGTCGAGGAAGCGCCCGTCGGCAAGGCCGACCGCGACGCTGTGCTTGCGGCTGCCGACATCAACGCAAACGCGAATGTCGGTACTGGGGGGAGTGTTCATGGCGTGGCCTGCGTCGGTCAGACGTACCGGTTCGTCCGCCGGTCGCGTCTACTCTCAGAGCCACATCAGAAGGCTGATCGGCACCATCCCGGTTGACCCAACGGACGATGCAAAGTGGCGGGGGCTGCATTTCAAGGTCGAGCGAGCCAAGGGCCACCGACCCCAGGAGCCACACCCCCGCCAAGGGGGATGCTAACGCTCCAAGCCGACCGCGTCACTTTGCTGGAAAATCCGATGGTAGACCCCGATGCCTCTGTTGTGAATCATGTCAATCGCTTATCCAGTAACGAATAAAATTATCGCTGTTTTTGTCATATACAAAAACGGAAGCCGCGCCTTCAAACATGAGCATTTTTATTGCACTATTTCTTAGCCGTAAAACACCTGGATCTCCAACACAATCTAGCGGCGAAAAATACCCCTTTGAACATGCTGTTTTTAAGTCGCCATCAACCGAAATCAAGCCAACGGATTGCGCAGGAATCCTGCCTTTTGACGTATATATTTGCTGGATATTAAAACTACCCCCTCGCGACAGAAAAACAAAGACCCCCCATCTATTACTATCTCCTATAAAAAACAATATCCGTGCCGCATCAATAGCCCCATCACCATCAAAGTCTGCGTCTATAGAGTACGGGGAAGAATACTCACTTCGATAATAAGCCCATCCACTACTAACATCCTCATCCGTTGGAAGACGCCACCCCGCAGGTAAATCTTCATTAATAAGTTCTCTAGCAATAGCATTTTGCGAAAATAGCGCTAATGCCAATCCTACAAGAAGTAGTTTCATCTTATGGGCACCGTATCTTTAAAGGCTTATCAGGCTTCAATGTTTTTATATCGGGGTCGTATTCAAGGTGGATGTGGTCTGGCTCAAGTATAACATCATAATCTGAACCGAGTAGATCTTGGAGCTGCTCCTTAAACTCAACTTTTTGGGTGTTAGTGGTGAGATCACGTGTCCGCAAATCTACCGCCTCACCAGTATAATGCTTCGATGCAGGTGAAGTGTGTTCGCCATTTGTTGAATATGTCACCGTTGCATCGGACGTAGTTCCACTCACATCTTGATATACCTGATCAACAGCGCCTTCAATAATCGTTATATCACCAGTTAATCCTTCTCCAGTTGTACTGTATTCAGTTGCATAACCCCAAAGCCCCAACGGATCGATAAAGTTTATCGGATTCCTTAGGACATACCCATACAGATTCCCATCCCCACCCTCAAAAAGGATGGGATCCTTCGCCGTCCACCGTCCCGTTTGCGGATCGTAATCCCTGGCGCCGAATCGAATCAGCCCAGTGTCGTTATCCGCAATCCCCCCCGCAAATCCAAACGGTTGGAAGCCCGGATTGGAATCGAACCGCACATTCCCCCATTCGTCGTAATCGATCCGCTGCACCACCGTTCCATCGGCGGCGTTCACTACCAAACGGGGGCTGCCCAGGTGGTCGGAGACAATCCGGTAGGTGACCCCGCCGCGCACCAGGTAATCGGGCACGTTGGCCTTTGAGCCGTAAACGAACAGGGAAACCACATTCCCCGCCCCATCCAATTCCGCCACCGGGTTGAGTTGATCCTGGT
>Ga0210006_1000414_pt1 | contig 33793 bp, 39 predicted proteins | sample CryGey02umfilter_2_FD_185452 | JGI IMG/M metagenome (GOLD analysis project Ga0210006, IMG submission 185452) | Groundwater microbial communities from aquifer in Utah, USA - Crystal Geyser 4/10/14 0.2 um filter (SPAdes) (version 3) | ecosystem: Environmental > Aquatic > Deep subsurface >... | reverse complement strand
GTGCCCATGAACGCCTCGATTGACTCGAAGGCGGGGTCCACCGTGATTTTCTTGACGTAGTGGTAGTCGAACTGCAAAGGGCAGTTCTCGAAGCAAGCCAGCCGCGAGTGGGAGTAAAGCATCGTTAAAAACAAGGGAAAGCGGGTTTTTTAGGCGTTCGGGAGGTGGCTGCCGGTGCGTTCAGCGCTTTTTGGTTATGGCCGCCTTGATTGCCTGGACGAGTTTGCCGGCTTTTTCTATGGCGTTCGACGCCTCGCTTGGCGCCACGGATTCGGCTTCGCCGTACACCACGCCGTGGCGGCGGGTGCGGTAGCGGCCGAACGCCGAAGTCAGCGGCGCCGTCTCGGCGGGCAGGACGGCGGCGCAGAATTGGACGACCGCCAAATGATGCGAATCGCTGGACGCCTTGTAGCCTTTTGAAGCCATTAACGCGATTCCAGCGGTGAGCATGGCGTTGTAGGCGATTGCAAGCGCCCAGTCGGGATGGCTTTCCAGGTTGTCCGCGGCTGCTTTCAAGTCGGATTCCGCCTTGTCAAGCAGCGGCCGGCATTGGCCGGGCGGCAAAGCCTCGATTTTCTTAACGTCGCCCTTGTCCAGCAATTCGCTCAAATTCACGCTCGTCACCCTTCAGCCAAACGCGGTGCTTGGCGGCGTTCTTGAAGAACCCGCCCTTGGCTTTCGCCGGCAACTCGCCGCGCTTCCATAGAATCCAGTTGATTTCGCGGTTCGTGCGCTTCTGCGGCTTGGCGAGCGCGGCGTCCAGCGCCTCCTCGCCCAGGTCGCCTATCACGAGGACGTCCACGTCGCTTTTCTCGCCGTAATCGCCTTTGGCGAAGCTGCCGTAAACGAAGGCGTAATCAACGCCTTCGACACGATTCAAGGCAGCCGCGATTTGCCCTATCACGCCCTCGGTCTTCAGGTAAAGCTGCCTTAATTCCGCAAGGAACGGGCAGGCGGGGTTCGCGCGGAACAAGACGAGGTTGCCCTTGGCTTCGCGCGTCAAGACGCCCATGGCGACCAAATTGTCAAGCTCGCGCTTGGCCTCGAAAGGCGAGACTCCCGCTTGCGCGGCAACGCCCCGCAAGTGCAAGCCGTCTTCGAACAGAACCGCGCCCAACACCTTGACCTCGGACCCCGACTTCAGCAAAGCTTCCAACATGTTAAATTTAAGTTAACAATCGTTAATTTAAAGTTAACGGTTGCCCTGCCAGCGAATCAGTTCGGCGCGGTTAAAAGGCGTTCTGGGGGGTGATTGCCGGTGGCTAGAAGTATTGCCGGTACCATCGCTCGTAATCCTTGTGGTTTCCCACGAAATAGAACCGGACCGCGTTGGTTTCGTCGAAAACCCGGTAAACTATGCGTTGTTGCCCGATTTCGTCGACGAAGAAGCGGGCGTTGCCTTTCAAGTGCCTTTTCTCCGGGTTCGAAAGGATTTTGCTTATTTTCTTTGCGACGCGCTCCTTCGTTTCCTCGTCGAGTTTCCCGTAGTGCTTCGGCCATTCCTCGGTGAAAGCGGGTAGGTAAGGAATGGGTGTATCACTTCAAGTGCTTGGCGTGCCGGCCCAGGGCTTGCTCCGCGTTCAGCGTCCTGCTTTTGCCGTTGCTTATGTCCCGGTCTATTGCGTCGAGTTTCCGGTTGACCATTTCGGTTTCGTTCAAGTAATTATTCCCGAAATCGATGAGCGCCAGGCGGATTGCCTCGGACTGCGAGTTCGCGTAACCCGTTTGGACTATGGCCTGCACGATTTCCTTGGTCTTGCCCCTCAAAATCACGTTCATTTACAAAACACCAAACAAATATCCAAGTAATGATTTAAATATGCGCCGTTTATGCTTCAAAATCAATCATATTCCTTGGTTTTCCGCCTCCTTTGCGGGAAGCGCGTCCGAGTTCGAGACGCCGTTGTCATTGTGTTTTTAGGCCGTTTTTTGTACTTTTTGTCGAGGAGCTTGTAATCGGGTTCCTCGGCGTTCGCGTAAGCCAAGTGCGGGCAATTTTTTTCCAGGCAAGCGTAATTCGGGGTGTTCTCGCAATAACCGGGTTTCCTCGGAGTCCGGTAATTCGAGTCGTAATTCTTGTTTTCGACTTTTTCAAATGAGCCGTTTTTCAGCCGTTTGTAAAGGTACTTGCTTCTTGTAGTGCTCCACTTGCGCGCGCAATACGCTTCTAGTATGATGTGCGTCCAAACCATAGACAATCGTTCGCAAACGCGTTTTTTAAGCGGTTCGGGACGTCGCTTCCAGTGGGAGGTGAAAACAAAAAAAACGAAAAAAGAATTAGACGGCTTACAGGTCGTAGGGCATGACGGTCTGGCGCTTGTTCTCCTTCGCGCGCACTATCGCCATGTCCAGCTTCTTGGCTACGAGCTCGGAAACCTTGTCGTACGACGCGCCCGAGAAGCGCATGTTCTTCTTCTTGATGTACTCGCCGACGGCGGACTTGACTGCCAACATTGAAGCCATTCCACTAACCACCTCTCAAAACGGAACGAAAACGGGTTTTAAAAGCGTTTTCTTAGTGCTTCCTGCCGCGGGCGAGGAGGAGTTCGCGGAGTTCTTTGGACTTCATTTTGAGGATGTCCTCGCGGCTTTCGACGCCTTCCCAAGGTATGCTGAGCTTGACGGCGGCCACTCTTCCCAAAGGGCTTTCCTGCTCGAAAAAGGGCGCGATTCTGGAGATTTTCTGGAGGAAGCGCCTATGGGCTTCGGCCCTGTCATCGAAATCGTCAGGAGTCTCGAACTCTACCGGCTTCGTCGAAACGTACTCCAGCGGAATTTCGTGGTAGAGCACCAGTTTTTTGGGTTCCCGCGTGGCTTGAAAATACCAGTTCGGGCCAGGTATTGCTCCTTCTTGGTGCGCGGCCTCTAGTATGGCCTTGTGCTGCTCCCACTCCAACAAGCCGGGTTTTTCCCGCATTCGATTTTCACCCGAACATTACTGCGGCGACCGGGAGTCGAACCCGGGTCTCGAGCTTTCCTCGCTTTCTAGCGCAGGTCTTTGCCAAAAGGCAAAGAAGTGCCTTGGAAGGCTCGAATCATAACCGTTGGACCATCGCCGCTTCCGTTTACCGCGCAGCGGGGTTTTTGACCGGCCTTTTTCTGAAAAAGGTCGCGTCTCGACCATCGCCGCGTTGATGGCAAATAGTTTATCGTGCCGCAGGTTTTTTAACTCGGCGGGCGTAACCCCCTGCGGGTGTCTTTGCTTTGGAAATACTCGGTTACTCGTTCAGCGGGCTGAAGGTCCTGTTCACGCTCGCCGCGATTGTCGCGAGCGCGGTCGTGGCGGAAGTCTTGCTCCGCGTCTTCGAGCGCGTGTTCAAGTCGCTCGCGGCCAAGACCAAGACCACGCTTGACGACCGGCTCGTGGAGGCCGAGCACGGCCCCCTGCGCCTGCTCATAATAATCCCGGGCACCTACCTGGCTCTCGTCTACTTTTACGGCACTTACGCCGTGCTCGAGCGGCCGCTCGAGTTCTGGTTCGGGCTCGCCCTCATAATCGGGTTCGGGCATTTGGCCGCGAACGTGGTGAGCGCGTTCATGCGCTGGTACGCCAACGAGGTGAGCGGCGCCAGGCCCAAGGCGGACGTTTTCCCGATTGCGCGCAAGATAGTCAAGCTGACGGTTTACCTCGCGACCGCGATAATCGTCCTGCAGGAGCTGGGCGTGGAAATCGGGCCCCTGCTCGCGGGGCTGGGCATCGCGGGCTTGGCGGTAGCCCTCGCGCTGCAGTCAACGCTCGCGAACTTCTTTTCCGGCGTCTACCTGCTGAGCGACAAGCCGGTGCGGGTGGGCGACTACGTTTCCATCGACTCGGAAACTTCGGGGGTCAGCGGGACCGTAAGGGAAATCGGCTGGCGGACCACGAAGGTGCAGACGCTCGGCAACGTCATATTCGTGCTACCCAACGAGAAGGTAGCCAACTCGGTGATAGTGAATTACTCCAGCTCCAGGGACGCGGGCAGGAGCGTTATCTTCGAAGTCGGAGTGGACTACGAAAGCGACCCGGACAAGGTCGTAAAGCTCCTCAAGCAGGCGGTGGTGAACGCGGCGAAGAAGAACGAGGCGATAGTCAAGGACTACAAGCCCATCGCGCGCTTCGAGAACTTCGGGGACTCCGCGCTGTCGTTCAAGCTGATATTCCAGGTGACGAGCCACGTTGACCGCTGGGCCGCGGAAGCGCAGGTAAAGCGCGAGCTGCTGGACTTGTTCAGGAAGAACAAGGTCTCGGTGCCGTTCCCGGTGCGCACCGTGCACTTGAAGCGCTAGCCGACTTTGGCGAGCACGGCGACGTAATTCTTGCCGTACTTCTTGGCGCACTTGGGGCACGTCGTGTACCACATGAACGTCCTGCCGGGCTTGAAGCCCTTGCGCTCCGCGAAAGCGGCGAAGTCCTTCATCCACTTGCCCGCGTCCGAGAAGGACCCCTCGAAAACCTTGCACAAGTATTTCCCGCTAAGCACGGCGTTCTCGACGCCCGGAACGTTGCGGTTGACGCCCACGTAAACGTCCATGCCCCACAATGACTCGCCTTCAGCCAGGCACATCGCGTCGGGCGTTTTCGCCTTGACCGCCTCGATTTTGGCCATTAGGCGCGTCATCACGCCCCCGAAGTTCACGGGGATGTGGAAAAGCGCCAAAACGCGGGCCCTGACGAAGCGCTTGTCCTTCCAGACCAGGACCTTGCCGTCCCACTTCTTGGGGTCGAACGGCGGGCAGCATACTGCTTCCTTGGCCATAACAAGTCACCTATCCGATTTTTTCGCGCAACTCGGTTATCTTCACGCGCTCCTGCTTGGCAGTGTCGCGGGCGCGGAGAGTAACCGTGCCGTCCTCGAGCGTCTGGTAGTCCACGGTCACGCAGAAAGGCGTGCCCGCCTCGTCCGCGCGCGCGTACCGTTTTCCAATGCTCCCGCTTTCGTCGTACTCGACGGCCAAGCCCTTCAGCAAGCCGAAGGCCTCGCGGGCTTTTTCGGCGATTCCATCCTTCTTGACTAGCGGGAAGACGCAGGCGAGCGTGGGCGCGATTGAAGCCTCCAGTGAAAGAACGGTTTTCTTCTCGCTCTTCTCTTCCTTCTCGTTGAAGGCTTGCGTAAGTATGGCAAACAGGAGTCGGTCGATTCCGCCGGACGGCTCGATTACGCGCGGCACGAACTTCTTGCCCAAGCCGTCGCACAGGGACAAATCCTTGCCGGACGCTTTGGCGTGCGAATCAATGTCGAAAGTGCCGCGTTCGGCTATGCCCAGCAATTCCTTCCAGCCCCATTCCGCGTAAAGGAACTCGACGTCCCACGTATCCGACGAATAATGCGACAATTCTTTCTTCACGTGCTGGCGCACGCGCAAGTCGCGCAGCCCAAGGCCGCGCAGCCAATCAAGGTATTCACCCAGCCAGTATTGCATCCACTTGGACGCGGGAAGCGTGGAAATCTTCGTAAGCTTGGCTTCGCGCTTTGCCGCCTCGTCCTCGGCGGTCAAAGCGAGCACTTCACCGTCGCGTATTTCGAACGGGCACTCGTCGTTATAGAAGTATTCCAACTCGTACTGCGTGAACTCGCGGCACCTGAACACGAATTGGCGCGGCGCGATTTCGTTGCGGAATGCCTTCCCCAGTTGCGCGATTCCGAAAGGCGGCTGTAGGCGCGCCGCCAACGCGAGCGTCTTGTAGTCCGTAAAGATGAGCTGCGCGGTTTCCGGCCGCAGGTAGGCTTCGGAAGACTCGTCGGCTGTGGCGCCCGCGTGCGTCTTGAACATCAAATTGAACGGCTCGCCTATTGCCAGCTCGCCCTTGCACTTCGGGCACTTGAGGCTGTGCTTCTTCACGAGTTCGCGCAGCGCTTCCAGCGACTCGCCCTCGACCTCGGCGCCCAGTTCTTGTTTAATCAGGTGGTCTGCGCGCTCGCGGAACTTGCACTTCTTGCATTCCACAAGCGGGTCGTTGAACGCGGCAAGGTGCCCGCTGGCTTCCCAGACTTTGCGCGGCGTCAGGACGCAGCCGTCCATTCCGGCAACGTCCTCGCGGTTGCGCACGAAACGCTGCCACCACGAGTTTTCCACGTTGCGCTTGAGCTGCGCGCCGAGCGGTCCGTAGTTGTAAAACCCGGCGGGCGAGCCGTACAGCTCGCTTGAGGGATAGATTACGCGGCGGCGCGCGCAGAGATTGACAACCGAATCGATTTTGTTCATTTAAAAGAATTTTTCGCGAACGCGTTTATTAAGCAACCCTTTAAATGTGCGGACGGATAAAACAGTTAAGGTGGTTCAGCTAATGGCTTACGGTCGCAAACCCTTCAGAAAGGGCCAGAAATCTTATGGCGAGAGGCGCCCGCAAAGGGAAGGCGCCGCACCGCGCAGGGAAGGTTATGCACCGCGACGCGAAGGCAGTTTTGCGCCGCGCAGGGAAGGTTACGGCGACAGGCGTCCTGCTCCGCGTGCGGGTTACGGCGAACGAAGGGAGGGCTTTGCACCGAGGCGCGAAGGCGGCTTTGCCAAGCGCCCGATGAACCCCAATTTTGCCCCGCGGCCGGAGGGTTTCGACAAGAGGCCGCCGCGCCGCGAGTACGCGAAGAGGCGCGAGGCTTTCGAAACGGGACGCGAGGACCGCTATTCGCCCAAGGGATTCGACCGCGGCCGCTTCCTGCAAAAGGCCAAGGCGGGAGTGCAAAAGGCTTACACGAAGCCCGATGCGCCGCTGGTGCAGGCAACGCGCGCGATTGACGACTTAGACCAATCGAAGTCGCTATTGTACCAGCGGCTTTGTGAATGGGTGCAAATCAATTTCCCGGAGATGGACCTCAAGAACGAGGAAACCGTCTGCATGCTTTACGCCGAGTTCGGCGACCGCAAGCTGTTCGACGACGACAAGGTATTCCAGATGATGGGCAGCGAGCGGGGGAAAGAAATTCTCGCGCTTGCGAAAAAGAGCTTCGGCGGCGACTTCTCGGACGAGGACCGCAAGGCGGTTTCGACGCTCGCGGCGCGCGTGCTCGAACTTTTCAAGGCCCGCACGGAACTGCAGGCTTACGTCGAGGGAAAGGCGAGGAAGGAGATGCCGAACGTCTGCGAGCTGGTGGACCCGCTGTTGGCTGCGCGCCTGTTGAGTTTGGCGGGCAACTTGAAGAACTTGTCCGAAATGCCGGCCTCGACCATACAGGTAATCGGCGCGGAGAACGCCTTGTTCAAGCACTTGAAGGACAAGCGCCGCGTTTCGCCGCCCAAGCACGGCATAATCTTCCAGTCGCCGCTGATTAACGGCGCGCCGTTCAGCCAGCGCGGGAAAATCGCCCGCGCCTTGGCGACCAAGCTGAGCATCGCCGCGCGCGCGGACTATTACACCAAACGCGACATTTCGCCAAAGCTCAAGGCGGACCTGGAGAAGCGCCTGAAGGAAATCCGCGAAGGCGACAAGGCGGAGTGAGGGAGCGCGAGGAACGCTTCCTGGTCGCGGGCTTCAAGGCGTTCGAAAGCAAAATCCTGAAAAGGGGTTACGTGGCGCGCCGCTTGAAAAGCGCGGTAACCGACGAATACTATTCCCCGGCGGGCGAGTTTTGGAATCCCAAGAAAAAGTCGCTGAGGCTGCGCGTTTACGGGAAAAATGCGAAAATAATTTTTTGCGAGCGGGCGCGCGGAACGGCGGACAAGACAGTGCTGTTCGAGGGAAAGCCGGGCGAGGCGAGGCGGCTGCTAAAAGTGCTGGGCTTGGTGAAGCGTTTCACGGTTGCGAAGCTGGAAACCGTCGTGTTTACGAAAGGCAAAACCAGCTTCGCGGTCGAGCGCGTGAAGGGCTTGGGCTGGACGGGAGAAGCGGAGCTGCACGGAAGGGGCGCTGGCGCGCTCAAGGACTTGCATGCGCTCGGCGTCAAGACTTCAAGGGAGCCTTTGGCTTCGCTGTGGCTGAAGCGCGCGGCATTCACACGCCGCACTGGGACAGAAAAATCGTGCCGTCCGCGGCGACCGTGACAACGCCCTCGTCGCCGCCGTAATCCAGGAACACGTTGAAGAATATCGCGTTCAGTTTCACGGCCCTCTTGACGACGACCTCGCTTGAGGCGTCGGGCCAGAGACGCCCGCTTACCGCGTCAAGGTTCTCGTTCACCGCGGCCATCGCGGCGTTCTCGTCGCTTACCGGGTGGTTCCACTCGGCGACGATTGCTGACGGCGCGGTCTCGGCGCACCAGCAGGATTCCACCATGCAACCGTAAAGGCTGCACGCGTCGCTCATCGAGGCCTCGCATTGCGAAGGCACGGCGGCCCACTCGAAGCCGTGCCACAAGAGCCCGCCTTCGGGCGGGCCCGGCGGCTGGACGCAGCCCGCCAAGGCGAGCGCCAGCAGGGGCGCGACAACCAGCAACGCTTTTTTTTCCATAAGCAAGTCACTGCCAGCGGTAGCATTGGAAGTCATAATAGCAGGCGTAGCCCGCCGGGCAGCCGCAGTCGAAGCAGTCCGGTATTAGTATGCCCCCCATGCACACCATGGACGGCTGGGTTGTAGAGCACTGGAAATTGGGCGTGCCGTCAGAGCAGGTGATTTGCGGCGTGGAAGGCGTGAGCGGCGTGTAAGGGTTGTACGTTTGCGCCGGCGCGGTTATGTTCACGTCGCAGTCGCCGTGCGAGTTCGGGAACGGCGCCACGCCGAACGAGCGCGCGATTTTCACGTCGATGGGCACCATCATGCTCTCGTTGTCGCCGTTCCGCAATCCCTCCATTTGCGCGTTGAACGTCTGTTCCGCGGAAAGGGCTGCCTCGTAAAACGATTTCGTGCCGGTCGCGGTGGTCTCTATGAATGTCAGTTGGGAAGAGTTGCGGTCGTTGCGCACGCCGACGAACGCGTGGCCCGGCACGATGATTATCACGGGCTCAAGCCCGATTTTCTCGAATATTGCGGCGTACAGCACCGCGCCGTCGATGCAGTTCGCGTTCTTGGTTTCCAGCGACTCGTACGGCAGCCGCACGTTCTGCGCGAAAGCGGCCGGGTCGCCGAAAGTCGTGACGCTGTTGACGTAAGACATGCCGTGCGCCTGCAGGGTGTTGTAAACCGCCTCCGCCTGCGTCATGGTCATCTGCGCCTTTTCCTCGTCGGTCTTGCCCGCGTAGCCCTGATAATCCGAGAACGCGCGGTTCGGCATCAGCTCCTTGGCGGCTGAAATCACCCGCTCGATGCACGGGTCGTCGGGCGTCACCCACTCGACTGCGACGAACGGGAAGTAGAAAGTCTGGTTGTCGAAGACCCCGCCGAAAAGCATCTGGGTCGCGGAAGTCACGTTGCCGCTTTGCGTAGCCGAGTAGATTTGCTTGCCGTCCTTCTCGGCGGAGTACTGGATTTGCACGTTCTGGAACTCGCGGTTGGTGTAGAATTTGTCCTTGAACGCGAGCGTGAGGTTTACCGTAACGAACGCGTTGGGCTCGAGGTAAACCGTCTGCGAAGCCTTCTCGGTCCACTGCGGCACCTCGGCGGTGATTATGTAACTGGCTGCCTCCGCGCCGTTGCGCACGAAGCACTGCGTCGCGGGCAAGCCTTGCGTTTGCGTGTAAACCACGACCCCGGGGTTCAGCGGCGCGACCGTGGAACACTGCATCTGGAAAACGCTCGCGGGCGGCGCGTTGGAAGCGGCGGCGGTGGGAGTTTCAACGCCGTCATCCAGACATCCGAAAACCAGGCAGACAGCCAAAAGCAGGAGGATTTTGCGCATGGAATGCTTTACGGAGCCGGTTCTTAATGCTTTTCGGCTGCGAGCAACTCGAAGGCTTTAAATGAACCGCGGGAATAATGCAAAGCGGAATGCGGAAAATAATTTTCGTTCTGCTTGCCGTCGCGGCGCTCGCATTTATCGCGGGCTATCTTCTTGCACCGCGCGGCGCGCTGCTCACGGCAGTGCCCGGCGTCTACTCCGTGAAACTCGCGCTGCCCGCGGTTGACTCGTACGGCAGGGGCGCGCTGGCCGAACTGACGGTGGAAGCCGCAAGCGGCGAAGCGGGCGTCTACTACCAAGTGGACGACCAAAACCCGCTTGTGAACCCGGAAACGCAGGAGTCGCTGAAGACGGCGGTCGCGGTTGCCCGCGAAGTTACGGGCATGCAGGACAAGCGGTTGTTTTATTCGATTAGCGCGCCGTCGCAAGTAGTCGGCGGGCACAGCGCGGGTGCGGCATTAGCCGTGGCAACGACCGCCGCATTGAGCAACTCTAAAATCAAGCAAGGCTACCTGGTCACTGGAACGGTTGAAGCAGACGGGAGCATCGGACGCGTCGGCGAGATACTCGCGAAGGCGCAGGCGGCGAAGGACGCGGGCTATTCGGTGCTGCTCGTCCCGGTTGGCGAGGCGGTTTACGACGCGCCGCGCCAGAATTGCACGGAAGAGCGCACGCCGACGGGATTGTTCAAGACTTGCGTCACGCTTTACGAAACTGCGGGCGTAACCAACGAAACGGGCATGCAGGTCGTGGAAGTGGCGAGCGTCAGGCAGGCGTTCGGGTTGATGCGCCAGTGAAACGCCTGCTGTTTATTGCGGCGTGCCTGCTCGCGGTCGGATTGGGCTACCAGGCCGCGCCTTCGCCGCACTCGCAAGCCGTCTTTCAGGCGGTGGCCGTAACCGAAGACGGGAGCGGCATGCTCACGCCGTTCACGGTGACTGCAACGCGCGGCAGCGGCAGGATACTGCTCGACGTTTCCGAGTCGCGTTACGGGCCCGACACCGAAGCCTCGCTGGCGGAAGCGCGCGACGCGGCGCAAACCCTGGTCGGCTCGCTCGCGACTACCGACTTGCGCATCGACTTCGAGGGAGCGGCCGCGCAACGGGTTTCCGGCGAGAGCGGCGGCGCCGCCTTCGCAATCGCGATGGTTTCCGCGGTTTCGGGCGCGCAGCTGCGCCCCGAAGGCGCCGTGAGCGCGCAGCTGAACGGCACGCGGCTGGCGCCCGTGGGCGGGATTGACGAGAAGATTTTGGCGGCGGAAAAGGCGGGCAAAAAATTCTTCGTGGTCGCGCGCGGCCAGGAAATAAAGTACGAACAGGACTTGAACAAGCGCATCGCAATCGTGCGCGTCGACACTCTGGCGCAGGCCGCAAGCATCCTGCTCCTGAAGTGATCGCATGCTTTTGACGCCGGAACAGGCGGAAAAAAAAGGCAAATGCTATTACTGGAGGAAAGAGGACGGCTCGATCGTCGCGCTGCAGTTCCATTCCACGGAAACCAACAAGACGTACGCGCTCGTTCCCACAAGCGACTGGCCGTCTTTCACCGTTTCGGGGATACGGATGCACCCAAAATCGCCGCGCGCTTCCACCGGGGAGCGCATGCGCCTGCTCGCGCCGCGGCGGGGCAACGCGCTGGACGTGTGCACGGGCTTGGGCTACTCCGCGATTGCGCTCGCGGAAAAGGCAACGCTCGTCACCACGATTGAGTCCGACGAGAACATACTGGAACTGGCGAAGTGGAACCCGTACTCGCACGCGCTGTTCGAAAACCCCAGGATAGAATTGATTGTGGGCGACGCGGCGGAAAAAATCCGCGAGCTGCCTTCGAACTTTTTCGAATGGGTTTGCACGGACCCGCCGCGGTTCCCGCTTGGCGCGGAGCTTTATTCCCTTGAATTTTACAAGCAGCTTTACAGGGTGACGGCGCGCGGCGGGAAACTGTTCCATTACACGGGGAACCCGTTTTCCAAAAACAGGAAGATGTCGTTCCTCAAGGGAGTTGCGCAGAGGCTCCGCGAGGCGGGCTTCCAACAAATCAAATGGCACGAGGAGGCGCTCGGGTTTACCGCAGTCAAGGGTTAAAAAAGCGGCGCGGCACAAGTTATTTGCGCGCGGGGGTCGCCTAGTGGTATGGCGGCAGCCTGCTAAGCTGTTACTGCGTAAGCGGTACGTGGGTTCGATTCCCACTCCCCGCGCTTTTTATTTAGGGGGAGCGTGAGCCTTGCAGGTGCTTTGCAAATGGCTTTGAAGAACGAGGACGGGCTGGCAGTGTTGGCGGTGCTCGCCGTGGTCATGCTCGCGTGGGCTTTCTTCGCGAACTTTTACGGCTTGGTGTCGGGCTTCCCGTGGAACTTCTTGTACGCCGCGAGCGCTTTCGCGCTCGGCTTCGCCGCGGGCAGGCTGCTGCGCAGATGGTGAGCGCGGCTCAAAGCGTTGACGCGGCGTAGTAGGCAACCGCGCCGCACAGCGCGGCTACGGGAATCGTAAGCGCCCAGGCGGCGATTATCTTGCGCGCCAGGACCCAGCGCACCGCGGAAGCGCGCTGCGACGCGCCCACGCCCATTATGCTGCCCGCGATTACGTGCGTCGTGCTCACGGGTATGCCCATGAGCGTGCTGCCGATTATCGAGGCCGCGCCGGCGGTTTCCGCGCAGAACCCGTGGATGGGGCGCAGCTTCGTGATTTTGAGCGCCAGGGTCTTCACGACCCTGCGACCGCCCGCGAGGGTTCCCGCGGCAATCGTGGCGTGCGACATTATGACGACCCAGAAGGGAACGGCGAACTGGGTGCCCAGCATGCCGCCGGAAAAAAGGAGGAGCGTGATTATGCCCATCGTCTTTTGCGCGTCGTTCGTGCCGTGGCCGAGGCTGTACACGCTCGCGGAAACCAGCTGGAGCTTCTTGAACCAGCTGTTCACGCTGGAAGGCGCCATTTTCGAGACGAGCCTGAACACGAGGGCGGAGAAGAGGACGGCGCAAGCGAAGCCGACGATTGGCGCAAGGAAGATGAACAGAAAGACGACTGCGGTGTTCTGCCACAGGAGCACGTCCAGCCCGTTCGCGGCAACCGCAGACCCGATGAGGCCGCCGATGAGGGCGTGGCTCGCCGAAACCGGGATGCCTTTCCAGGAGGCTGCGTAAACCCACGCGATGCTGGCGGCCAGGCCGCACAAAACCACTAGGACGCTCACCGAACTCGCCTGCACGATGCCGCTGCCCACGGTTTTCGCGACTTCCGTGGAAAAGACGAAGGCGGCTATCATGTTGAAGAACGCGCTCAGCAGCACGGCGGTGCGGAAGGGCAGCACGCCCGTGGCGACTACGGTTGAGACGGCGTTGGCGGCGTCGTTCATGCCGTTGCCGAAGTCGAACACGAGGGCGAGGAGTATGCCCATGCCCACGAGTATGGGCGCGTCAAGCATGCTTTATCACGATTGCCTCTAGGGCGCGCGCGATTTCCAGGCTCTTGTCCGTCAGGCGCTCCGCGTGCTCGAGCAGGTCCTTTACCTTGATGACGTTGACGGGATCGCGCTCGCTGGCGAACAGCTCGGTTATCGCGGCGCGGTGCACCGCGTCCGCCTCGTCCTCCAGCGCGAGTATCAGCTTCTTCTCGTCCTCGAAGCGCTGCATGCGCTCCATCTTGCGTATGACCTTGTTGACCAGCCCTATCTGCTCGAGCGCCGTCTTCGCCTGCAGCTTCATGGCGGGCGGCATTTGCGCAACGCCGTAGTAAGACGCCTTCTTGGCCAGGCTGTCGACAAGGTTCACGTAATCGTCGATTAGCACCGCGAGCTCGTGGATGTCCTCGCGGTCGAGCGGGGTTATGAAGGTGGAGTGTATGCGCCGCGTTATTTCGAGCGTCAAATCGTCGTTGCGGGTTTCGATGTTGTGGATGCGGTTCACGCGGCCCGCCAGCTCGTCCGGCGACAGCGAATCGAACGACTCGAACAGCTCCACCAGCTCCTTGCACGCGTCGTTGGCGTTCAAGCCCGACATGGCGAGCAGGTTGAAGAACTCCCCGTCCTTGGGAAACAAAAATCCGATTACCCTGTTCAAGCGAATCCCACCGAATTAACGAAGGCGCAGCAGTTTATATTCGCTGCGAAGCAAAGCAAGACATGGCTTTCTCTGCCGCCGACTTGCGCAAGGCGAACAAGGGCATAGTCGGTGAGATGGAGCGCGTGCCGAGCGTTACAAAGGACGAAGCCGCGCTGGCGGAAATCGAGAAACTGCCCACGAAGGAGGCGCAGGCGTTCGCATTGTGGGAGCGCAGGCCCTTCGAGCGCGGCAGCAGGCGCACGGCGTTCTTCCTGCTTTACTGCGGGGTCGAGTCGTTCAGCAACCGCGACATCGCGAACTTCCTTCACGACAACAGGGCGTTCCTAGTGCTGCTGTCCAAGTAAATATTCAAGCGCGGTAGTCGCGTAGCACCCCGAATCCAGCGAAAAGCGCAGGGTGACCGGCGATTCGGAAAGCAATGCGAAGCCGTTCATGCGGGCGAAAAGCTTGCGCCTGTTGCCCTTGCACGACAATTCGGGCATCGACGCGGGGGAAAAAGACTGCGCGGACAGGCCGTAGCCGTCCAGCAGCGCCTGTTCTTCGGGAGTCGGCTGCGAACCGGTGCCCACCAGATTGCCTTCCAAGCTTTCGTCCCATTCCCCCGCATAGGCGCGCAATCGCTCGTTAAACAGCTTGGCCTGGAAAGCGTGCACGAAGAGCAGGAGAATATTGCGGGGGAGGCGGCGCAGCGCGCCCGCGTAATCGTTTTGATTCACAGCCAACGGCTCGAGGAGCAGCCGCTCGTACTTGAGCCAGCGCGGGAAATAACCCAGCGCCGCGGCGTAGTCGCCTTCTTTTGCCAGCCGGGCGCGCGCTTCGCGGGCGTCCGGCGAGCGCTCGCCGCCCTGGAAGGTCAAATAATTCAGGCACGCTTCCTTGAGCTCGCCGCGGAGGATGTGCAAGCCCATGTCCGCGGTGTTCTCGCGGTTCGACCCGAAGCGCTGGTAGCCGAAGTAATTCTTGAACAAATAACCGTGTTCGGCCGCCTTGGCCGCGATTGCCTTGGCGTCCGGCTCGACGCCGCAGTTCTCCTTGTTGAGCGTAATCGTGAAGCGGTTGCCCTGCAAGTCGCCCAGGCGGACTTTCGCGGTCGCCTTCCACGCGCCGTTTATCTGGAGGTCCTTCAGCCTCAACGCGAGGATGCTTGCGGGCGGCACGGCGAACGCGCTGCACTGCTGGGTTGTAACCGCCTGCCTGTCCTTCGTGCCCGCCGAATCGAAGCGCGGGGGGCGGATGTGCAGGGCGCGCGCCATTTCCGAGAGCGCCTGCGCGGTGTTCCACTCGCGTTTTTGGAGCACGAAGCGCGTGAAATAGTTCCGCTCAAGCGGCTGGTCTTCCGGCTTGCCGAAGTCGAATTGCTTGCCTATTTCGAGTATTGTCCCGTCGGAAGTGATTTCCTCGACTACGAACTCGTCTGGCTTGAAGCTGAACATGGTAAGGTCACTTGTAGCGCAACAGCGCGCCGAGCCCCTTGAAAGTGGCGTAAAACTGCGAGCCTTCCGGCGTGTCGCGCGAAATCATTTCGATTGGAACCGCCTTTTCCTCCGCGCGGTCGACTATTGCATTCACCAGGTCGTGCTCGTCCACCACCTGCCACTTGCCGCCGCACTCGCACGGTTCGGGGGAACCGGGCTTTTCCTGCAGCTTGACGCGCTCTTTCCCGCAGTTGCCGCACTTTTGTTTTATTTGCCACAATTCCATGCCTTCGGTCACGAGTAGCCGCTCGATTTGCCCGCGTTCGAGCGCGGACTGGATTTCCGCCAGGCCGTACAATGAGAGGCCGCCGGTCGAGACGCGCTTCATGAATTCGTCCAAGAGCTTCTTCTCCTTGACCGCCTCCTGGTCCGAGATGATTTCCGAGGACTTTTCCAGCACTTCGCGGATTCCGAACTCGTCAGTGTAACCCGTGTCCACCACGCCGAGAATCTTGAGCTGGTAGTTGAACGGCGCCATTTTGACGAAGTCGTGCTTCGCCGGGCCGGGCCCGCCGACTATCACGCCCAGGAAATTCTTTAAGCCGACGAACGCGTCCATGGCAGCGCCTATGCGCTTGTAATAGAACTCGACGCCTTCCACGTGCAGGCGGTCGTAACGGTTCGCGCTGTTATGAACTACGACGCCATTCGCTATGAAGTTGCGGGTTTCCGGAACGCTCAAATCATAAAACGCGCCCTCGACCGAACAAGGCTCCTTTTTCGCGAGTTTCGCAGGAATCACTTGAGCACAAGCAATTCTTTCGATGACGTCGGCTATCGCCTCGGCTTTCCCGGCGAGGTCACTTCCCTCCTCGCGCAACAGAACCGCACGCTTCTTGAAAACGGGCAAAACTCGCTCGGCGAAGAGGCGGCGGCTCAGCGCGCGGGCGCCGTTCAAGAACGACGGCAAGCCTTTGAAATCCGCGTTCTTCAAGCCCACCTCGCGCGCCAACCTTTTTACGAGCAAGCCGTTCACGGGCGCCTGGTCGCAGCGGTTCACACTGCACTTCGCCGAGATTATTTTCAAGAGGCCACCCTGTTTACGCGAACCCGAAAAGCCTATGTTAGAAGCGAATCGCGCCAGCGAAGCGGAATCGCTCACCTCAAGGTAGTATTGCTGTTTTTTGCCGCTTTTTTTCGGCGCGCAGGAAGCGATTATTCCAAAGCGCAGCAAGAGGAGGCGCGCGGTTTTGACCGCGCCCTCGTTGGCCATAGCCAAGGAAATGCGCCCGCTTGAGGCTGAGCCTTCCGCGTCAAACAAGCCGCGGAGGAAGCCAGCCACGACATCGTTCGGCGAACGCATCACCTTTTCGGGCACCTGCTTGTCTGCAAGCTCGGGAAACGCCTTCGCGAACAATTCGACGAGCCATTTGTTGTAAGCCGTCGTCTCGAAACACTCACCCCACCCGGACGCGCGCTTTTTGATGCGCGTGGAAGCGCCGAAAACCGCGCCAATCATCGCTTCATAGTGCTTCGCGACTTCAAGGTCGCCCTCGTAAAAGCGCAGGCGGTTTACGTCAAAACAACCGTCACCCAAGAAATAGCCGGTTATTTGCGCCAGTTCTGGCGTGACTTCGGCGGGAAAACAAACGAGTTTCCACTTCTCCGCGTACGCGCGAACGAAAGCGTTCGCATCAAAGCCGTAGTGCCCCAAGAGCCGTTCGAGGCGTGCTTGGCCGAAGTTTGCGTCGCCGCGCTCCAACTCCGAAACGGAAGCCTGGTCGAGTCCAGCAGCAGCCGCGGCCTCGCGCTGCAGTTCGCCCAGCGACTTGCGCTTTTCGACGAGTTTAATCCGTCCTTCCTGCGAGAGCACGGCGGTGCCTTCTGGGGCGACGGCCTCGGTCAGGACGCGTTCGGCGGGCGAAGGAAGTTTTGAAGCGAGCAGCAAAAAGTCGCCTTCCTTCAAATCTTCGGCGCGCTTTTCTTCGAAGCCGTTTTCGGTTACCGTGAAGAAGACGTGTTCGGGGGTCACCTTCAAAGTTGAAACGGGGTTGCGCGTTTTCAACAAAAGCGCTTTCTGTGATTGCCGCACCGTTACCTTGTCGCACGCCGCGTCCGCCGTCTTCAACGACTTAAAATCCAAGGCTGCCAAGGAACGGCCTTCCACGGCGTTCCTTATCGGAAGCACGCTGCCGTCCGAGAAGCAAACCAACTCGTTTTCGTGAATGCACTGCCCGCCCTTGTGCACCTTCTGGTGCGCCGTGGACTCCATGCGCTTGACCACGCGGATTTGCTTGCCCTTGAGCACGGCAACCGTGGCCTCCTTCCCATCCATCACGACGAGCCCGTACTGCCCGCCGACGTCGATGAGCTCTTCCAGCGGCTCGGTAACGAACACCGACTCGCAGCGGTAGAACTGCACGGCGAGCGGCATGGGCGGCTCGATTGAGAAAAGCTCGTAATCCGTCTTGCCCTCGACTTGGCTCACGTTGCCCGCGAAAACCGCCATGCCGTTTGCGGGAGGCGTCCTGAAGTTCTTGAGGAAAGCCATGATGCGCTCGAGCGCCGCCTGCACGTTCTTCTGGGTGGACTTGCTCTTGATGTTGGAAGCCTGCCCGTACTCGTCGCGCAGCTTGGCGACGATGTCGCTGATTTGGTAGCCGGGCGTGATGTACACGCTAATCAATTCAGTCCCGCGCCCGCGGTATTTCTTCAAGGCTTCGACTTGCTTCTTGAAGTCAAAACGAGCCTTCGACTCCTCCGACATAAGATTAAATACGCAAAAGCGAATTATAAACCGTTGGAAAAAACGCCCCGCCGCACTTCCGGTAAAGGCTAATGCTTAAAAAGGGTCACGACTTAGTCATGATTAACTGTGATTGGGTCATGACGGGTGAAAACGAGTTTGCAACGGTCGTGAAGGACTTCCGCGAGATGCAGGAATCGTTCAAGGACCCTGTTTACCTGGCCAGCCTGATGCACAAAATCAGCGAGGAGCGCACGGCATCGAATTTGGTGTTGAAGGAAATCAACGCCAAGCTGGACAGGCTCGCAACGCTGGAGCACAGGATAGCGAGAATCGAGGAGCGCATGGGCCCGGGCCGCGAGGCTACTGCGCTAAGCGAGGTGGACGAGGAAATCGTCGCCTTCGTGAAAAAGAGCGGGGTCGCGTGCGCCGAGGACGTCAGGCGCGCCTTGAAGTACAAGGGCAAGAACGCCGCGAGCGCGCGGCTGAACGCCTTGCACAGGCAGGGCGTTTTGGAGAAGAAGAGGGCGGGAATGAAGGTATTCTACGCCTTGTCACACTGAACCGGTTTTCGCAAGGAAACCGTTTCAACCCACCTTGAAGAAAAGAGGTATTTTCTTCATTGGGCCGGGGTCCGCACCCCCACCATAAGCGGACTCCGGCCCAACCTAATTTTAGTTGAATTCGCAACGCTAGACGGTTTTCTTTCGCGGCGCCATCGCCTTTCTTTTCCCAAAAGAAAGGCAAGGCTTTTCTTTGGCGCGGCGCCACCGCACCTTTCTTTTCGAAAAAAGAAAGGCAAGGCATTTTTAAGGTTTGGCGGGCTAGGCTCTTGGTCATGAAAAAATCGGACAAGAGGCCGCTGCTGCTCGCGGTCGCGATCGCCTCGGCAATGGCGTTCTTCGGCATCGCGTTCAGCGCGCTCGACAACTGGCTGAAAGCGTTGCTGATGCTGGCCACGCTAGCCGCCTGCGGTTCGCTCGTGCGCCGTTTGACCGGCTGGGAGGATTACTACGGGTTCATGATTGCGCGCGGCGGCGCGGGCCTGGGTTGGATGAAGGTAATCGCCAAGAATCACGCCGCGGCGTGCAGGCGCATCGTTGACGCGGGCTTGACGCTGTGCTTCGGCCTGCCGTACGGGGCGCGCGTTTTCGGGTGGCGCAGCAAACAGTGGATGGAAGGCGCCACGCTGAACATCCTGTTCTTCGCTTTCTTCTTCATAATGCAGGCGGGCACGTTGAATGCCACGAGCGTCCTCTTCATCTGCCTCGGCTTGCTGGGCGGGTTGTGCGGGGTCGGCTTCGGGTTCATCATCCAGCACGCGTTCAACGTCTTAACCGTGCCGAACACTCCGCCCGGAGTGACGCTGCTCCTGCCCGGAATCACGCTGCCGTGGGAGTCCGTCTTCGCGGTTTTGGCGATAGCCGTGGTGCACGAGTTGGCGCACGGCGTCTTGGCGAACGTGGAAAAGGTGAAAATCAAGTCGTCCGGCGTGCTGCTGCTGGGCTTCCTGCCGGTGGGCGCGTTCGTGGAGCCCGACGAGAAGGCGCTGCAAAAGCGCGGCATCCACACGAAGCGCCGCGTGCTCGCCGCGGGCAGCATTTCCAACGCATTGTTCTTCTTCGTCTTCCTCGCGCTCGCCCTGGCGACCGCGGCCGCGCTCAACTCCACGATTGAAAGGGTGAGCGTCTCCGCAATCGCATCAAATTCAACCGCGCCGATAGGCTTGCAGACGGGCGACGCGCTGACTTCGTTCGCCTCGGCGCGCGAAGCCGAAGCCTTCTTCTTTAAAATCGCGTCAGAGGGCGGCGGCTGGGCCGTGACGCAGGTCAACGGGGCCGAAAAAGGAATACGCATTTCCGAAGTTTCGGTGGACACGGCGAATGCGGGGTCGCCCAACGCGGGCTTGCTTGCGAAAGGCGAGGTCTTGCTTTCGGCCGACGGGGCGCCCGTGTACGGGTTCGACGACTTGGAGTCCGCGGTCAGGGCGCATGCGGCAAACGCGACGATTGCGGTTGAGACTACCGCCGGAGCAAAGCTGCTGAAAATCGGAACTGATGGAAAATTGGGCGTGTCGTTCAGGCAAACGCTCACATTCGAAGCAACGGACGCGCCGTCGAACGCCGCGCTGTACGCGCTGCTCGCGTTCCTGCTGGTCGTCTTCTCGTACGCCTACCTGCTCAACTTCATCCTCGCGATTATGAACCTGCTGCCCCTGTTCCTCACGGACGGGCACCGCATAATTTACGAGGAGTTTGTTGAAGCGTGGGGCAAGAAGAAGGCGGCGCTCTACTCGGCGCTCGTGGGCTTCGCGACGATCGGGCTGCTGCTGTTGAACGCGCTGCCCTGGCTGTGGGCGTAAGTTTAAATTGGCTGCGATGTTGGGTTAAGCGGAGGGGAAAAAATGCTCAAAAAAATAGTCGCAAAAGTCAAGAGCATCAGGACCCACATCGTGGACTCCATCACGCGCAGGCCCGACGTGAACGTTTCCGGCCTGAAGCCGGAAGAAAAGGTGTTCAAGGAGTCCGTCGAAGAGGAGTGCAGGCGCGCCCTCGGAAAGATTCGCAAGCGCGTGCCCAACGCCCGCATAAGCGTGCACGTGAAGAGCTCGCTCAAGGGCAAGTGGTACGAAATCAAGGGCACGCTCGAACTGCCCGGCGGCAGCATGTACGCCTCGGCATCCGACCGCGAACTGTACGGCGCGCTAATACGCGTGCTTTACGAGTTCCAGGAAGAGGCGCGCCGCGTCAAGAGTTACGGGAAAAAAGGTGGTTTCAAGTGAACTCGAAAATATTTTATGCCGCAATCGCGGTGCTCGGCGTCATGCTTTTGGCGCTCTCGGCGTACCAGTTCAACCAGTGGTGGAACACGCGCGCGACCCTCCAGCCGTCGCTCACGCAGCTGGACGAGATCGCGGGCGACGCGGAAACGCTCGCGGCGCTGGGCCTGGGCGCGGCGGACGTCGAATCCACGAGGAGCACGATGACGGGCGCGCTTGACGCCATGATGCAGGTCGCGCTTGCCGACTTGGTGCTGGGCGTGCTGCTGTTCGCCGCGGGCGTGTCGTACTACCCGCGCGAGCACGCGCAAGGGCACTACTGAACGCTTTTTTAGCCTTCCCGACGCAAGGATAGCTTATGCCGCGCCGCAACCGCATCGACGAACTCTTGAGGGATGGGAAAACCCGCGCTACGCTGGAAAAGCGCGCCGCTTCCCCCTTGGCCGAACGCGAGGAATGGCTCAAGCCCGAGGTGGGCGACGCGCCGCTGGCGAACGACGAGGACGTCCGCCGCTTGGCCGCGAAATCCAGCGGCAACTCAGTAGCGCCGAACGCGGCAAGGCGGATGTTCAATGGGCAGGACTTCAAGCGCCTGACCGCGAACTACGCCGACAGGAACGCGGCCGCGCTGCACGAGATAAGGCACTTGTTCAAGGGACGCGACAAGGTCGTCGCGTGGGTGATAGGCCTCGGCGGCTCGCCCGTCGAGCATGAGGAAGTCGCGGAACACCTGCGCGCCGCCGGCGTGCGGGACTACGAAGTGTACGCAGCGGACATCCAAGGCGGCATAGTCCGCAAAATGGGCGCGGAAACCGCGCACGTGAAGCCCGTCCAACTGGACGCGCTCCTCGCGACGCCCGTCAAGCGGCCCGACTTGATAGTGTGCCTGAACACAACTTACCAATCCAACGCGAAAATGCAAAAATGGCTGGCCGCAAACTTCGCGGAGGCGCTGAACCCACGCGGCTTCGTCATAACCGAGTCGCGCGGCGGTTACCGCGGCAGGGTGAACCCGTTTCTGGACGAGCTCGCGCCCGCGTTGACGGAACGCAAGTTCAAGACCGAAATCGACGAGCTGTTCAAAACCTACCCCGCGCTGCGGGAAGAAGGGGACCGCGGCTACCGCGAAAAGCACTACTCGCTGTTCTACAAAGAGTGAGCCGCGCGGCGGGCGGGCGCGCTTTAGTACTTCACGACGACGGTCTCGCCGACGCTGGAAATGTGGTCGAACTCCAGGTCGATGCGCTGTCCCGCCTGCGTCTTGATGACGAAAGCGTGCGCGCGCTTGTCCACGTCCGCAATCTTGCCCACGAACGAGCCCATCTCGGTATAGACGCCCTTGCCGACTATGTTCATGCGCGAAATGATGCTCTTGCGGAACTCCGCCGCAAGGTAGGACGCGAGGTACATTGCGACCACGCCCAAGAGGAGCGCGTAAAAGAACGAGGAGAACGGCGCGTCGCCGAGAATCCAGTCCGCGGCGTTGTTGAAAATCAGCCAGAACAGGAGCACCATGCTGCCGTAGACCACGTAAGTCGGCAGCTGGTAGTTCTTCCTCTCGCTGATGGCGCGCAGCGTCAGCCCGCCGATTACCAGGAACAAGGCGATTGGCAGGAGCAGTAACAAGTCCTTCAGGAACCACGCCGCGAGGCGGCTCAGGTTGGACTCGCCCGCGTACTCGAGCGCCAGCACGCGCGAGATTGCCAGCCAGAACGACGCGATGAACAGCGGCGCGGACGCGAAGTAGAACACGAAGTCCAGGCTGTCGGGGGAGACCTTGAAGGTGAAGCTCTTCTTGAACAGCATTTCTTCCACGCCGAAGCCCTTGAGCACCAGGTAAATCCCGAGAAAGCCCACGAACCAGCGCAGGCCCGGGTCCCCGAAGAGAAAGTAGAGCAGCAGGGCGGCGCCGGGCACGCCGAACACGACGCGCGCGAACGCGGGCTCCTTTAGCTTGTCGAGGATGACGAAGTAAGTCTTCTCCAGCTCCTTGGACTGCTTCACGTTCACGGTGCGCACGCTGTCCACGCGAATCCTCGACTGTATCAGCGGCAGGACGCGCTCGTCGCTGGCGCCGTCGCTCACGAAAACGCACGACTCGGGCACGAACTCCTTGATTACGCGGTCCAGCTGCTTGGCGATTTCGACGTCCGCGTGGTAAGCCGAGCGGCCGCTGCCCACGATTGTCGCCACTTCAACGTCATGCTCCCCGGAAAGCTGTTCGGCAGTCTTGACCGCGTCGAAAACAGTGTTCGCGTCCGCGTCCTCCGGATCCGCGAGGGCCAGCTTGGTCGCCGCTTCAAGGTTCGCCTTCCTGCCGATGACCGGGCCGCGCACGCGCGCCTTTACCCCCAAGTCGTCGTCAACGTCCACGCAGAGCACGAGCAAGCGCTTCTTTGCCATAACGACGAATTCACCCGCGGCGGGTATAAAACCCTTGTTTCCAGAACGAATAAAAGCCGAAAAACACGGAATAATAGCCATGGACAAGCAGGCTGCAGTCTTCGTGCTCATCATCGCCGCGGCGGTGACCGCGGTTTACGCGGGGCTGTTCGTGCTCCACCTGTCCCTGCCCCTGCTCGCAATCCTGCTGTTAATCCTGGCCGCGGTCGCTTCGTTCACCCCGCAAATAATCGAGTTGAAGGAGTACGAGCGCGGCGTGCTGTTCACGCTGGGCAAGTTCCAGCGCGTCCTGAACCCGGGCTGGACGGTCATAATTCCGAACTTCCAGTCGGTTGAAAAAGTCGATCTCCGCACGCAAGTGCTCGACATCCACCCGCAAAACGTCATAACGCAAGAGCAAATCCGCCTCAAGGTGGACGCGGTCGTCTACCTGCGCATCAAGGACCCGTACAAGTGCGTGGTCGAAATCAAGAACTACAACGAGGCGGTAACGCATATCATCCACTCGGAAATCAGGAACATCATCGGCAAGATGACCGTGGAAGAAGTCATCGCGCGCACCGAGGAAATCGGCGCCGAGCTCTTCGAAACCCTGAAGAACGTGGAAACCCAGTGGGGCATCTCCACCCAAAAAGTCGAAATCCAGAGCATCGAATTGCCGCACGGCTTGGCCGAAGCGATGCAAAAGCGCCGCGAAGCCACCGAGTACAAGCAAAAGCTGGAAACCGAGGCGGAAGCCCGCCAGGTGAGCATCGACATACTCGACCGCGCGGCAAGCAAGATGAGCGACAAGACGCTTACTTACCTTTATCTTGACGCGCTCAAGCGCATTGCCGACGGCAAGGCCAACAAGATAATCTTCCCGCTGGAATTGACGCGGCTCGCGAACACGCTGGCGACCGGAGGCAAAGGCGGGGAGACCGACTACCCGAAAATCGCCGAGAGCCTCATCGCCGCGTACAGGGAACAGCAGAAGCGGGCGATTGACAGCAAGCTGCCGTTCGCCAAGAAAAAACCGGAAAACGAAGCGGGCGAAGAAGCGCAAACCGAAATGGACGAGGCGCAGCAAAAACTAGCGGCTGAACAGGAAAGCGAAGCCGAAGAAGGGCAAGTTGGGGCAAAGGAAGCGCAACCGGCCGAAGAAGTGGAAGCAGCGGCACCGATGAAAAAAGCGCGGCTAACGCGGAAAAAACCGGAACCCGGCCGAAACAAGGCGGGCAAACGCTGGTCTGTGAAGGCTGTGAAGGAGAAAAGCAAGCGCGCGGCGGGCCGAAAGCGCGTAAGAAGGTAGCGTTTTATACTCGCGGGCGATTAAGCCAGCGCAATCCTTGGTGGGATTAGGAATAATGGCGAGCGAGGTTGACGCATTCGAGGAATTCTTCTCCAACGCCTACCGCCAGGAATTGAACGACTTGGCGTCCGGCTATCCCAAACAGCGCAGCCTGAACGCGGACTGGGCGCTGCTATCCAAGTACAACCCGGAACTCGCGGACGCTTTCCTGAAAAACCCGGACGCCAACCTCAAGTTCGCGGAAGAGGCGGCGTCGCGCGCAATACTCGCGCCGGAAGGCAAGACGGTCAGGCCGCACGTGCGGTTCTTCAACCTCCCGCAAACCGCGGACGTGAGCGTGGAATACCTTGGGGCCGAGCAGCTGGACAAGCTCAGCCGCGTGGAAGGCGTCGTATCCTGGGTGACGGACATCCGGCCCTTGATGAAAGTCGCGCTGTGGGAGTGCATCCACTGCGAACAGACCTTCAAGACCGTCAATGAGAAGGGAAAACTACGCAAGCCCGCGATTTGCAAGTGCGGGCGCCGCGACTTCAGGCTGGTCGAGCAGTCCAGCGACTTCATCAACATGCAGCGCGCCCAAATGCAGGAACCCGTTGAAAAATTGCGGGGCAACCGCCCGTCCAGCCAAATCGAGGTCTGGATGGAGGACGACTTGACGAACCAAATCGCGCCCGGGCAAAAAGTGATAGTCACGGGCATACTCCGCCTGCGCCCGAGCAAGGACAAGAGGAGCGAGCGCGGCGTTTACGAGAAATTCCTGGACGCGCAGCATTTGCACAAAATCGAGCGCGAGTTCGAGGAAATCGTGATTACGAAAGAGGAGGAAAAAGAGCTGCACGAAATCACCAAGCGGCCCAAGCTCTTCGAGGACGTGGCGCAAAGCATCGCGCCCAGCATCCGCGGCCACAACGAGCTCAAGATGGCGATTGCATTGCAGCTGTTCGGCGGAACCGCGAACAAGGTGCTGCCCGACGGCGAGCAAATCCGCCCGGACATCCACGTATTGTTAATCGGCGACCCCGGCTGCATCATAGGCGACGAACGCGTGGCCCTCGGCAACGGCGCGATAGTCAAGATTCAAGAATTGGGGGAAACGCACCTGCAGGAAATAAGCCAGCCTTTGCTCACCGGGCAGGGTTACAAGCGCGCAACCGCCGAACGCTTTCACATTTACCGCAGCCAGCCCGTAATCGAGGTCGTCACCGAGTCGGGCAAGAGCATCAAGGGCACTTTCAACCACCCGTTGCTCGTGGTCAACGGCATGAAACGCGATTGGAAGCGGCTGGACGAAATCATGCCCGGCGAACGCGTCGCCGTATCGGCCTGGATTCCGTGCACCATAACCGCGCCGGTCAAGACCGGTTGGAAGCCCGTCGAACACCGCTTCGGGCCGCGCTCGAAAGCCAAACTGCCGCAGACGCTGGACGCGGAAACCGCCGCGTTTCTGGGCTACGTGGCTGGCGACGGATGGGTGACGCGCACTCGCGTCGCGTTCGACGTGAACTCGGAGGAACAGGACTTGATTCCCGCCTTGACGCGAATCGCCAGGAAAAAATTCGGTTTGGAACCGAAAGTCAGGCGCGAACAACGGCCAGGCAAAAAGCCGATGACGGTCATAGACCTCCACAGCGTGGACGTTGCGGCAAACCTGCAATTCCTGCGCGAAAAACGCGTGCCCGGCATCGTAATGCGTTCGGGCAACAAGGTTGCCGCCGCTTTCCTATCGTGGCTGTTCGAAGCCGACGGCTGCGTCTTCTCGAAGGGCCGCGGCAAGCGCGCGATTCAATTCAAATCCTCGGAAATCGAGTTCCTGCGCGACGCGCAAACGCTCTTGCTTCGCTTCGGCGTGCACTCGCGCGTAAACGGCAACAACCTGGCGATTCGCCGCGCGGGCTCAATCCGCAAGTTCGCGAAAAGCATAGGCTTCCAGTCCGCCAAAAAGAAGGCGCGGCTCGCGGAACTCGTTGCCGCCTGCAGCAGCCTGCAACACGAGCGCGGAAAAGAGTTGAGCGAGCGCGTGGTTTCAGCCAAACCCGCGGGCGTAGCCGACGTTTTCGACGTAGAAGTGCCTTCAGCCAAGCGCTTCATCGCCAACGGCATCATTTCGCACAACACGGCGAAATCCACCATTTTGGAATACGTCAGCCACTTGGCGCCCAAGAGCGTGTTCGTCTCGGGCGGCGCGGCTTCCGGCGTCGGCATGACCGCCTCCGCGGAAAAGGACAAGGACGGCGAAGGCTGGATTTTGAAGGCCGGCGCAATGGTGCTCGCCAACGGCGGCATCGCAATAATCGACGAGTTCGACAAGATGCAGGACGAGGACAGGGGCTCTATTCACGAGGCGATGGAACAGCAGAAAATCAGCGTTGCCAAGGCGGGAATAGTCACGCAGTTCTCGGCGCGGACCGCGGTTTTGGCCGCGGCGAACCCCAAGGAAGGCAGGTTCGACCCCAACACGCCGCCGGCCGGGCAATTCAACATTTCCCCCGCGCTGTTGAGCCGCTTCGACTTGATTTTCGCAATCAAGGACGTAATCGACGAAAAACGCGACCGCGACATGGCCGAGCACATCTTGGCGGGCCACCGCTTTGCTTCCCAAAAAGAGGCGCCGCCCGAAGGCCACCCGATCCTGCCGCGAATCGTGCCCGACACGCTGCGCAAGTACATCGCTTATGCCAGGCGCACCGCGCACCCCATATTGACGGACGAAGCCATGGAAAAAATCAAGGAATTCTACGTGGACCTCCGCCAAATCGGCATGAAGGAGAACACTTTCCCGATTACCGCCCGCCAAATCGAGGGAATAATCCGGCTGGCCGAAGCCTCCGCGAAAATGCGGTTGAGCGACCGCGTGGAAGTGCAGGACACGGAACGGGCGATTAACCTGGTCAAGTTCGTGCTCGAGGCGGTTTACGTGGACAAGACGACCGGCAAGCTGGACTCGGACGTGATTAACATCGGAAAACCCAAGTCGCGGATTGACAAGCTGCACTCGATGATGCGCATAATCAACGACTTGTCGACGAAGACGGACCTGGTGTCCAAGGATGACGCGGTGCGCGCGGCGAACGAGTTCGGCATCGACGAGACGACCGCCATCCGCCTCTTGAGCGAGCTGGAGCGCCAAGGCGACTTGTACAGCCCCCAGGCCGGCTTCATCCGTCCCACCTCAAAGCGGGATAGGGCGTGAAACACCGGCAGGCATAAGCATTAAAAGCCGCCAAAAATAGCTAAATTGTAGGGTTAAAAAATGGAGTTCGAACAATTGGAGAAACTGGCGTTCGAAGCCGAAACTTCAGTAAACGCAGATATAACCTCTGGTAAAATAACTCCTGCCACTATCGATCAATTCAAAACACTTCATGAAGGGATGATGGCAGCGGCAGATGAGTTTTATACCACTCTTCAACACAACCTCACCGCTCAAATTATAGCTTATGGCGCCTCAGAAACAACTGCAAAGTTATGCAAAGGTATCTCCGAAAATTTGAAGTCGGCTAAAAATAGAGGGGATAATCCTATTGCCGCCGAACGCCTAGTTGAACGAAAATATTTGTTTTACTTACAGTTAGTTATATCCGGCCTTAAAATAACTCATAAAACTAAAGCAATTTCTAATGAAAATTATAATTTGATAAACGACTCTTTGCGCACATTAGTTAGACTAGCGGATGAAGATAATATTTACCGCCCAGAATTAACTGAAAATGAAGCTGTTGAAACCGCAGTAGCTAATGCAATTAATGCGGTCGAACCAGAAATTGACCAGCATGACTAAAACCTCTTTTTTGTTTTTGGATAGTAACATAATTCTAGGCGCAGCTCAAGAGAAACTCAAGGACTACTTAAAAATCGAAGTTCCGCGAGCGGGTTCACTAATTCAACCAAATGAATATCATCGCTATTCGCTTGATTTAATTGAAAAAAGTGGCCACGAGCAGTATTTGGAACGATTCACCACATACACTGTAAAAATAGAAGTCAACAAGCTAGTCAGCGATCCGGAAATAATAGAAAAGAAAATAGTTTCCAAGATTTGGAACACTGCTGCGGTAAGTGGTTTGTCAGAGGATGATAAGAAAATAATAATGCCCATAATTTACCGTGTTTTTTTCTTGAAACTACCCGGGTTGGCTATTGACTTGCTAAATCATTTGAGCTCTAAGTCAGTTGAAGAAAATGAGCGAAAACAAGCGCTAGATGAACTGAAAACTAAAGTTTTCATTCCAATTTTCAGACGCAAGGGATTACTTAAACAACATTTAGAGCTTTCGGGCCAAGAACATTTATTCAGATATGAACAAAACGAATACCAGACTTTGTTCTATGTCTTTGAGCGTTTTGGTAACTGGGATCAAAATAGGGATGTAAAAATATTAGCCGAAGCTATTTGCTGCTTTAGACGATTTAAAGAGCAATATAAAGAAACGCCAAATTTCTATTTTGTTTCAAACGACAGATTGTTCCGAGCCAATAGGGTTAATGGGGGCAAACCATATCTAGAAATAATAAACGCAGTATATAGCAACTTTGAAATAAGTTTATGCGCTCCTAAGCATGCCATTGAACAACTTAATTTATAGACCCAAACACGCGCGTACCCAAATCCCAAGTTTTTTAAATAAGGGGAGCCGTAGTTATGGTAACTGCTTATCCCGCAGTCACTACCGTCGCGCGCTTGCGCGCCCCGCGTAGGAGGGATTGAAACGAAATGGCTATTGACAGGAAAGGCTTCACGGAAGCCATAGGCAACTGCCTCGCGGAAAACAAGGGCAAACGCAAGTTCCAGCAGAGCGTCGATTTGGCGATTGGGTTTACAAGCGACGTGGACTTCAAGAAGCCTGATAATCGCTTGAATCTGACGCTCGTCCTGCCGCACGCCCCGAGGAAGATTCCGGTGCTGGTTTACGCGGAAGGCGCGCCTGCCACGGAAGCCAAGAAGCACGCGGATTTGGTTTTGAGCGCCGCGGAAATTTCCGAGTACGCGAAGGACCCCAAAAAGGCCAAATCGCTCATCAATTACAACTCGCTCGCCACGCCGCAATTGATGGCTTCGGTGGGCAAGGCGCTCGGAAAATACCTCCGCGGTAACATTCCGACGGTTTTGCCGCCCAACTTCAACGTGGCTGACGCCATAGAGCGCAGCCGCAGGACGATTTCAATCAAGACCAAGGGCAAGGCGCTGCCGGCGGCGCACTGCATCATCGGCAACGAGTCCATGGCCGCGGAGGAAATCGCGGAAAACGCCCGCGTTGTCATCGACGCTTTGATGAAGAAGTTCAACGAGCACCAGCTCAAGTCGGTCTTCGTGAAGACGACGATGGGCAAGCCGGTCAGGGTGAAGTAAAAATGGGCATTACTCGCGAAAAGAAGGAAGAGCTCGTCAAGCGCATTGCCGGGGACTTGAAGAAGTACCCCGTAATCGGCGTCGCCTCGATAGAGGGCCTGCCGGGCAAGCAGTACGGCAGCATCAAGAAGAAGGTTTCAAGCAAGGCGAGCATTAGCGCCACGCGCCTGACTTTGATGGGGCGCGCGATTGACGAGTCCGGCAGGAAGGAGCTGCAGGAACTCAAGCAGTACTTCGGCAACGCGACCGTGCTCGTGTGCACGGACGCGGACGCCTTCTCGCTTTACAGGCTGTTCAAGCAGAACAAGTCCAAGACGATTGCGAAGGCGGGACAAATTGCGCCGTTCGACATCATCGTGCCCGCGGGCGAAACCGGCCTAGCGCCCGGACCCATCCTGACCGAACTAAAGCTGGCCAAGGTTGACGCACGCATACAGGGGCCAAAGGTAGTCATCGCGAGGGATTCGACGGTAGCCAAAAAGGGCGACGCGATAACCGGGCCCGCGGCGTCAATCCTCGCCAAGCTGGGCGTGGAGCCGTTCGAAATCGGGTTCGACGTCAAGGCGGTTTGGGACCACGGCACGATGTACATGGGCGAAGTGCTCAACATCGACGAGGAAGGCATACTCAACGACTTGAGGAACGCCCACGCGGGCGCCTTGAACCTGTGCGTTTACGCGGAAGTGTACAACGAGGCGAGCGCGCCGTTCATCGTCGCCAAGGCCGCACGCGAGGCGAACGCACTGCAAAAGGTGCTGGAAGCGGTTAAAACTCCTGAAAACAAGAAAGAAGCGAAAGCCGAGCCTGCCGAGTCTGGGCAGGCGGAGCAGAAGTGAAAATTAACTGGAAAGGTGAGGAAAATGAAGGACGTGTACGCTGCATTGCTGTTGCACTCCGCGGGCAAGCCCATCGACGAGGAAAACGTCGAAAAGGTGCTGCACGCTGCGGGAGTGACCGAAGACAAGACGAAAATCAAGGCGTTGTGCGTTGCGCTGCAAGGCGTGAACATCGACGAGGCGGTCAAGCAGGCTGCCGTCGTTGCCGCACCCGCCGCGGCAGAGGCCAAGAAGGACGAGAAGCCCGCCGTGGAAGAGAAGAGCGAATCCGAAAAGGAAGCGGAGGCAAGCGCTGGCCTCGCGAACCTGTTCGGCTGAGCGAAAGTCTTCGGGGGTGAAAACCCCCTAATTTTTTATTTTTTACAAGCCCAGCCAGCGCGCGTTCAGCGGCGGGTTTGCAGCGCCTTGATCAGGTCGAAAACTTTTTTCTCGTAAGGAGTCAGCTTTTCCAACCCGAATTCGGGCTTGATTGCGACGCGGAGGCGTTCGCCCCCTTCTTTCCCGCTCCCGTTGACGGTTTCGAAACCGCGCTTTTGGAGCAGTTCCCTAGCAGCCGCCAAGACCTTAGGGCCAAGCTGGCCGTTCGCGCGGAACTCGACGCCGTAAGCGTCGTGAGCCGAGTAGGGGTGATAAATGTCCGACGCGGCCGGGTTTTCAATTAGCGGCCTGATGTGAATTATTTCCAAGCCCTTGAGTTTGACGAGTTCTCGGGCGAGTTCCTGCATTGCAATCCCCTTTCAAACTTAAACCCGGTGCCACCAGCGCGCAATGCGCTTCGGGAGGGTCATTTCGGCTTTCAGCGCGTCGTGCAGCGCATCTATCTTCTTCTCGTAATCGCTGGGCGTCCCGGCGTATTCGGCCTTGAGCCACATCTTGTCTCCCAGGTAGTTCGATTCCAGGCGGAAGTTGTGTTTGGCGAGCAGCGCCTTCAATTCGTTCATTGTGCTTGGCCTTAAGTCGCCTCTCGGCTCGAACGAGATTTCGCGCACCGCGCGCTGCGGTTTCATTACGCCGGGCGCCATTTCGTAATCGCCGCCGACGGGCTTGCTGTTAAGCTTGATCTTTAAGTCCATTTTCACGAGTTCTTCGGCGAGTTCACGCACTGCAATCACCGAATAACACTTGCACGCGACGGTTTTTTAAGGCGCGCCGGAGAACAGTTTACTCATGCTGTTGGACGCACCCGCACTCGAAGCGCGCTTGACGCCGGAAATCGCGATGGGCGTCATCCAGAAGGAGTTGCAGCGCAAGGGCTGGAAGGAACAGCAAATCAACGAGATAAAGCTCGTCTACACGCCTTACTGGATTTTCGGGTTCGACGTGCTCGCGGGCGCGGGGCCGAGCCCCACGGGGAAGGCGGCGCTCAACGCGTACACGGGCGAAATCAACGACTTCGTGCCCATGCTCATCGAGCGGCCGGTCAAGCGCACGCGCGAAACCATGGCGGGAGCGCATCCGGAAGTAGAGCAGACCGCGGTTTCGTACAACGAGGTCAAGCAGGTCGCGGCCACCAAGGTGGCGGCGCACGTGGGCGGCTTGAAGACCGAACAAATCACGGTTTCCGCGGTATCCAAGATTTACGTGCCGTCGTACCGCCTGTGGGTGGACGTTGCCGGCGACACGTTCAAGTTCGAGATTGACGCCGCGCTCGGCTATCCGACGGGTTTGGACGCGCTTCCCAAGCGCCAGCAGGGCTGGGACGAGGCTACAAAAGAAACGCTCGAAAAAATGAAGACCCCGAAAGGCTGGGTGGAGTTGGGCGGGAAAGCCGCGGGCCTGGCGGGCGGAGTCGCGGGCGAGGCGGCAAAGGGCGGCGACGAGAAAAACAAGCTGCTGCGCTACGCGTTCCTCGCCGCGGTCATACTCGCGTTGGCGTGGCTCGTTTTCGGCACGCAATCGTTCAGGCAGAACGTCAGCTGCGCGCTCGACGACGAGTTCACGGGCAAGCCCGCCTGGTTCGGGCTCGTTCCCAGCCGCACAATCCCGGGAATCAAGGGCGACGTTTACTATGTTGCGGGCAGCTGCAGCTTCACGAACGAGGGCAGCACGGACGCCGTGTTGATTGCGCGCCTGGCCGTAAACGGCAAGTCGGGCAACCTGCTCGACGCGAAGGTTATAACCGCGAGCCCGCCCGCCAATTCCAAGGAGCCGTCGGAAAAGGAATTCGAGTTGAATTGGACGGAACCGGTCACGCAAGTGGACTTCTCGTTCGAAAAGATTTAGGCAACAGGCAAAGCAAAGGCAAGCAACAGGCAAGAAAGGCGGGCTGGTGGGGCCTGGTTTGGAAGAATCGGAACTGGTTACTCGTTACCCTTTCGTAGCGGCGTCGCGCGCCTACCTGAAGGACTCCAAGGTTTCCGACGCGGAGTTCGAGGATGCGGCCGGGCGCGTGCTCGCGACGGTTAACAATTCCCCCGCACGCCGCGAGTCCAAGCCCGCGGAAGCGGTCAAGAATTACGCGGTCGAGCGCCTCGTGCTTTACTCGCTGGACGACGCGTTCGCGGCGCGGCGCTACGCGGCGAACAAGGCCACGGGGTATGCGCGCCTGCTTGCCGGCGAGGAGGAGGCGACAATCGTCCGCGTTTGCCGCGAGTTTTTCCCGTCGCTCCGGCCCGCGTACTCGGTTTCCGTAATCGACTTCGTTAAGAACGCGCGCGGCCTCGCGGAAGCGCAAGTCGAGGGCGGGCGCGTCGCGTTGAACAAGGAAGGACTGGTTGGCGTGTTCAGGGAGGCGCTCGCGAAAAAGGTTTCTTCCTTCACGGCGGACAGGAAGACGCTGCCGAAGAACGCGGTTGCCGCGGCAGAGGGGATAAAGCCGCGGGTTGCCGAAACGGTGAAGCCTCCGTCGTTCTTCAAGGGCTCGGTTTACAGCCTGCCCTGCGTGCAAAAAGTCCGCAAGGGCGTGATGGAAGGCAAGCGCTATTACGGCGCGATGGCGCTCGCGATAGCGTTGTGCAGGGACGGCGTAACGAAGGAACGCGCGATTGACGAGTTGGCGGATTACGCGCGCCGCTGTTCGGCGGGGACCGGCGAGTTCACGGAAAAGGAGTCGAGGAACGCCGTGGAATGGGTGTACAAGCATTCCACCATCGGGTTCGCGTGCCAAGCCATGCGCGACCAGGGGCTCGCGGTAGAGGAAGAATGCGCGGGCTGCGCGAGGAGGCGGGGCAGGAAGTGAACGCCTTGCTCCAGAAAAAATTCGTGGAATACTACCGGCGCGCCAAGCCGCC
>Ga0210006_1000411_pt1 | contig 33861 bp, 25 predicted proteins | sample CryGey02umfilter_2_FD_185452 | JGI IMG/M metagenome (GOLD analysis project Ga0210006, IMG submission 185452) | Groundwater microbial communities from aquifer in Utah, USA - Crystal Geyser 4/10/14 0.2 um filter (SPAdes) (version 3) | ecosystem: Environmental > Aquatic > Deep subsurface >... | reverse complement strand
GTTGTCGAGGCTGTCCCACCTGCACCAAAACAGACATCCAGACCAGCGTCTGCAGTCACAGGTTGAGAAAGTACAAATGGGATTGTATAGGTACCATCACCTTCAGTAACTCCAGCAGAAGCAGTTTTAAACCCTACTGTGGATACTTCAGCATGCACTAACGCCACACCAAACGTATTGAATAAAAGTGCCCCCACTACGGCAAAATGACCGATTTTAGCGAAAAAGTTTTTTTTCATAGATATGTGTTATTAATACAATTATAGTATAAATAAGATTGATGGCTCAATGTAGCACAAAACTGTTATTTTGTCAAGCTGTCGAGCCGTGGTACAATAGCGTAAGAAAACGATCTTGTAAAGAGTTCCACCCTATGGAAAAAATATTCTACCCACAGCAAAAAAAATATAGCTCATGGCTGCTCTGGATTCAGCGTATTGCGGGCCTTATCTTTCTCTATGCCACTCTTACCCTCCCAAAAGGTCTCCAGCTGATGGATACCCCGCTCGTGATGACACTTCGAGGAGAATACCCAACATGGTGGCATGTGATGAGGGATATTGTTCTTTCTATTGTGGTACTTGCGGTACTCATTTTTATTGGAAAATTGTTGGTGTTGTATACCCGCAAACATCCTGTGTCTCGGAAATATATCAAGTGGATTAGAAAAATGGATGGAAAATTTATTCAGAATTTTTTGAATTTTGATTTTTTTCTGGTGAAGTTTTTGGTTGCCGGTGTGTTTGGTTGGCTCCTATGGCTTTTGTTGAGAGGAGTGTCTGGATCGTTGCCTACAAGTATTCATGTGCCGTTGTATCACACACAACCAGTTGTGACGGTGATGGTGATACTTGGATTTATTGTGCTCGTAGAAAGTTTTCAATCGTGGAAGTGGCACATGCGGAAGCATTTGCATATTCATGAAAAGTTTTGAGAAATAAAAACATCCCCGTCGAAGTGACGGGGATGTTTTTTATACAGAATATATTTTAAAGACAAGAACGAGCTGCGAAATAATCACCTGCAGTAGGTGTTGCACCATGTTTGATTTCATCTGCACGAGTGATGCCGAGCTTTGTATAGAAACATGCTTCCATTGCTGGTGTGATGCTTGTCGGCAACGTCGCAGTATCTATCCCCAATTTTTCTAATGTTTGTTCTTGTGTTGGTGACAAAAGGGGATTTGTACTGGCAGTCGTGTTTTTTTGTTCCGTCGGTGTTGTTGGTGAGGTTGGAGTTGGAGACATAGGAGTTGCTTGTCCAGAGAGTTGCTGGATGAGTGGCTTTATCCCATACGGATCGGCGACGTAGAGATACACACCCGCAAGAATCAGGAGGAAGAAGATGATACCAAGTGTGACGAAAAGTATGTTGAAGAGTTTTTTCATATATAATGTGGTTATGAAGACATTTTAAGATACGGTTTGATAGGCCAGAGGAGGAGCGCTCCAATAAATGATACAACCACAACCGATACGATAAGAATCGGAAATCCACTATATGTGGCGATAAATCCACCAAGTGCTGCAAGTGCTGCACTTGTCAAATCTGTGAGTGTGAAATACACACCCCATTCTGTCCCTTCCTTTTTTTTATCGATATGACGAGTAAAAATTGCCATGTATGTAGGGAATGTAAACGCAGTAAAAAAACCTAATAAAAATTGAACTAGGTACAGTTGGGCTGGGGTATGAATGATAAGATAGAGTAGAGGAACAAACGCCATGAGTAGGGTAAAAATAAACAAGAGCCAAAAGTCATCTTTTTCTCCGCGTATTTTGTCGATAAAATGTGCAATAGGAATTTGAAGAACGCTTTTTGTAAAAAGATAAATGCCCGCTGCAAGTCCTGCGACAGCTTCATTTCCACCAGTAATAAAATCTGTAATAAAGAGTGCAAAAATTGGCCCCAACAATCCCACAGATCCCATAACAATGGTATCTGAAAGAATAAGAAATCGAATAACGGGATTGATATCTTGAAGGAAGTAATGCTGTAGATTGGTTGAGCGTTTTTTCATAAAAAATTTACAAAATACTTTTATATCATACCGTATTTTTGTATTGCTGTATATCCAAAAATATATAGAAGCTGCTGGAGCAACTCCCGTCTGCGAGCATGATAAAATCAGCCCTTTCAGCCTCTCCCTCAGGCGAGGTGACCACACCTCAGGTGCGTAAAACTTCCGAAAATTCTGAAAATTGGCGGAGAGGGCGGGATTTGAACCCGCGGTTCGGTTTCCCGAACACCGCTTTTCGAAAGCGGCACATTCGACCACTCTGACACCTCTCCATGGTCTCGGATTGTACGCCAAGAAGTCAGTCTTGTCTAGCCACTAGCATCAATGGAAACACCCAAAACAACACTGCCAAATCATTCTTTATATATGGTGAATCCACAAGACCTGTCACTACGAACGTGGTGATAAGTGCAAGTACCATGATCCATAAGCCATATTTCCTTGTAGCAGAAAAAAACAATCCAATAATCATTAGGATAAATCCGATAAGACCAAACACACCAAGATTCACATACATTGTGAGAAAGATATTGTGTGGATGATGAAAAATTTCTATACCTTCACCATTGACCATCGTGTGATAGGGGGCAATACGTTCATCATACGATGCCAATCCTGCACCGAGGAGCGGACGATCTTGGAGTAAGTTTATTGTGTCTTGCCACATCGACAGACGAATTTGTCCGGAACGATCTTGGAAGAAGAGTTCTGCTCGAAGGCTATGAAGTCTTGGAATGCTCAGAAGACTTATCAGTCCAACAATACCAACGGCAACAGCTGACCAACGAGTTTTTTTATGTAAAAGCAATATCATTCCGATACCAGCCGCAACACCAATAAGTCCACCAGTTGATTTTGCATAATATATAGCGAGAGGTCCGATAAGAAGTAATGAAAAACAAGAAACCAACAATATCCAGCTCACAAATTGCCCAGTTGCCCAATCATCTTTTTGTTTTTGGAAGAGACGTTGCCACACGATTGCTACCGCTAGTACAACGAGCGGCGCAATGAATAATCCTACACCATTTGGAAAGCCATACCACGTGGTCACGCGATATGTCGCATTATTCTGCCAAAAATCCCAGGGCACCATCCATCCTGTGAAGTGTTGAATTATTGCAAAGAGCGATGTTGCAAGTCCAGAAAGTACGAGTGGAAGAAGAATATCTGTTTTTATCTCTATACGATCTCTTGCAAAGTAGAGAATAAGGAAAAGTGCAAACGGTTCTATGTAAAATGCCTTCCATTCACCAAGAGCAGCACGCATATCGACAGCAGTAAAGATTGATACTGTTGCTGCAATGAGAAAAAGTATTGTTCCTAGTGTGAACAGCCTATGTTTTTTAAAAAGGGTAAGAAGAGATTCTTCAATGTGCCTTGCGTGTTTCAGAATCCCTATTATACATACTACCAAAATCATGATTTCAAGAATCGTCATTGGGAGTGGGCCTATAGAGAATCGAAGTAAGTATGTCGGTAGAAGAAGAAACAGCAAAAAAACACCGTAGGAAAAGCGTTGCCACGTGATCAGAAAATAGAATGCTGCGTAGAGAATGTAGAAAGCGATCATACTTGTTGTTTTGAAAATGTGAGGATTTGCACCACATATTCTCGGATACCTGCATAATGGACTAGATCCCATGCCATTGCTATCTCTTGTTTGACACCCTGAATAAATCCCCATTTGTGTGATTTGTAGGTATTGAGTATTGCCGATGTCATCCATGCTACAGATTTTTTGTGTTGTCTCATAAACATGTTGATAGCAATTTCAAGTTGGTAGTCGGATGGTTGTTTCAAAAAAATAGTATGAAGATCCGTTGCTTTCATAATTCTTTGCCCTGAAAAAAGAACGTCTCCACGATTTAATCGAACAAAAAGATTACTGTCCTTTCTCCCTAGGATGAGCATGTCGAGATGATGCTCTTCATAGCGTGTAATTGCGAGATCCAATTCCTCTGGAGTGAGTCCTTTAAGATCAGCATCGAGAAGGAATACATGAGAAGTATGTGAAGCTTCAAGACCTGAAAAAATTGCATAACTTTTCCCTTTGTTTTGAGACAGAGAAATGAGTTCTACTTGCGGAAATTGTGAAATGATAGTTTCTGACATGTTGTCAGTAGATCCGTCATCGACACAAATAATATGTGCAAATGAATGAGCTTTGGTTGCGATCAAAAGTGTATCGAGAATGCGGTTGCCCTCATTAAAAAAAGGAATAAGACAGGTATATTGTATGTTGTTTGCCATACGTTATTTTCTGTGTAATATTTCTCGCATCGTTTCCTTTGACACTGCACCTAGCCCATACAAAAATGCGAGATAAATAGTGCCTCCGAGAGGTAAGAGAATCAAGACATGCCAACCTCTAAATATATATATCGCAGCAGCCATGACCACAGCAGAAAAAAGTATTTTTCCAAATGTTTGTATGTTGAGTTTCAATTTCACATAGTGTCGCACTGTGAACAATAACATGATACCCGCATATGCCTCGCTAAAGAGTGTCATGCCCGCAGCACCCCAGAGACCATAGCGAGGGATGAAATAAAAATACCCAATCACCGTAATGATGGCATTGCTGATATAGATCCACATGGTTTGTTTTTGTTTATCAATAGCCACAGCAAGATGCCCGTAGATCGCCCCGACATAAAGAAAAAACGTACTGATGAGTAAGAATGACAAGATCGGGCCTGCATGTTCATATCCTGGCCCAGCGACGAGTGTCATGATGGGCGTCGCAAGCATCACACCACCAAGAACCAGTGGCACAGCAAAGAGCATCATTATATCAAAGCTCTGTTGATATAGCTGGTGCATGCGTTTGCTATTTTTTTGTGCCCACGCTCCTGCTAGGAGTGGGAGCATGAGCCCCATCATCATCATTGCCATCTGCGCAAGGATATCAATGACACGATATGCAGCTCCATAGATACCAACCTCTGCCTGCGATTGATAGAGAGATAAAATAACGGTATCTCCTTTGAGATACATGACATTAAAAATAATAGAAATCGCAATCGGCCACATTTTTTTTGTAATTGCTTTCCATATATTCGTGTCAAACGCAAACACAGGTTTTGCAATCCTGAATGCTGAAATCCACATGTATGCCGTGTAGGCAATGCTGGCAAGTGTGAGTACGATCATGACAGGCAGAAATCCTGCATCGGTATAGAGCATGAGTGCCAGTCCACCCACGAGGACAATACGCCCAATCACTTCACCAATTGCTTGCAAATGCATGTTCAATTTGCTCTGATAGTAGCCTACAAAAATTTGATTCATGGCAACTGCGAGCATATTGATCGTGGTAAAGCTGATTGCGATCTTTACTTCGATTGGGTAGGGAAAAAGAAGCGCAAGAGCAGGAGCGAGTGCAAGAAAGAGAAAGGCTGTCACAAATCGGTAGCCGAGGAGATTTTGGAGGAGCGTTTGTTCTTCTATTTTTTTCTCTCCCATCATCTGCGCGGTGACAGGGATGAGTCCAAAGTCGATAAGAATGGCGAGAAATTGCAAAAATGCGATAGTGGTGACATACCACCCAAATCGTTCTGTACCAAGATAGCGTGTCATCATGCCGATCGCAAAAAGGCCGAGACCTGTGGAAACGATCTTACCTACGAATTGTGCAGCCGTGTTGTGAGCAATTTGTCTTGTGGTAGACATAGAAAGAGAAGAATTTTCCTCCTTTGTAGGAGGGAATCATATACACTCTACCTTTTTCTACGCATTTTCGCAATTGGAAAGCTCTTTGAAAATTTGATATACTGATATATCTAAGATAATACTTTTTATGAATAAATATTTTGCTTTTCTCCTTTCTTTTGTCATGACCCTAACCCTATTGGGGCTCTCAGCAACACGAGTTGATGCTGCTGATCCTGATCTCAGTATTCGTGATAGTGCATATAGTGCAACATTTGTATCTCAATCAGAATCAGATCCTCTCACCATCGAAGCAGGCGAGACAAAGTTGGTAAAGATCAAGTTTAAAAATACAGGAACAAAATCTTGGGTAAATGAAGGGAAAAATTATATTTCTGCCTATACTATGGGGCCTCGTGATAGAGATTCAGTATTTTTTGGGACTGGCTGGAACACACCAAAGCAAATTGGTCGTATGGCAGGGACAGTAAAGCCAGGAGAGATAGGCGAGCTTGGTGTCTTTCTTCATGCACCAGAGAAAACAGGTTCTTATAAAGAAGAATTTCATCTTGCAATAGAAAATTGGTCTTGGGTAGGCGATGGGTATTTTTATCTGGATATACAAGTAGTGCCTGCAGAGGTTGTAAAGAACGTAGTGAAAATATCGGACACCGTTGTGGAAAATACTTCAGAAGATATTGTTGCAACTACAACGTACGAAGCAAAACGTATCGGTCTTTCAAAAAAATCTGTAGATGCTGTTGGTGGAGATCCTATAAGTGTAGTGGCGATTTACCAAAATACTGGCGGCAATGCATGGCAGGGTTATCAATTGACATCTGGTGCAGCGACATCACTTGCAACTGCAGGAACAAGCTTTGTTGATCACAGCTGGACAAATGGGAGTGTGATTCTGGCGGCAAATGATGCTGTTGATCAGAGTGGAATTGTTCGACACACATTTACCTTTCGAGCACCAAAGACAAAAGGTGATTACACTTTCACTGCAGGTCTTCAAGTTGAGGGGCAACGTCTCGACACATTTGATATTAGTGTGCATGTCACAGAAAATGCTCCGCTCAATTATGTTGCACCTTCATTTGGGAATAGTGTAGAAATTGTTGATATAGAAACGCCACGACTTGCCGAAGAGCCACGGATTCGTGTTGGGATCAGTACAGATGATCAGACACTCCAGTTTGTGTCATACGAAGATGACTATCGAGTGTTGAATGACGGCGCAGAAGTTGGTATATTGCCTCAGAAAAAAATTGCTATCATGACCTATCTTGATGGAGTGTACTCATTTGATGGGAGTGATGTTCTATTTCAGACCACCGGCGTGCTCCGTCTTGAACCCGTGAATAATCCTCACGCAGTTTTTACCCTCATGGATGTGTCACGTCCTATGAGTTGGGTTGGTCCGGGAGATTTCAATAAATATCGTGGTATACTTGAATATCGAAAAGGAGAAAAGGATAATGTGTTGTATGCTGTGAATGATTTGTTTCTTGAAGATTATGTCAAAGGAATTTCTGAAACTGGAAAAGGAAATCAATTTGAATTTGTAAAAGCAAATCTTACAGCAGCCCGAACATACGCGTATCTCAGCAAAGGAAAGTATTCTTTCTTTGATGTCCTTGCAAGCACATACGATCAGCTGTACCTTGGATACAATGTTGAAGTCTACAATCCGCAAATTGCAGAAGCGTCAGCGGCATCTCGTGGGCGTATGGTGATGTATGACGGACAAGTTGTCACGACACCATACTTTGGAAATAGTAGTGGATACACCAAGAGTTGGAAAAGTGTCTGGGGTGGAAGTGAAAAGCCATGGCTCGTGCCAGTCAAAGCAACGTACGATCTTCGCGATGGAAAGTTGCAGTTTGGACATGGGGTGGGGATGAGTCAGCGAGATGCAAATATCCGTGCAAAAGAAGAAGGGTTGGATTACAAAGCATTATTGAAATATTACTATACTGGGGTGGGGATTGCGCTCATGTATAAATAAGCAAAAAAGTACGCCTACGGGCGTGTTTTTTTGCTAAATAAACAATATATTGCTATCATACAATGTATATTCGTTCCAATATTTTTTACATAAATTCTTTGTTATATGGCAAAAAATACGCAACAAACACTCACAGGCATACTCGCAGATTTCAAAAAAAACATGTCTTCGTTAAAAACAAAAAGAACAAAGACTCTAAATGCGTTTAAGAAAAAGATCGAAGAAGCTGAAAAAAAACAGATACAAAAGAAAATAATAGACATGGAATAATTTCGTTTTTGAATATACATATATGACTAGAGCAAACCACGATGCCCCAGGTATACCCGAAGAACATATACCCAACACAGAAAGCCTCCCAACTCCAGATACTACCTATCAGCAAGTGGAGGAGTTGTTACTCTCTGTTCCCGATGCCTTTCGTACTGAAGTAGAGGAAACAAAGAATATAATTTCTCAGATGGTAGAAAGAGCTAGGTCCGTTGATCTCAGTGCTGAGGATATTTCAGCGTTTGATAAGGCTATGAATGGGATCGTGGATGAGCTGAAAGCACTTGCAGAAAAAGTACAAGCACAGTTGAATGATATTCAAAAAACCCAGGAATTGGTTGAAACAGGTCTTCTCTCGCAGGAAGAAGTATCTGAGACAGATCCTGAAGAATTAGTTGCCTTTCGAGATAAGATGACTACCCTGATGACACAAGTAAGTAGTGAATTGTCACATATCACATGGGAAAAACGAAATGAAGGATATCAAAAACAACAGAGAGTTACTCTCGCACGCGAAATAACAAGGGCTAACCTGGAAAGTTCACAGATAACAGTACCTCCCATTCCCCCACTTGTTCCCTCAGAAGCGTTGCTAAGACAACAAGCAGCTTTTGAAAATGCACAGCAGTCAAATCTTCGTCCAGATATTTTGGCCAAAGCAACAGAAAAGTTACGAGCCCTAGAACAGAAAGAGCAAACTGCCTGGGATAACGAGCATGGTAGAGATCCAGAAGACAGTGCATTGTTGGATAGTATCCGTACTGCTCTTGATACTAGAACATTGGATACAGTATTTGCCAAAAAAGGATTTGATACAAAAAGAGCTGTATCACTCATAGCAGAACAAATTCGTGAGAAGGCTTTTTCTCTTAAGGGAATAAGCAATGATGTATTAGAAGAACTGCCAGAAGAAGTTATAAAGGCTATTGTAGACGAGATGTCTGATGAGGAAATGTGGAAGACTATGCGAGAGATGTCTGATGTTGTGAAAGAAAAAAAACAAGTTTCTTTTATATACGCGAGTAAACCATATAAAGAAAGATCAGATGAGTCAAAAAAAAGAGGCAGAGGTGCACTCGAAACCGTTGACTTTTTTTCAGGGTCTGATGGGTTTCAAAGGATGAGAAAATTGTGTGATGATTGGCAAAAAGATCCAGAAGGGAATAGTGGTCGTGATGTATTGGTAAGGGAATTACAGAGGTTTGCAGCAGCAATAGAATCATTGAAAGATAGTTATGCTCCTGCGACAGATGTTGACGTATTTCCAGAAAACACGCAAAAGGATTTCCTTGATATAATAGAACAAATTAAAACATCTTCGGATGGGCAACATCCTGATGTCAACCAATTTATTCAAAAGATTACAGAATCTATTTCATATCCAATACTTAGACTTAAAGAAAGATCATCAAAAACTTACTCTTCTACAGTAGATGATGCCGTTCGTTTGCATCAACACCAAGAGCGTCAAGCAGAAGTACAAAAGAAAAGGGAAATGGAAATCAACACTGCAATCGGTGTAGTTGCTGCTGAAGTAGGTAAAACTGCTAAAAAAAACACAGAGGATTCCATCCAAAATAGAGACATTAAAACGTCCATATTGAACTTGATACCTTAGTTAGTACTCTAACGAGAACCATAGAACGTTATGTATTGGAACAGCAGGCATATGGAGACGCAAAGAAAAAACCGTTTTTGAGTAATAACATAACATTAACTCCTGAACAAAGAAATGCTATCGCTGCTATCGCAATGTTAGATGGCTCAGAAGAAACTCCAGCGGAAAAAATTTCGTTTAGTGAATATGAAAAGCAACGTGGTCAGTTGACTGCAAAAAAGTCTGACATAGAGAACAATCATAGGATTGCTATCCTAGATGTATTAAGTGAATTGAATAGTCTTGTACCAAGAACAGATGTAAGTAGAACACTTATACCTACTAGAGAAGCTGTCGTGTCAGCTGTTACGTTAAAAATTAAGGAAGCTGCTGGGGAATATGTATCTGCCGACGTTATAGAAAAAATTCAAAAACAAATAATAGAACAAATACGTCAAAAAATAGAAGTGTGCATAGGAGATGTTGATACCGCGATTAATTCTCCTGCGCTTACTCATATGAATGAACTTGAAACACAATTTCCTAAAATGCCTGCACATGGTGATGATGAAACGGTTATGTACAGTAATTATTTTCCTCATGTGTTGACTGATTTGCAAAGACATAAAGAAACATTGAATATCATATTAAAAGTTCTTTCCGAATTTGAACAGTCGGCTGCATAACGTATGATCAAAAAAACAACCCGTATCATCGGGTTGTTTTTTGTTACATGCTTCCTCATCTATTCTTCATTCACTTCCACCTTTTCGCCAGATTTTTTTTCTTCTTCATCTGGTGCTGTCCCACGTTTTACTGCTACCCAAATATCTTTTTCAATTTGTTTCATGAGTTTTGGATTTTCTCTCAGATATTGCTTTGCTTTTTCACGACCAACGCCAAATTTCTCTTCTTTGTAACTATAGCTGTTGCCAGATTTATTGACGACTTTGTATTCGATACCTGTATCGATGAGGTCTCCTGACACAGAAATTCCTTCATTATACATAATGTCAAAAACCGTCGTACGAAATGGAGCCGCAACTTTATTTTTTACAATTTTTGCTTTGACTCTATTGCCGATCACCGTCTCTCCTTGCTTTATTTGTGCACTACGACGGACTTCGATACGAATAGAACTGTAAAATTTCAACGCATTTCCTCCAGTCGTTGTTTCTGGATTGCCAAAAAATACACCAATCTTTACACGCGTTTGATTGATGAACACTACGATCGTTTTACTCTTACTCACAATACCCGTGAGCTTTCGAAGTGCCTGACTCATAAGTCTGGCTTGAAGTCCCATGTGTGAATCACCCATTTCTCCTTCGATTTCTGCTCTTGGTACGAGTGCTGCGACAGAATCGATGACGACGACGTCTACAGCATTTGAACGGACAAGTGTTTCAAGAATTTCGAGTGCTTGCTCTCCATTGTCTGGTTGTGAGATGAGCATGTCTTTTACTTGGACACCGATTTTTTTTGCATACTCTGGATCGAGTGCATGCTCTGCATCGATAAAGGCTGCAATACCACCTTCTTTTTGTACCTCCGCAATAATGTGTTGTGCGAGTGTTGTCTTTCCACTTGCTTCTGGCCCAAAAATTTCAATAATACGTCCACGTGGTACACCCCCAATACCAAGGGCAATATCGAGAGAAATAGATCCTGTGGATACTACATCTACATCGGAGGATGGAGCTTCGCCAAATTTCATAATGGCACTCTCTCCATATTTTTGTTTTATTTGTTCTATTGCACTTTCCGCAGCTTTCATTTTTCCTTGCATTTCTTCGGTTGTCTTTGCCATACCTTTGGAATGTTAAGTGTTATCATGACAGGCGTGTGAGGGTCTAAAAATAGAGCTTTATGCTCTACTGGTAGAATACTGGGTTTTTACCGCTTGGTCAACTCCTTGTTTCTCCAGAGGTTTCCACAGAAATTTGTTGAATTTTTCTTTGGGTGACATAGCGAGTTTCTGTGGTTTTTTGCCCATGTTTTTTTGTCGCTTCTACGACGATAGTATTGACGCCTTCAACCAGGTCGAGCGCTTGCTCAAATTGTCCTTCTTTTGTATATGACACACCTTTGCCATTGATAGTAATATCAGTCTCTGGGTCAGAAAGTCCACGGATAGTGATTTGTTCATCACTCGTGATATGGCCATCTTCAGGTGAGATGAGTGTGAGTTGTGGTGGTTCCAAAATACGGTTTACTTGCCATCCGAGATATCCCAAAACAGAAAGTAACACAAAGGCTATACCAAGATATTTCATTACACCGGGTAATGCATGAAATGCAAGAAAAGATTTTGGTTTGTGTGGATGTGCTTGGAGTTGTGGTTCATGTTTTGTTTGTTCATACCCTTCCTCGATGAGAAATTGTTGTATATATGATGTCGATGGAATATCGAGCACCGACAAATATCTTTTGATAAAGTTTTTTTGGTACACTGTGCCAGTTGGAAGATTCTGGAATTCACATGTCTCAAGAGCCTTGATGTAGGTCTTACTCAATTTTGTTTTTTCAGACATTTGTTCAATAGAAAAACCTGCTGCTTCGCGCGCCTCTTTGAGGCGGAAACAAACACGATGTGTATCTTCTATTTTTTTTCTTGTGAATGCAGTCATACACCTTTCCTTCTTCGTTATCTGGGTTCAGTATTCTTTTATTTAAAGAATTTTTGATCAGCATCTTCCTCCAATTCTTCCTCGAGAAGTTCCTCATCTGTCTCATCATCTTCATTGCTATCTTCTTCTTCTTCACTATCCGCCTCATTGGTTTCTTCATCTGGATTTGCCTTGTCATCTATTTCTTCTTCTGTTTCTTCTTCATCTTCATATTCAACAAACGTTGCATCGGTTTCTTCTTCATCACTACCCTCATCTGTCTCAGTATCATCTTCAAAAACGTTGAATTCTTGTCCCATACCCATAGTACTCGGAACTTGCTTTTCTGTCACGAGAACTTCACGAGGTTTTGATCCATCGGCTGGACCTATGATACCAGCTTCTTCGAGTTCATCCAGAATCCGAGCAGCTCGAGCATATCCTACGCGAAGGTGTCGTTGGAGAAAAGATGCGCTTGCTTTGCCAGCTTGCAATATTATTTCCTGAGCATCGTTAAACAATGGATCTTGGTCATCTGCTGGACCACCAAACATGCTCGCAGTACCATTTTTTTGTCTTTGAATAATGGATTCGTCATATGTTGGTTTTGTGCCACCTTTCAAATATGACACGACATTCTTCATTTCTTCTTCTGTAATGAATGCGCCCTGGATACGAACAGGTTTACTGAGTGATGCTGTAGAAAAAAGCATATCTCCACGGCCAAGAAGTTTATCAGCACCTGCTGCATCGAGAATTGTTCGTGAGTCTGTGACAGAAGCAACGGAAAAAGCAATACGACCAGGAATGTTTGCTTTCATGAGTCCAGTAATGACATCGACACTTGGTCGCTGTGTTGCAACAATAAGATGAATACCTACAGCACGTGCCATCTGTGCAATACGAATAATTCCTGCTTCGACTTCATTGCCCGCTGTTGCCATGAGATCGGCCAGCTCGTCTATAACAAAGACAAGATATGGAATTTTTGTGTGTGGATGAGCTTCATTGTATGTCCCGATATCGCGATTGCCTGCTTTTGAGAGTAATTCAAAGCGTCTATCCATTTCTGAGATCGTCCACTTGAGTGCATTCACAGTATCTTGTGAATTGGTAATAACAGGAGTGAGAAGATGTGGAATGCCATTGTAGAGTGTCAATTCTACACGTTTTGGATCTACCATGATAAAGCGCAATGTTTCTGCAGTATTCTGAAACAACAGTGACATGATGATCGTATTGACACAGACAGTCTTTCCAGATCCTGTCGCACCTGCTACCAAGAGATGTGGCATCTTTGGCAAATCTGCTACCCAAATTTTTCCACCAACATCTTTTCCCAGTGCAAACATCATGTCATGTGGACGAGTTGCATATTCTTTTGATTCGAGCAGTTCTTTGAAGGTCACCATCGCTGCTTTTTCATTCGGTACTTCTATACCAACAAGAGATTTTCCAGGGATTGGTGCTTCAATACGAATAGGATGTGCAGCAAGTGCGAGTGCAAGATCATTTGACAGTGCTGTGATGCGAGAAATTTTTACCCCCTTAGAAGGTTTGAGTGAATACTGTGTGACTGTCGGTCCTACACGGACCTCACCCATGTCTACCTCAATATTAAACTCAGCAAGTGTATCCCGGATTGTTGCTTCATTAGCTTTTATATCACCACTCGTTGGTTTTGATTTGCTTGTTTTGAGTAATGTAATTTTTGGGGGTGCTTTGATAACTACATGTTTTGCCCAGTCGGGGATTTCATCCTCTGCTGCAACAACATGCGTTTTTGGTGCACGATGTATAGGTTCTTCTTCTGTGTTATCCCCCTCTTCATCTTCAGTATCTGCATCATCAGTATTCTTTTCCTCTTCTTCATCACCTGCAATATGTCTTGCAGAAAATCTTCGAGCTTGTGGTGATGTTTCCTCTTCGTCATCCATGTAAGGATCTTCTGTTTCATCATCATTGCCATCAGCATGTACTTGTTGTTTTATAAATTCCCCTACAAATCCAAGTCCTGCTAATATTTTTTTGTGAAGAGAAAAGAAATGAAGAATGGCAGTATTAAATAATAAAATAAGTGATACCAGGGCAAGACCAATGAGAAGAATAATACTGCCAATACTCCCTAGGTATGTTTTTAGTGGCCAGGCAAGCATACCAAAAACGCCGCCACCGCCACCTGCGAGCGCCTCTCGCCACATATCAACAGCCGGAAAGCCCATGTGCATGAGACTCGAAAGTGTGAGAAAAAAGAGTACCGCACCGATGCCATGCGTAGGGTGATAGTCGTATCGATTATCTTTCAATATAAACCAGGCAAATATCAGTAAGATAATAGGTGTCGCAAATCGCATGGATCCAAAAAGAAAGGCAAGAATCCATTCATTGAGTACCACGCCAACAGTACTTGCACCACCAAAAAAGCTCAGGGTAATAATGAGTGCGAGGATCACAAGAAGGATCGCGATGATCCCTCGTGAAAGTGTAGGATCAAAGTTTGGTTCTGGTTGTTGTTTTTTTCGTGCCATAGGTTGTGTTCAGTGTATTGTATCATATTTTGAGAGAAGCGATAACAAGCTTCTTGTGGGTGTTTGATGACTTGCGGAGAAAGATTGTACGTTGCTAGATCACGGGCATTCGTATGTACACGGAAGATTGCATTTCGCTTCGCTCCATTAAGATTCCTTTTTGCTTCGCAAAAAAGATTAGAAGATTAGGATATAAAAAGGAAGGCATGAATGTAGCATAATCTTCAGTCTTATGTTGACGTAGTCAACATGTAATCTTAGCGAAGCGAAATCTTTCGTTGCATATAAAAAAGCACATTGATATACAACGTGCTTTTTCAAAATTTCTTCTCAGCACTCTCGAAATTCGAGATCGCAGTTGAAGGGGCGACGCAACAGTGAAGATCACTGCTGCGTCGCCCGGGTTGTGCCTGTGAGGGCGGTTGAGAGGCTACTGCAGGTCGATGCAGGAATCGACCTCGGTCTGCAAGCAGCCGGTGTCGGCCGCCCCGGTCACGTTGAGGCTGCCCTCGATCGTGACATCTGCCGGCGTGCCGTCGCTGGCCTGTTTGAACTTGCTGTCTCCATGCACCACCAGGGCACCTGGGTTGAACCAGTTATCATTCTCGTTCGAGACTGACATGCCTCTGCGTGCTACGAGCTTGGCGTCCTCAAGCATCATGCTCCAGGTTCCGTCGCCGTTGGACTGGCCGAACGAGACGAGCTGGCTGGCGCGAAAGAGCCATGCCTTCTCAGAATAACTGACCTGGCTTGGTGAGCTGATCAGCATGCCGCTAGCGAGGCCATTTCGAGTGATCGTCACCGCTGGTCCCGTCGTGTCGTTGAAGCCAAACGAGGCCTCGTTGAGCACGTTCAGGAGCTCCTTGACCTCGACACTGAAGGCCTCGAGGTTCCCTGTCACGAGACGATTCCAGACGTTGAGCTCGGGCATGGCGCCATAGGTATCGACGTACAACGTGTCCCCGCGCAGCTGATTGTAAGCGCGGAGGTTGTTCACGCGGACGTGGCCGCTGGTGAACGTGATCACGCTCTCCCCGTTCTCGTCGTAACTGGACAGGGTGAACGGGCTGATCTGGTGGATCCACTCCAGGTCGAAGCCGTACATGAACCGTTCGTAGTTGTCCTGCTTGAAGGCCAAGGACTCTACGTGCTGTGCTCCGAGTGTCCAGCTTTCGCCGAAGGTGGCCTGGTCGCTGTTGACGTTGCTCGCCCCGATGTTGCGGACGAGCAGGTCGTTGATGCCGAGGTTGAGCGATCCGTTCACGTAGACCATCGTGTCGTACGGATCCGGCGTCTCGGCACCGACGAAAGTGAAGGTCTTCACGAACGGGTCGAGCTGGCTCTTCGCCATGTCCAGCTCCAGCTGGAGGCGCTGCTGGTCGGCCACTGCGACCAGGTGCTGCAGCTCGAGGCTGTGCACACGGGTCTCGAGCTGATCGACCCGATCGGCCTGCGCTTGGAGCCCCGCCACCTGATCCTCGAGCGCATCGAGGCGCTCGGTGATGGAGGAGTCGTCGGTCACGACGGGCTGCTGCGCGTCGTCGGCGCACCCGATCTGCGTGCTCAGGAGCACGCCGAACGGGAGAACCAGGAGGAAGCGGACGAGGAACGAGTGCTCGCGGGGAGCGTCGATGCGGTGGTTCATTCAAGACCTCTCAATGTAAACACACATTCACCCCTGGAACCCCCGGAAAGCGAAGTATGTGTTTTTGGTTTGGAAAAGAGCAGAAAGGAGGACGAATGTCCCACTTTTTGTTTCGTTTCCAACGAAAGACGTCCGAATATATCACAAATAAGCCTTTTTGTCAAGCTAAGGCTGTGCAAAAGCTGTTTTGTTATCTGCAACATGCTATATGTCCCATGAAATGTGGATAACTCTAGGGATAACCACCCCACGTCGCCCTAGTAAGAAAAACACTATTTTGCTAAAATAAGCCAAAAATGTGCAGTTCTTGACAAATAGTTATACACGTGTTCAGTACTTGACTTTTCCCTTATTTCAACGTATATTGTAGCAGTCGTCAAATGAGCCAAAGGTATTACTTTTTTCCCTAAGGGAAGAGAAAAATACCGTTGGTTTATAATAATACCACGGAGCGAATCTACCTTCTTCTCGACGACGTGTCTGATACCTGACCCCACCACTCGCGAGTAGTGGGGGTGCATTCACTGGATTATTCGTTACCTGTGCACGCGCAAAACATGCACATCGAAACGAACAAACAATAAAAATTAGAAAGCAAATCTACCACGGTTTGCCATTTTTTGTACTCAAAACATTCGGATTAGATGCGTTCATTGCTCTGCAGTGAATACATATAATTCGAATGTACGTTTAATAGCTTGCATCTATGCCAATCTACAAGCGACAGAAGACCACGGTGGCAGAACGAAAGTTCTTCACCACGCTCAAGAGTGCTATCGAAGCACCAGATCTCATTGAGACGCAAAAAGCGTCGTATCGCTGGTTCTTTGATGTAGGTATCAAAGAATTGTTTGAAGAGATTTCACCAATCAAGGATTTTACTGGTCGAGATTTGGAACTCTATTTTGAAGACTATACGATTGATGAGCCAAAGTTTGACGAAGTCGTGTGTCGTGAAAAAAATGTAACATTCGAAGCACCGCTTCGAGTGAAAGTTCGACTTGTAAACAAGCGAACAAAAACAGAAGATGTGCAAGAAATTTATCTTGGTGACGTCCCTATCATGACTGATCGAGGGACCTTTATGGTAAATGGAATTGAGCGTGTTGTGGTTTCACAGCTCATCCGTAGTGCAGGTGCATTTTTTACAGAGAGTACAGTCCGAGGGAGAAAATATTATGGGGCAAAAATTATTCCAAACCGAGGAGCATGGATTGAAATAGAAACCGATCAAAACAATGTTATTTGGATAAAAGTAGATCGCAAGCGAAAGGTTGCAGCAACATCACTCTTGCGTGCGTTTGGTATGGCGAGTGAAGAAGAGATTATCAAAGCATTTCAATCAGTCAATACACACCCAAACATCGATTATGTCGAAGCAACATTAAAAAAAGATGCAGCAGAAAATGAAGACGAAGGACTCATCGAAGTATACAAACGTATTCGACCAGGTGACCTTGCAACGTCTGATAATGCAAAGAGTCTTATTCACTCGATGTTTTTCAACTTCGATCGATATGACTTTGGTCGTGTAGGTGTTTACAAACTTGATAAGAAATTTGATCTGGGATTGTCAGGAAATGATTATGATCAAAAAGAACAGCGCGTGTTGTCACCAGAAAAACTACTCCTTGTGTTGAAAGAAGTTGTTCGACTCAACGTGACACAAGAAGATGCTGATGATATCGATCACCTCGGAAACCGTCGTATTCGTGCGGTAGGAGAACTTGTGCAAAATCGTTTTCGTGTAGGACTTGCTCGTATGGAACGTATCATCCGAGATCGTATGAGTACCTACGAACTCGAAAGTCTTGCGCCAAACAAACTGATCAACGCACGACCAGTTATTGGTGCGATTCGTGAATTCTTTATGAGTTCACAGTTGTCTCAGTTCATGGACCAAGTCAATCCACTCGCCGAGCTGGAGCACAAACGTCGTGTCTCAGCGCTTGGACCTGGTGGACTTTCTCGAGATCGTGCAGGATTTGAAGTTCGTGATGTACATACGACTCATTACGGACGTATTTGTCCAATTGCAACTCCGGAAGGACCAAATATTGGTCTTGTTGGACATCTTGCCTGCTATGCAAAAATTAACACGTTTGGATTTGTTGAAGCACCATATAGAAAAGTAGCAAAAAATGTGCCAAATGAAGCACGCTTCACTGTAGAAGAATATTTGCTTGAAGATATTTCTGGTGTAGGCAAGGCAGGGGAACAGATTACCAAAGACATGGCAAAAACATTGGCTGGAAAAAAAGACCTCAAGACAGTCCCTGTCATGCCACGTGTCACGGATGAGATTGTGTACCTCAATTCATTTCAAGAAGAAAAAGTAACAACAGCAAGTGCGACGACTCCTATGAACGAACACGGTGTGCTCATTGGAGAACGTCTTCCTGCACGTGTGCATGGTGAACCAAGTACAGTCATGCCATCAGACATTGATTATATCGATGTAGCATCAAATCAAATTTTGTCTGTTGCTACCAGCATGATTCCATTTCTCGAACATGACGACGCGACGCGTGCACTCATGGGAACAAACATGCAGCGTCAAGCTGTGCCATGTATTCAGCCTGATGCACCACTCGTAGGGACAGGTATGGAAAAAATTGCTGCAGAAAATAGTGGACATGTGCTTTTTGCAGACGCAGATGGTGAAGTTACTGCAGTAGACAGTAGCAAGATCGTGATTACAGACAAAAATAAAAAATTGTATACATACAACTTAAATAAATTTATTCGATCAAATGCATCGAGTTCTATCAACCAGCGCCCGATGGTGACTCTTGGCCAAAAAGTAAAGAAAGGTCAGCCACTGTGTAATGGACCGAGTATTAACAATGGTGAACTTGCACTTGGACAAAACGTACTTGTTGCCTACATGGTATGGGATGGATACAACTATGAGGACGCGATCATTATTTCAGAACGACTGGTACAGATGGATCGGTATACCTCTATTCACGTGGAAGATTATGCAACAGATGTACGCGAGACAAAGCTTGGGCCAGAAGTGGTCACCAGTGATATCCCAAACGTGAGTGAAGAAAAACTCAAAAATCTTGATACCGAAGGTGTGATCCGTATTGGTGCAGAAGTCCAATCTGGTGATATTTTGGTAGGAAAAATTACACCAAAAGGTGAAACAGAATTGACACCAGAAGAGAGACTTCTCCGTGCGATCTTTGGAGAAAAAGCTCGTGATGTACGTGATTCATCACTGTATCTCGAGCATGGAGAACATGGAAAAGTGACTGATATCCGTGTCTTTTCTGCCGATGAAGGAGACAAGTTGCAACCAGGTGTGATCAAACAAGTCCAGGTGACTGTTGCTGACATGAGAAAATTGCAAGTCGGAGATAAAATGGCAGGACGTCACGGAAACAAAGGTGTTATTTCACGTATTGTTCCAGTGGAAGACATGCCGTTCCTCGAAGATGGAACGCCTGTTGATATTATCCTTTCACCACTCGGAGTTATTTCTCGTATGAACCTTGGACAGCTTCTTGAGACACATCTTGGTCTTGCAGCAAATGCTCTTGGGTATCGTGCAGCAACACCAGTGTTGGATGGTATTACCGAAGAACAAATCAAAGAAGAACTTGTAAAAGCTGGATTCCCAGTAGATGCACAGTCTCAACTCTATGATGGACGTACGGGTGAATCAATGGATCATAAAACAACGGTTGGATACAGCTACATGTTGAAACTCAACCACATGATCGAAGATAAAATGCACCAACGTTCCATTGGTCCATACAGTCTTATTACACAGCAGCCACTTGGTGGAAAAGCGCAGTTTGGTGGACAACGTTTTGGAGAAATGGAAGTGTGGGCACTTGAAGCATACGGTGCTGCACACACACTCCAAGAAATTTTGACCATCAAATCAGATGATGTGCCTGGTCGAAGCAAAGCATACGAAGCAATCATCAAAGGCAATCCAATTACTCGCGTCAATTTGCCAGAGTCATTCAATGTGCTTGTTCGAGAATTGAAAGGACTTGCCCTTGATGTCAAACTTATGAAAAAAGTCGGTGATGATTACATCCCTGCTGACGAAATTCCAACCGTCGAGTCAGCAGAAAACGACTCAGAGAGTAGCGATCGATACTAAGTTCGTACTCATTAATTTCTATTACGTATGTCACGCGATACCCTTCACTCAATGGCTTTCGATGCGCTGGCGCTCTCTGTTGCATCACCTGAGGTTATAAAAAATTGGTCGTTTGGAGAGGTTACCAAACCTGAGACCATCAACTACCGCACGCAAAAACCAGAAAAAGCTGGGCTCTTTGCTGAAGAAATTTTTGGACCGACAAAAGATTGGGAATGTTATTGTGGAAAGTATAAGAAAATTCGGTACAAAGGAATTGTGTGTGACAAATGTGGCGTGGAAGTCACCCATTCACTCGTGCGTCGTGAACGCATGGGACACATCGAACTTTCAAGTCCTGTTGCCCACATCTGGTTCCTTCGATCTATTCCATCAAAGATTGGACTTGTTCTCGATATCTCAATCCAAAATCTTGAAAAAGTTATTTACTTTGCGTCATTCATTATTACGTCAGTCAATGAAGAAGAAAAAAAGACAGCGCTTGATGGATTGAAAGATGAGTACAAAGCAACACGCAAAGAACTTGAAAAACAATTTGCAGCAGAACCAAAAGTACTTGAAGAAAAAATTGTCGCGCTTGATGAAGATGTATCCTTGGTGCAAGAAGAATTGAAAGATCTCAAGATGATGAACATTGTGTCTGAACATCGCTACCAAGAATTGTCGTTCCGTTATGGACACATGTTTGAGGCAAGTATTGGTGCTGGGGCGATTCGCGATCTTTTGAAAAAACTCAACTTGCCAAAAACAATTGAAAGTCTAGAAAAGCAAATTGTGAAAAGTAAAGGCGCAAAACGAGATCGTCTGGTCCGACGTGTCAAATTGCTTTCTTCTCTCAATAAAAATAATATCAAACCAGAATGGATGGTGCTCACGACAATTCCTGTCATTCCACCTGACCTTCGTCCTATGGTTGCACTTGATGGAGGACGATTTGCAACATCAGATTTGAACGATCTGTATCGACGTGTGATCAATCGAAACAATCGCCTCGGAAGACTCCTTGCTCTCAATGCGCCAGAAGTCATCTGTCGCAATGAACGACGCATGCTCCAAGAAGCTGTCGACGCGCTCATCGATAACAATGCACGTTCTGCAAAGACCGTTACTGCCTCAACAGGACAAAAACGAAAATTGCGTTCCCTTGCCGATATTTTGAAAGGAAAGCAAGGACGTTTCCGACAAAACTTGCTTGGAAAACGTGTCGACTATTCTGGTCGTTCTGTTATCGTTGTCGGACCAAATTTGAAAATTCACGAATGTGGTTTGCCAAAACGTATGGCACTTGAACTGTTCAAACCATTTGTCATGAGTGAAATCATCAAGCGTGAACTCGCACACAATGTCCGAAGTGCATCACGATACATCGAATCCAATGCACCAGAAGTATGGGATATTCTCGAAGAATTGACGAGTAAAACACGTGTCTTTCTCAATCGTGCTCCTACCTTGCATCGTCTTGGTATTCAGGCATTCCGACCAAAATTGATCGAAGGAAAAGCTATTCAGCTTCATCCACTCGTGACCCCAGCCTTCAATGCCGACTTTGATGGAGACCAAATGGCAGTTCATCTCCCACTGACAGAAGAAGCAAAGTGGGAAGCAGAACACATCATGGCGGCAGAAAAAAATCTGTTGAAGCCTGCGACTGGACAGCCAATCATTACCCCACAACAAGATATTACACTCGGTTCATATTATCTGACACGATATGCAGAAGGTGATACCGGTGAAGTCACGAAGTTCTTTTCCAATGTTACTGAGGCAAAATATGCCTACAAGACAAGAGAGATCAAAGTGCAAGAACGAGTAAAAATTCGTTTTGGCAAAACCTTCATGGAAAAATTCCCAGAAGGAACAAATCATATTGTTGAAACGTCTATTGGACGTGTGTTCTTCAATGAAATCTATCCAGAAAAGATTGAATATTATAATGAACCAATTACCAAAAAACATTTGTCAAAGATCATTGCGTCGATGCTTGAGTTTTATGGGCAAGCAGAAACAGCGGTAATCCTCGATAGAATCAAAGAGGTTGGATTCAAATATGTCACAAAGTCTGGATATTCTCTCGGCATGGATGACTTTGGTCGTATCGATGAAAAGAAAGCCATTCTCGAAGAAGGTGGAGACAGTGTTGCACTTGTTGAAGAACAATATGCAGAAGGATTGTTGACTGGATCAGAGCGACATGCAAAGGTGCTCGAAATTTGGACTGATGTTAAAGATCGTGTTGTCTCATTCAACAAACAAGCACTCGATAAAGAAGGTCCAGTGTTTGCTATGATTGACTCTGGTGCTCGTGGATCTTGGGGACAGCTCGGACAGGTTATTGGTATGAAAGGACTCGTTGCTTCTCCGAGTGGAGACATCATCGAACTTCCTGTCACAGGAAACTTCAAAGAAGGATTTGATGTACTTGAATTTTTTATTTCTTCTCACGGTACGCGAAAAGGTCTTTCTGATACGGCTCTTCGTACTGCAAATGCAGGATACTTGACGCGTCGTCTGGTAGACGTTGCACAAGATGTCGTGGTCACACAGGATGACTGTGGAGACGAGATTGGAGAAATATTTACGAAAGAAAATTCAGAACAAATTGGTGAAAAATTGTCAGAGCGTGTTGGTGGTCGATTTGTCCTCTCTGATGTCAAAGCTGGACGAAAAACAGTGATAAAAGCAGGAGAGGTTATTACGGCAGAAATTGCTCGACAGGTTGAATCTGAAGGCGTGGAAGAAGTTCATGTCCGCAGTGTGGTCCAATGTCATTTGCCAAAGGGAGTCTGTGCGACGTGCTATGGTCTCGATCTTTCCAACAGCAATGTTGTAAAAAAAGGAACTGCCGTTGGTATCATCGCTGCGCAGTCTATCGGTGAACCTGGTACACAGCTTACCATGCGTACCTTCCATCTTGGAGGAGTCGCTGGAGGAGATATTACCCAAGGTCTTCCTCGTGTAGAAGAACTCTTTGAAGCACGCAAGCCAAAACGAAAAGCAGTACTTTCCGAAGTAGCAGGAACGATTGAAATAGAAGATGCTGATGGAAAAGTTATTACTAGTCCAACTGGACGAAAAGTATTCGAAGGACGAAAAGGACAAAAAATTATCAAGGTTCATTTTGAAGGAATGGATGAAGTGGAAATGAAAATTCGAAAGGCCGATGATATCAAAGTAGAAGACGGACAAAAAGTAAAGAAAGATCAAGTACTCTTTGTGAGTGGTACTACAGGAGAAGAAGTCAAAGCAGAGTACGGTGGGGTGGTTACACTTGGTACAAAATCATTGACCCTCCGATATCAGGGAAGCCATAAAAAAGAATACATTGTTCAGATCGGCTTTAAACTGTGGGCAAAAAATGGCGATGTCGTAGAAAAAGGTGATCAACTCACCGAAGGAAGTGTTGACCTCCAAGAACTCTTTGAGCTCAAGGGACGCGACGCAGTACAGCGATACATCCTTTCTGAAATTCAGAGCATCTACGCATCACAAGGACAACGTCTTAATGACAAACATGTAGAATTGATTGTTCGACAGATGTTCTCCCGTATGTATGTCGAAGATTCTGGTGATACAGATCTTCTCCCTGGAGAAACAGTTGAAAAAGCGCAATTCCACGGTGCCAATGAATTGGCAAAGAAAAATAAAGGAAAAGAAGCAGCCGGACGAGAATTGTTCCTCGGTGTGTCAAAGATTTCTTTGTCTACACAAAGTTTCCTCTCTGCCGCATCTTTCCAAGAAACGAGCAAAGTCCTGATCAATGCCGCAATTACTGGCAAGATGGATCCACTCGAAGGTCTCAAGGAAAACGTGATCATCGGACGACTCATTCCTGCGGGAACTGGGTTTCGAGAACAAGAGTAGAGTACACGAATCAAGTAGCAAAAAGCAGTCTCGATTGAATCGGGGCTGTTTTTTTGTTTGGGTTTTATGGATTTCTGAGATTTTTGTTTTTTTATGCAAGATCTTGATTTCCTTTCAATTTACTGTAATATAATATACGTGCAGTTCTGTAATTGTTATAGGCTACCTACCTGCCAGCATGGCATGTTATATGTTATATGAATATCTATGTCAGGACATTCAAGATGGAGTAAAATTCAACACAAAAAAGGAAAGGCAGATGCACAGCGGGGGAATTTGTTTACGAAATTGTGCAAGGCCATCACGATGGCAGCAAAAGAAGATGGAGGAGACTCTGAAATGAATTTTTCGCTTCGTCTTGCGATAGAAAAAGCAAAAGCAGGCAATGTTCCAAAAGATAATATTGATCGATCTATTAAAAAAGGGACAGGTGAATTGAAGGATGGCGAGGAAATTCAAGAAATTATTTACGAGGGATATGGACCGGGTGGTATAGCGGTTCTTGTAGAGACGTTGACAGACAATAAAAATAGAACGGTTTCAGAAGTAAAAAATGCATTCACAAAACATTATGGGTCTGTGGGAGGGCCAGGCAGTGTGCAATGGCAGTTTGAACGACTTGGTGTTATTGCCATAAGCAATAATCAATTGGCGACAAACAATACTGTACGAGATGATTTTGATCTTGCTTTGATAGATGCTGGTGCATCGGATATTCTTGAATTTGATGAACATCTCGAAGCGCGTTGTCCAATGGATAAGTTTCAATCTGTTGTTGAAGCATTGAAAACATGTGGTATTACAGAACCAGAAGATGCAGGACTCAAGTGGGTGGCAAAAGAAGAAGTCGCTGTGGATGCTGACACTGCAGAAAAAATGGAAAAACTCTACGACGCACTTGATGAGCTCGACGATGTGAATGAGATATATACAAATGAAAAATAACAAAGCTTCCTCCCCTTACGAAGGGGAGGATTGAGGTGGGGTTGTGCAGAAAGAAGAACACTGATAATGCGAAACCTCCCCCTGCCCGCAATGCTTTCCCGATTCAATCGGGATTGCAGGCGGGCTAACCCCTCCTTGGTAAGGAGGGGAATATGTTTTTTATGTCAATTCAAAAATCACAACGTATATTAGGAATTGACCCCGGCTATGGACGTATTGGCTATGGTGTTATTGATGGTGAACGTGGGGCGTGGGTACATGTGGCACATGGATGTATCGAGACAAATACAAAAGCGGATTTTGCCGAGCGACTTGTGGAATTAAAACACGATCTTTTGGAAATAATAAAAAAATATCAGCCAGAAAAGGCAGGCATAGAACAATTATTTTTTGCAAAAAATGTAACAACAGGCATGAAAGTAAGTGAAGCTCGTGGCGTTATTCTTCTTACCTTGCACGAAGCCGGCATTCCTGTGCAGGAAGTTACGCCACTTCAAATGAAACAAGCGATTGTTGGGTATGGTCGTGCAGAAAAAGGACAACTCCAAGAAATGATTCGTATACAACTAGAACTCAAAAAAAGACCAACGCCGGATGATGCAGCTGATGCACTGGGTGTGGCGTTGACAGCGGGACTTTTGATGAAAGAGTAGCAAGGAAGCTAGTCATTTCGTGACTAGTTTTTTTATACAAATACTTGTTAACTTGTTTACTTGCTTACTTGAGTTGCTTGTATTTTTTTTCTCCACATGATACATACCATGTATCACTTTCTGCCAAATGGAGGGCAATGTGAACTCGAAGAATTTCGTTGAGAAGAAGTCGACTACGAACGAGAAGCCTGAGCTCGAGCTCGGACGTGCATTCCTGCACATCATCTTCAACGTTGTAGCATTCGTACTCGTCGTCATGCCACAGGTGACTGACGCCGATATCGATGCAACGCTCATCGGTTTCGGTATCGCCGTGCCGGTCGTGGAGACCTTCATGATCACCGGCTACTGGACTTCGAAGAAGTGGGCGCCTGGCATCTGGTACGCGAATTGGTATGAGTGGTTCTACAAGCATATCGCTCGTTGGTTCATTCGACCGAAGGAACGCGGAAAGCTGACAGCGATGTCCAGCTACCTGCTCGGGCTTGTCGTCATTCGTCTGGTGTTTCACGCACCGATGATAGAAGCCCTCTTCATCATGACGATCTTGTCGTGGGGCGATCCTGCAGCGCGAATCGGTGGCAAGAGCATCGAAGGGGCTTACTTGCCGGGTCGCAAGGATAAGAAGACCTGGGCAGGTTTTTTGAGCTTCATCTTCGTGGCATCACTCATGGTGTTGTTCTTGGACCTTGGTCTTGTCGCAACTGGTGCGTTAACGCTCGGTGCGTCAACGTTCATGACTCAATACTTTGCTGTACTGGCAGGAGGGCTTGCGGAAGCGTACGTCCCTTGGTGGGACAACTTCTTCATCACGCTGGCGTCGTACGGGACGTACGCCGCCATCATGGGATGAGGTCAACAAGGAGAAACACGCCACCCTGCTGGAAGAGGGGTGGCGTTCGTGTTTTTGGCTAATATTAGCAAATCTATCTTTTCTGCCATTGACAAGAAGGCTGAAATGTGCTATAGTAATCCTGTTTTTAATATATCCCGAGTACCTCGGGACTGGACTCTCTTCGGACATGCCCCAGAGCGGCCTAGTAACCATAATGCATGTATGCTTACAAAGCGAAAAAAACAGAACGTGATCAAAAAGTATCAAACCCACGAAGGCGACACTGGATCAAGTCAAGTGCAGATTGCTATCTTGACAACAGAGATCGATGAATTGGTCGATCATTTGAAAAAACATCACAAGGATCATTCTTCACGACGAGGACTTCTCCGCAAAGTAGGAGAACGACGAAGACTCCTCCGTTATTTGAAAAAAGAAGATAATAAAGGCTACGAAGCATTGGTCATTGACCTCAAACTCAAGCAAGCGAAAAAACTTGCGAAGCCTGTAAAAAAAGAAGAAACCGTAGATATTACAGATGACTCAGAAACCACAGAAAAATAAGAATCCACTCAAACACCCCGAGCAACGTGTCGGGGTGTTTATTGATGTGCAAAACATGTACTATTCTGCCAAAAATTTGTTTGGCAAGAAAGTCAATTTTGGCAACATTGTACAGGAAGCTGTTGCAGGCAGAAAACTTATTCGTGCGATTGCATACGTTGTCCGTACAGAGACACAGGAAGAACAACCATTCTTCGAAGCACTGTACAATCTTGGTATTGAAACACGAGAAAAGGATTTGCAAATTTTTAGCTCTGGAAACAAAAAAGCAGATTGGGATGTGGGGCTTACCGTCGATGCTATCCGTCTTGCGCCAAGTCTCGATGCTGTTATTATTGTGTCTGGTGATGGAGATTATGTGCCGCTGGTGGAATATTTGCAAAAAAGTTCTGGAAAGCAAGTTGAAGTTGTGGCGTTTGGCGAGACCACCTCAGGGTGGTTGATCGAAAGCGCTGATGACTTTATTGACCTTTCACACGACCAAGCAAAGTTTACCATTCCAGATCGTATGGCGGCAAAACGACGGAGAGCAGAAGAAAAAACCAAGTAATGAGAAAAACAATTTTGTTCTTCCTTCATGGAAGTAATACGTAGCAAGTAATAAGTAATATGTAGATTGCTTCTTACGTTTCTACGTAGTACGTAGTACATTATTTACGCTGATCTTGAGAAATCTAGGTCTCAAGCCAGTGCACCAGATGGATGCACGGTAAAGATCTATCTTTTCCAGATCAGCATCTAAATCAAGCTGATCTATGCTCGATGTAAAACAATGGTCAACCCAATGGGGAGGCCGCACGCTGACGATAGAAGTCGGCAAACTTGCCCTCCAAGCGAATGCAAGCTGTACTGTTCGTTATGGAGACACGATGATTTTGGCAACGGCCATCATGTCGAGTCGAAAGAGTGACATGGATTTTTTTCCTCTCTCTGTCGAGTTTCAAGAGAAACTTTCTGCAGCAGGAAAAATCAAAGGCTCACGTTTTATGAAACGAGAAGGACGCCCAAGTGATTGGGTGGTCCTTTCTGGTCGTATTATCGATCGATCTATCAGACCGCTGTTTGATGACACCATGCGAAATGAAATCCAGGTGATTCTGACGCCACTCTCTATTGATGGCACCGCAGAAACACAAGCCGTAGGACTCATTGCTGCCTCAGCTGCACTCACCATGTCAAACATTCCTTGGAATGGTCCTATCGGTGGAGCCGCAGTTGGTCGTAAGGATGGAGCATTTATTCTCAATCCAACCGACGAGATGGTCAAAGAAGGAGATCTTGATATGATTGTTGCCGGCTCACCAGAAAAACTTGTCATGGTAGAAGCAGGCGCAACAGAAATCACTGATACTGACTTTGTAGATGCTATGAAGTGGGGCTGCAATGAATTGCAACCTGTCATTGAGCTTATCAAACAAGTCCAATCAGAGATTGGACAAGAAAAAGTATATCCGTCTGCTGATGCCGGAGAATCAACCGACGTCGCTGACGCAAAAAAGAAAGCAGAGGCATTTCTTGTATCTGTTGCTGACACGATGATGTTTGATTCTGTAAAAACAGGACGAAAAGAACGTGTTGCGATGGTAAGTGCTATCGAAGAAGCCACAAGTGCACATTTGCTCGAACAGGGCGTTGAAGAAGATATTGTAAAGCTTGTCTTGAAAAAAGTGCAGTATCTTGTCGGTGCAGAAATTACCAAACGAATTTTAGAAAAAGATCAACGACTTGATGGACGTACATTGACAGAAGTTCGCCCACTCAATATTGAAGTGGATTTGATTCCTCGCGTGCATGGCTCGGCTATGTTTATGCGTGGAGATACACAAGTCTTGACCACGGTCACACTCGGTGCGCCTGGAGACATCCAGCTTCTCGACGACATGATGGAAGACGGGCTGAAGCGATACATGCACCATTATTCTGATGCGCCATTTACCTATGGTGAGACAGGATGGATGCGTGGACCAAGTCGACGAGCTATTGGACACGGTGCACTCGCTGAGCGCGCAGTAGAACCCATGCTCCCTCTCGAAGAATCATTCCCGTACGCTATTCGTACAACCAGTGAAGTCCTCGGATCCAATGGATCGAGCTCTATGGCATCGACTTGTGCGTCTTCACTCTCACTCATGGCAGCAGGCGTTCCGATGAAAAAAGCCGTTGCTGGTATTGCGATGGGACTTGCATCTGATCTTGATGGGTCTAGCAAATGGAAAGTGATTACCGATTTACAAGATGTAGAAGATGGCAAAGGTGGTATGGATTTCAAAATCGCTGGAACATACGATGGTATTACCGCTGTTCAGATGGATACAAAAACACAAGGTCTCACGTGGGACATTGTGGAACAAACATTTGTTCAGTCTGTGGTCGCTCGAAGAGAAATTCTTGAACGCATGAAAGCCGTCATTGCAGAGCCACGAGCAGAATTGTCTGAATACGCGCCACGCATCGTGACCATTCAGATCGATCCAGAGAAAATTGGAGATATTATCGGACCTGGTGGAAAGACAATCAAAAAACTTACTGCTGAAACAGGCGTTACGATCGACATCGAACAAGATGGTCGTGTCCTCCTCACATCAAACGATGCAGATGCTATGGCAGAAGCAGTTCGTCAGATTGAGATGATTACAAAGACGGTCGAAGCTGGAGAAATCTATGACGGAGAAGTCGTTCGTATCGAAGACTTCGGAGCTTTTGTCTCACTCACACCAAATAAAGACGGGCTTGTCCATGTGAGTGAAATTTCATGGGGACGAACAGATAAACCAAGCGATGTATTGAAGCTTGGGGACAAAGTAAAGGTAAAAGTAAAAGAAATTGACAATCTTGGACGTGTGAACCTCACCATGAAGGAACTCACTGAAAAGCCAGAAGGCTATGTGCCTCCGCCACCTCGACCACCGAGAACCGGGGGTGATCGCAACGGTGGATCTCGTGGACCACGAAAGCCATACGGCGGACGGTAGACTTACTAGGAAAATTTGATACAATACAACCATCACAAATTTTGTGGTGGTTGTTTTTATAGATGTATCGTATGGATAATGATCCACAATTTACACAGCATTTGGAAGATCCAATGGATCAAACAAGTGACCAAGTAACTGACTCCGCAGAAGAACAGGATATGTTGCATGAAGAGTTTGGACAGTTGAGAAATACATTAATAAGAGAATACTCTCCAAAAACATTGGGGGACATTTGCTATGGTGACTATTCAGAAAATCACAAGATTCGTGAAGCAAAAGAGGCATTAAACAATATAGATCTTGGCACATTGCAGTTTCTTTTAATGAGTAACATTCGGACCAGCGAGGAAGAGATCCCCTGTCCAGAAATGTTGTCATATATTTTGGAAAAGAAAAATGGAGATATACGTGCCCTGGTTGCAGAGATTCAAGTTGTTATACAAAATATGTTGGTTGAGCCTCCATATGGATCCAACCTTGAACCTATTTTAGGGAACTTTCATAAAAGTAGAGAGTTAAAAAGGAGAGCCGCAAGCGATTTTTTGCAACAGGTCGGTGAGGATCGCGGAATGAAATTTTTGAATGAGAATATTGAGACAATAAGTAGTCCGACGGATGAAGACCGTTTTGAATATCAATTGATTGAAACAATTGACAGATTAGCTACGCAGTACCCACAATATGCCTCAGAGTGGGAAGAAGTTTTTGTTGACCTCTTGGATGTCTTAGGTGAAAATTTGGAGTTAGGATCAGGGGGAATGTTTTATAGTGATGTTGACCTCAAAGGCAATGATGCCTATGCTGATTTGGATGTCTCAGCAAATAGATATTTTGATAACGTAAGTTCTTATCGCATCTATCAACTCATTCGTAGAATAGGTGAGCAGGGTACACATCGAAGCGTTGATGCTCTTTTGTCATTTATGCAAAAGCAAAGTGCCTATTTCATTCCTGTGATAGCAACGGCATGCAGTCAGATAGACTCCCAATATACAATAGATCAATTGCAAACAAAAGGACTTGCGACACATGAGGATAGATTTATTCGATCGGCGGCAAATGCAATTTGGCACAGACTTGAAGCTGGTAAAATTGGAATCAAAAAAGGAGTCGTCACATATTTGGAAAAAAGTTTTGTTTTAAAGGGAGACATTTCAAAAGCGGAAAATGCAAGACGTATTACAGTGGATGGAAAAGTTGGAATTTTTGATAAGCAAGGTGGACTTATTTCCTATTTTAAGCTAGGGGAATTAGCTGATATTGTGTCCGAACAAGATGCTGCCTTGCTAGAAGTGTCGAGAGATTTACTTTTTTCTGATGCTGATACTCCTGATGATATTCGTCAACAATTTCTCGCAGACTATACAGATTTTTATGAAAAAGTGTTTGGTGAAATTGGTGGCATCAGGATGAGTGATCTTACGCTCCGAGAGCAGGTGTGGATGTTTCAGTATTGGAAAAATTCCACTACGGAAGAATGGAAACAGGCAAAAAAATTGAAAGAGACATATGGGATTTATGGGGTCCGTGTGTTTATTGCATCAGAGAAAAATGCAAATATCGGTGCTGCTATTGTATCTTTTGCCGAAGATGAAGGCATAGAAGAACATACAAAAGAAACAGTATTTATTTTGTATAATAAAATTATTGCTGAGTTGGATGTTGTCGATGCGCGAGTGAAAGAATTTTATCTGGATGGACAGAGAGACCAAGAAGTAAATATTCCAAGGATTACTGATCAGATTGCTTCTCGCGCGTATGCACTCCTTGATACATTGTTGCATGCAGATGAGAAAAAAAGGAAACAATATTTGATTCAATTGCAGAGTTTACGTGCGAATGTTTTTTCTTTTGGGGTGTTGTTCAAAGAAATGACAGCAAGTCAGAAAAAAGTAGATTTTGAAGCAATGCGTGGAGTAGACATTCTTCAGAAAGATAGTGCAGACCTTACTTCGTCTGAGCGTGAGGAACTTCGCAAAATGTTTCACGATAACAGGCTTGATGTCTCATCAGAATTTGCAAAGCAACGAGTAGAAGGAGAATTTGATCCTGTGATGACTGAATCAGGGCATATGATATATATGCTAAAAAAAGATGACACAGTGGTGGCCTTTGCAAGATTTGATACCACTGAAGATGGAAATTTGTACACCGGTTTTGTAAATGCGATGAAGGGCGTGCAGGGGTTACATATAGGAAGCGCATTTTTTTCAGAAATACTTGATAGACAAGATCCACGGAAATCTATTTCACTTGTAGTTCGTACTGAAAATAAAAATGCAGTCGCGCTTTATCGCGATCAGCTTCAGTTTGTTGTGGATGGAGCACCTTACGAGAATCAAAAAACCGGCAAGGAATACATACGAATGGTGAGACTGCCTAGGTCTCAGAGTCAGAATACGTGAGTTTTGGCAATGATTTCCAGACGAATTCAAAAATAGATTTGTGTAGCTGGACTATCTTCTTGTCTTCAATAAGAACTCCAATCATTTTTTCCTCATCGAGTGACGAAAAAGAAATTGTGTCGTTGTACATCTGTACACTCGTTTCAAAAGGTTTTATATCTGGCGGCATGAGACGCACTTCAATATTTGGATTGTAATTTCTGTATCGTTCTCTGGTTGCTGGTGTGTTGGGAGCGATCATTCTTTTGTGAATGCCTAGCTCCACACGTTTATTGACATACTCTTTATTTTGCCCTGATATATACTTTTGAGTTGCTTCGACATCAAGATACGTGAGGATGTCTCCTTTTGCACTCAGGGAATCATTTATGACTTCCATAATGCCTTCAATTCCCTCAAAAAACCTCACTCCTGGTTTACTATTTGCCAGCTGAAAACTTCCAACTACTTGGCGGACAGTCTCTGTCATTTCTTCTTCGAGCAGTGAGAGTTGGCGTTTTTTTTGATCCAGAAGCTCGAGGAGCTTTGTGGGGTGGACGGCTCTATAGTAGGCCACTCGGCCATCCTTTCTATATTCAATAAAGTCATCTGCGAGGAGCTGTGGAAGCACGTCATACACGGTGGCCCTAGAAAGCTGTGTAAGCTCTAGGATCTGAGGCACGGTGCTCTCCCCATTTTCTGCTAAAATAAGGTACATTTCGGCAGTTTTTTCATCCATGCCTGCTTTTTTTAGGGTGTCGAGGGTTGTTTGGTTCATATGGGTTGGTAAATAGTCCCGCCAGTGCTTCGCCTGGACGGGATCCCTGCCAAAGGCGGGATAAATGGGGAATTTGGCTAAAATAAGGGAAAAATGTGAGTAAAAAGTTATTTGAGGATAAGTTTTAGGGCCTTAAACCCCTTACTAAGGGGGTGATTGAGGCGGCCCGCCTGCAATCCCGATTGAATCGGGAAAGCATTGCGGGCAGGGGTCTTTAGTACGTAAGACGTGCAATTCAGGGTATGTTGACTTCGAAGACCCCCTCCAACTCCCCCTGATAGGGGGAGAGCTTTATTCTTAAAGAAGACAGGGGAGCTTGCTCGGCTGTCTGAGGATATATGGTACAATCGAACATATGTCCGAGCACATCAAAAAAAGTCACAATAAAACCCAGATTTTGTACCATCTA
>Ga0210006_1000408_pt1 | contig 34286 bp, 35 predicted proteins | sample CryGey02umfilter_2_FD_185452 | JGI IMG/M metagenome (GOLD analysis project Ga0210006, IMG submission 185452) | Groundwater microbial communities from aquifer in Utah, USA - Crystal Geyser 4/10/14 0.2 um filter (SPAdes) (version 3) | ecosystem: Environmental > Aquatic > Deep subsurface >... | reverse complement strand
TATTATGACAGTTTAAAAATCAACAATAAGGACTATATAAAATTAGCTGAAGATGTGGCATAAGGTTACAGGTGATGAAGGGAATTAAGATTTAAAAAAAGTTGTCTTGACTTTTTGGGGTAGCATATTGTATACCTGGTAAATCTACCTCAACATGGTATGCAAACTCACCCTCTCTTGTATTTATAGCAGGTGTAAAATTTGTACCAAAAGCACTCTTTTTAGTTGCAGGCATATAATCATCCAACATGCTGTTAATAAGGTCAAAACCTCTTCTAAATTCTCTCATATTTCTATTTGGATTATAACGTGTAACGAACATAATGAACTCCTTTATTTTGTTTTATGACGTAATTATAGAAAATATTTTTTTGTAGTTCTGCCCCTTAGGTAGCATAAAGAGTTGTAGCGTTAAATATGTTTGATTTCTTGATATATGTCAATAAAAAATCTCATTTTTTGGTTACTATTTTAAAATAAATTTTTTACGAAAAGGTTCATTTATGAAAACGCTTCTCTTGTCTATATTATTATCTACAACTATTTTTGCCAACGATTATAGTGAGGGGTACAATGTTTATAAAAACAAATGCTCCTCTTGTCATGCGGAAAAAATGAGTAGAGACCAAGTGCTAAAAAACATGCACACTCTCAAAGCTCCACCAATGCTTGAAATTTCAAATCGTCTTAAACAAAATGTAATTACGCTAGATGACGATGATGATATAAAGCGTCAATTAATTATTGCTTTTGTTAAAGAGTATATTGATAACCCAAGCCTAGATTACAGTATGTGCAGTGCTGTGGCCTTAGAAAAGTTTGGTGTTATGCCTTCACAAAAAGGTAAACTCTCAGACAGAGAGAAACAAGCTGTTAGTGAATGGCTTTATGATAGTTTTGAAGGAATCAAGTTTCAATAATGAAGCTACAAAACTTTTATCTATTTTCAAACGTAGACACGCAATCACTTCAAAACATCTCTAGAAATATAATAGAAAAAAAATTTTCTCATGGCAACATAATCTTTTACAAAGGCGATAGCTCTGAGAATTTACACTTACTAGTTAAAGGGAGTGTGAAGATGTATAAATATAATAGTAACGACGAAGAGATACTCCTGCACTACTTCAATGCCGAGTCACTTATAGGTGAGATGGCTACCTTTGAGGATATCCCCTACCCTGCAAACTGCATGGCTGAATCAGATGTTACCATTTGGAGTATCAAAAAAGATGATTTCATTCTAGCACTTCATAATAATCCAAACCTTGCACTTAAAATCATCTTCTCTATGAGCACGAAAATAAAAATACTTGAACAGAGTATTGATTTAAATATATCAAAAAACTCCATGCAACGAGTTGTATCACTCATACTCTACAATAAAGAAATTTTTGAGCAACGCTCGCGTATAAAAATAGCATCCATGTTAAATATGAAACAAGAGACTTTATCTCGGGTGATTAAAAAATTAAAAGATTCACACGCTATCGCTATAAAAAATAAAGTTATTACTATATTAAATCAAGAAGTACTCGAGAAAAATCTTCAATAAATTATTGACCTAGGTCAATAAAAAGAACCTCAATTACAACTAGAATACCCTTTTTAAATTAAAGGAGATTTTTATGTTTTGTTATCAATGTGAAATGAGTTCACCCAATGGGTGTGGAAGTACAGGAGCAAGTGTCGGAACTTGTGGAAAAGATGAAAACTTGGCAAGACTTCAAGATATAATGGTATTTGGACTCAAAGGTCTATCCGCATACAGAGAGCACTTAAACGAACTAGAACCTACTCAGACAAAAAGGCTAGATGATGTAATGAGTGAAACACTCTACTTTACACTTACTAATGTAAACTTTAACTTTGATAATCACATAAACCAGCTCATGAAAGTAGGTTCTGCTGGGGTAGAAGTTATGGACAAACTTAGTAATGCGCACACTAGTAAATTTGGTATCCCAACACCAGTAACAGTCTCACAGAACAGAGTAGAAGGGAAAGCTATTCTTGTAAGTGGTCATAACCTAGAGATGTTTGAAGCGCTTTTAAAAGCTACAGAAGGTAAAGGTATAAATGTATATACGCACTCAGAGATGTTACCTGCGCATGGATATCCAGAACTTAGAAAATATTCGCATTTAAAAGGTAATGTCGGTAAAGCATGGTTTGACCAAGCAGATGTAATGAAAACATTTCCTGGAACTTTTGTTGTAAATACAAACTGTATTGTTCCACCAAAAAGTAATTGTGGATATTTAGATAGACTTTTCACATATAAGATTGTAGGGGTTGAAGGTTCAACTCCAATTGAAGAGAATGATTTTAGTGCATTAATAGAACGTACCTTACAATGTGATGATGCAGATGGTTGGGATGCAGTTACAACATTAAACACTGGGCACCATTACAAAACTATTCTGACTTTAGCTCCACAAATTCTTGAAGCAATTAGAAGTGGAAAAATATCTCAATTTTTTGTCATTGCTGGATGTGATGCGCCTGGCAGTGCTGGGAATTACTATAGAGAGATGGCAGAGAATCTTCCTAATGACTGTGTAATCATTACATCAAGTTGTGGAAAATTTAGATTTAATGATATAGATTTTGGAAATATTCAGGGTACTGATATTCCTAGATATTTAGATTTAGGTCAATGCAATGATAGCAATGGTGCTGTAGAGATTGCTAAAGCTATCAGTAATGCACTCAACACTCCCATAAATGATTTACCTATAGCGATTGTTTTAAGCTGGATGGAACAAAAAGCTGTGATAATTTTACTTGCTTTATTTAGTCTTGGAATCAAAGATATCTATTTAGGACCTAAGCCACCACAATTTGTAAATGAAGACATCTATCACTTTTTAGCTCAAACATTTAATTTACATTTAACTGGTAATGCGCAAGAAGACCTTGAAAACTTACTTATAAAAAAAGTTTTATAAATTCTACTAAGATGAGTATTTTTGCTCATCTTAGATGCAATGTAAATCACCTATTACGACAAAAAATCTATATACGATTTAATTTCTCTTTGAACTTCTCTTAGAAAATTGCACTGATTTTTAGAATTGGCATGATATAATCCTCGCATATTGGTCAAATGGAGAGATAGTATGAGAATATTTATATTAAGTGCATTGGTTATTTTAGGGCTTGGGTTGAGTGCTTGTTCTGGTAAAGATGTTTATCATGACGATGGAGCCTATGACAGAGCGAACAAGGCTTCTTCTGAGTCATTAAGAGGTTTAGAGAGAGACTAATCTCTCTTAGTTGTTTTTCTTTTTTTCTTTGAAACTGGTTTTACAAAAGGAGTTTTAGCAGGTTTTCTTACATGCTTCACTTCTGCTTTTTTATGTTCACTTTTTGCTTTAAAGGTATCTTGGTCTTTTCTTCTTATAGTTGGGTCTGGTTCAAAGCCTTCTACAGTTTGTTGCTCTATCTTCATACCTATCAACTTCTCTATCTCTTTTACATCATACTTTTCATAAATATCTAAAAGAGAGATAGCCTCACCATTGCGTCCAGCACGACCTGTTCGCCCTACTCTATGTACATAATCCTCAGCAACCGCAGGCAGTTCGTAGTTGATAACATACGGAAGGTTCTCTATATCTAAACCACGAGAAGCAATATCTGTCGCAACTAAAACTTTTATCTCACCCTCTTTAAACTGAGTGAGTGTTTTAAGTCTGTTTGCCTGTGTTTTATCACCATGGATGATTCCACATTTGAGTCCATCTTTTTTAAGCTCTAAAACTAACGTATCTGCACTTGCTTTTGTTCGAGTAAAAACCAAAACCTGCGGATAATTTCTAGAACCTATAAGATATGCTAAAAGTTCCGCCTTTCTCTCTGTATCGACCATGTATGCAATCTGGTTAATCGCATCTACAGTTGAGTTTTTCTTCGATGTCTCTATAAAAGCAGGCTTTGTAAGCACAAGCTTTGAGAGTTTTCTTACTTTGTCACTGTAGGTTGCTGAGAAGAGAAGTGTTTGATGACGTTTAGGTAGAAGTGGGTGCACTTTTCTTATCTCTTTTGCGAAACCCATATCAAGCATTCTGTCGGCTTCATCTAAAACAAAGATTTCTATATGTGAGATATCAAGACCTGATTCCACATGCTCTAAAAATCTTCCTGGTGTTGCAATAATAATATCAATACCTTTTTTGAGTTCACGCTGTTGCGTTGCAATATCTTTACCGCCAACCAAGACTGCACAAGAGAGACTCATGTGTTTTGAGAAACCTGTAATATCGTCAAATATTTGAATAGAGAGTTCTCTTGTAGGCGAGAGGATAACCGCTCTTATTGCTCGGTTTTCTGTTGCCTCGGTGTTTCTAAGTCTTTGTAAAATCGGAAGTGCAAATGCGGCAGTTTTTCCCGTGCCTGTTTGAGCAGTAGCGAAGATGTCACTTTTAGCTAACACTAAAGGTATAGCTCTTTTTTGGATAGTTGTCGGATGCTTATAACCCAACTCGCCTATAGCCCCTAGCAGTGGCTTGATAAGCCCTAGTTTTTCAAATGACATAAATAAACAACCTTCTTAAAATATAAGTCGAATTTTAACACATTTAAGTACTATATAGCTATAATCTTTGCATATTAAAATAATAAGTATAAAAATGATAAGAAAAACCCTTAAAAAAACAAGTAAAAGCGAAAAGCTAAAAGCATTTATAAAAAAATACAAGGTTCCAAGAGAGTATCTCTCTGCCAACAGAAGAATGGTCTCAAAAGCTGTTTTCATAGGTCTCTTTATAGCTTTTATCCCCATGCCAATGCAGATGTTACTCGTTCTTGCAGTCATGCCGCTCACTAAGTTCAATGTTCCTATTGCACTTGCAATGTGCTGGTTAAGTAACCCTTTTACTATGCCTCCAATGTATTACATGGAGTATTTGACAGGTGCGTTTTTTCTTGGCTCAGAAGTGGCACCTGTAGAGATGACATTAGAGTGGTTTAGTAAAAACTTCGATAATATTTTCATTCCTCTCTATACTGGAACACTTTTTTACTCAGTTGTAGGTTCTTCTTTAGCTTACTGGGTAGTCAATCACTTTTGGAGAGATTCCGTTCATAGAGACAAAAAGCTACACCCTCGCGATAGAAATTAATGATATAAGTTTTAATGATACTCAAATCTTGACTTTGTGATATAATCTAGCCAATTATGACAAAGTGAGGCTCCATGAAATCTTTAAATTTTTTTAAAAAATATTTTAAAAAATATATTGAGATAGGTATTTTATCAACCGATGGAGAGTCTCTAAGGTTAGAAAAAACCTCCATTGCTATCGTTCCTCTTATCATGGGTCCAGCAGGAATCATCTGGTCTTTAATATATATTTTAACAGAACACTATTTATCAGCCTCTATTGCTTTCTCTTATGCCTTTTTTTCTTTGCTTAATCTATTGTATCTTCATAAAACAAAAAACTTTAGAACTGTACAAAAAATACAGATGACACTTATGTTACTTATCCCATTTTTCTTGATGTGGTCACTGGGTGGATTTGCTCTTAGCAGCTATGTTATGATTTGGGCTTTCTTCGCTCCAGTTACTTATTTAATCTATGATAAAAACTCAAAGTCACTTTTTTGGTTTAACGCGTTTATGGCACTTGTAATTTTTTCAGCTTTCATTGACAACTGGCTGATTGAGTGGCATACGAGTCCTATGTCTCAAGAGATGATTGAGCTCTTCTTTGTCTTGAATATTGTATGTTCTCTCTCAGGTATTTACTTTTTACTAAACTACATCATTCATCAAAAAGAGAAAAACTCCGATAAAAAAATTCAAAAAAAACATGAAGCTTTGGTCAACAGCACAAAACAACTTTTTGATAATCTCTCCTATTTACAAAGCTATAAAGACAACATTGATAAAAACCTTATCGTAACAAAAACAGATTTAGATGGAAACATCACTTTTGCAAATAAGAATTTCTATAAAATCACTGGATATACAGAGGATGAAGTTATAGGTAAAAAACACAACATCATTAAACATCCTGACAACAAGTCTTCAATGTTTGTAAAATTATGGGCAACTATAACAGCAAAGAAGACATGGCATGGTAGTCTACAAAATATGAAAAAAGATGGTACAGGATACTGGATTGACACCACTATCTCTCCTATTTTAGATAAAGATGAAAATATTGTTGAATATATTGCTATTAGACATGATATAACCAGATTAATTCGCCAGCAAGCTGAATTAACCAAAATGCTTTATACTGATAAGCTGACAGGCTTACAAAACAGAAATGCACTTTTTTATGAACTTAAAATTAAAAAGAAAATATCCCTTATACTTATAAATATCGATAACTTCAGCCAAATTAATGACTTATATGGAGATAAATTCGGAGATAATGTATTAATCAAATTTAGTGCTCTATTGAAAAAAAATATTCCTACTGAGAGAGATTGTAAAATCTTCCGATTAAATGGAGATGAGTTTGTTCTTTTAACAACAACGATGGAGGAAACTGAGGTTTTCAAAAGTGCGCAAGAGTTTATAAAAAATATAGATTCACATCCTCTCTCTATAGGAGATGAAGAGATTTTACTAAGTATTACAATAGGGATTTCTTATGAGAAAAACAGCTTGCTACTCTCAACTGCCAATATGGCACTTAAAGTCGCAAGACGAGATGCTAAAAGCATTGTTGTTTATAACGACGCTTTCTCACTCAACAAAGAGTATGAAAATAATATCAAATGGATAAAAATAATAAAAAAGGCTATAAAGGATGACAGAATTGTTATGTTCTTTCAGCCTATCGTCAATAGTGAAGACTACTCCATCTTTAAATATGAAACACTTATCAGACTCATAGATAAAGATGGACAAGTTATTTCACCTTTTTTCTTTTTAGAGATTGCTAAAAAAGCCAAACTCTATAAAGAACTAACAAAAATAGTTATCAAAAAAAGTTTTGAAGCCTTTAAAGAAAATAACTACATTTTTTCAGTGAATCTTACGATAGATGACATTTTAGATAAAGAGATTAACAAATATATTTACGATTTGTTACAAGAGTACAATATTGCCCATAGAGTCACTTTTGAGATAGTTGAGAGTGAAGTTATCAATGATTTTGAAAAAGTGGAGCAGTTTATCACCAAAGTTAAAGCTTTAGGTTGCAAGATTGCCATTGATGATTTTGGGACAGGGTATTCAAATTTTGTGTATCTTATGCGACTCCAAGCAGATTTTATTAAAATTGATGGAAGTATTATTAAAGAGGTAGTGAATGATAAAAAATCTGCACTCATCACCTCCTCTATAGTCGCTTTTGCCCAAGAGATGAACATCCAGACAATAGGTGAGTTTGTAGAGAGTAAAGAGGTCGCTGAAAAAGCTAAAGCACTTAGTGTAAACAAGTTACAAGGCTACTATTTTGATCAACCTCTCGCTCGCTTGAAATAGTAGGAATCGACTCGCAATACTACGCGTTTAACTTCTTGTGCTTTGCATAAAAATAGACCCATAAAAAAGCACAAAAGAGAGTCATACTCAAACTTAGGACTTGTCCAAAAGTGATAGAGTTAAAAAGCATATAACCTATTTGTACATCTGGCGCACGGTAGATTTCTGCGATAAATCTAAAAACACCATAACTCATAGCATAGACTAAGATAAGTTCACCACTGAACTTTTGAAATCTTCTATAAGCATAGACAACAAAAAAGACTCCAAAACCTTCAAGAATAGCCTCATAAAGTTGTGAAGGGTGACGCAGCACACCATCGACATAAATACCCCAAGAAACATCTGTAACACGCCCAACAAGCTCTTGATTTAAAAAGTTACCTATACGACCAAAGACATACGCTAAAGGGATGCTGATGGCAACTAAATCCATAACCTTTCCAAGTGCAACCTTATGGCGTTTTGAATAGATAAATGTGCCAATTAAAAAGCCTAAAACTGCGCCATGATAACTCATACCTCGGATACCGACAAACTCACCATTTACAAAGGGATTAAAGATTTGCCACGGATGAGAGATATAGTAAAAAGTTTGGGTGTCGTAAAAGAGTATAAATCCAAGTCTTGCACCTAAAATCACACCAATCTCTACATAGATAAAGTACGCATCAAGTTGTCCCTCTTTAAAGTCAAGCTTATCTCTTTTGATAAAGTACTTACCAATATACAGCGCACTCAGCAGTGCCAGCACATACATAATCCCATACCAGTGAACAGGCAGAGAAAAGATACTAAATGCTACAGGGTCGAAGGTATCATAGATATGATTCCAGCTATTGTTTGGCATGTGGAAATATTCCCCTTACGCTCTTAAAGCCTCAGCTATAAGCTCTATCGGATTTTTAAAAACTGTTTTAACATCTGCATAATTCATAGAAGCATTGATTTGCATTCGGCATGCACTACACTCAGCACTTACAATTTCAGCACCCGTTTTTTCTATCATAGCCGCTTTTGGCACGCCAGCAGCTTTTGCAAAGTGGTACTTTTCACTCTGCATCGTAACCCCACCAAATCCACAGCAGACATTTGGGTCACTCATCTCTACAATTTTATAGTTTTGAGAGATAAGGTTTCTTGGCTCTTGATGAACACCCTGCATTTTTCGAGCATGGCAAGGGTCGTGATAAGTGACTATCTTTGTATTTTTTTTCTTTGAAGCTAAAAGCGTTTCTAAATGGGTGTGGTGTTGAAGCCACTCTGTTGCCATAAAGATTTTATCTTTCACAACTTTTGCTCTCGCCTTCCACTCTGGCTGGTCATGAAAAAAGTGTTCATAATCAATCTTAAGCATTGCAGAACATGTTGCCTCTGGAACGATGATAGCTTCCACATCACCCATAAACTCTTCAAAATATCGGATATTAAATTTAGCATTTGCATCTACTGTATCAAAATCACCCGTAAAATAGGCAGGAGCAGAACAGCATTTTTGGCTTTTTGCTAAAAAGGCGTCTATCTCTAAAGCTTCTAAAATCTCTAAAAGAGAGTTACCAATATCCACATAGTTGTAGTTTGCCAAACACCCGATAAAAACAGCAACTTTTCTTTTGCCGCCATTGTCAATATTCTCTTTGTGTGAGTTTAAAAAGGATGTTTTTCTAAGACTTGGAAGCAATCTATCTGTTTTTAAGATAGGAAGAGAAAAGCGAGAGTTCATAGAGTCAATCTCTGCTTTTATCTTAAATCCGCAACTCTGAAATGTCCAGCCAAGTTTAAATGCCAAATCATTCATCCAACGATGACGCAGAAGCATAAAGAAGGCTCTTTTATACCAAGCAATACCAAACTTTTGTGCTATGTCTGAGCGAACCTGCTCTATTATCATATCTACAGGAAGCGCTTTTGGACATGCATCGACACAGTTCGTACATAAAAAACAGCTCTCAAAAATATCTTTTGCCGTTGTATCAAGCTCTAAATGACCTCTTTTATAAGCTCCAAGAAGGTCTATAAAACCACGTGGAGAGGTAACCTCATCTGCATTTACACCATGAATCGTACAGACAGGAATACATTTCCCGCATTTCACACAATCATCAGCAGTTTCACTAAAATTGAAAATATCTTCAGCTTTTTTGACCATTCTTACACCGTTTTAGAAAATGTCTTTTTATTTGCACTATGGTTTTTCATATAGGCATCAAATGGCATTGCAATGTTTCTAATAAGAAGCGTTCCCGTCTCAGAACACTTAATAGTTTCCTCATCCATCGTTAAAAGCTCATCCTCTGCAAATGGCTTGAGTGCCTCAATCGCATCGGCAAAATAGCTTTTAAACTCTATGTTAAAGAGCTTCTCAAACCTTTTGATGTCTAGCTTAAAGTTACTCATAAGTTCCATAATAACATATTGGCGGATTTGGTCATCTTCGTTTAAAACAACGCCGCGTTCAAATGGAAGTTTTCCTGCATCGATAGCCTCTTCGTAACTCGGCATCTCTTTAAAGTTTTGGTTATAACTATCAACGCCCTCGCCTATAGAAGTAAGCCCTACTCCGATTAAATCCGCTCCACCTTTTGTAGTGTAGCCTTGGAAATTTCTATGAAGTTCCCCTTTTTGTATCGCTTTAAAAAGCTCATCCTCAGGTTTTGCAAAGTGATCCATACCAATCATCTTATAACCGTGAGAAGTTAAAAAATCTATAGTATATTGCATAATCTGCAGCTTCTCATCAGGAAGAGGAAGTGTCGTCTCATCTATCTTACGCATCGTTTTTTTAAGCCAAGGAACATGCGCATAGTTAAAGACTGCAAATCTGTCTGGGTCGAGTGTAATTGCTAAACGAAGTGTCTCTTTAAAAGTCTCCAAAGTCTGAAATGGAAGCCCATAAATAAGGTCAACATTGACAGAAACCATATTGTACTTTCTTGCTAAATCCATCGCCCCTTTTGTCATATCGTAAGGTTGTACACGATGAACTGCAACTTGCACTTTTTCATTGAAGTCTTGAATACCAAAACTTACACGGTTAAAACCCGCTTCACTCATCACTTTCATCTGCGCTTCATCTATGTGGCGAGGGTCAATCTCACAACTCACCTCAGCATCACTGACGAAATTTGGAAAATAGGATTTAATCTCTGCAATAATCTCTTTTAACTGTGGCGCACTGAAAAAAGTTGGTGTTCCACCGCCAAAATGCATCTGAATCACTTCTCTTTTACAATCCAAATGAGAAGAGAGTATCTTTAACTCACGCTTGAGATACTCCATATAACGAAGCATCTTGTCCTCTTTTGAAGTAAAGACAACATTACATCCACAAAAATAACAGGCATTTCTACAAAATGGTAGATGAAAATAGAGACTAAGAGGACGTGAAGCGTCTTGTGATTCTAATTTTTTAATATACTCATCATACGCATAAGAAGCACTAAACTCCAATGCCGTAGGGTAACTTGTATAACGAGGACCTGGTTTTGAGTACTTTGTAAATTTTGCAAAATCTAACACTGTGAATCCTTATATCGAATGAAGCCGAAAATTTGTTTTTCTAATAATAGTTGCGATTATCTCTAAACTTAACTAATAAACGGATAAATTTAACTTTGCAACTCTCCAGCCAATCTTTGGTACACCTCAGAGTTTTTTAATAACTCTTGATGATTTCCACATGCCACAATCTTTCCTTTTTGCATAACAACGATTTTATCCGCATCTTCAATCGTACTCAATCTATGGGCTATAGTAATCGTAATCTTATCTTTTGTATATTGGTTGAGTGAAGCTTGGATTCGCTTCTCACTCTCATTATCAAGCGCAGATGTCGCTTCATCAAAAAGGAGTAAAGAGGAGTGTTTATAGATAGCACGTGCAATTGCCACACGCTGACGCTGACCGCCAGAGAGGTTAGTACCCGCTTCACTCATCACAGTATCTATGCCATTTTCAAGAGAAGCTACGAACTCACTTGCATCGGCTAATTTCAATGCCTCATGCACCTTTGCTTCGTCAATCTCTTGACCATAAGCAACATTTGCCGCAAGTGTATCTTGGAAGATGTAAATACGCTGAGAGACTAGAGAGATATGGTGTTTAAGAGAGACCTGATTGAACTCTTTTATATCGATACCATTGATAAGAACAACACCGCTATCTGGGTCATAAAAGCGTAAAAGCATATTTATAAAAGTACTTTTTCCCCCTCCACTATCTCCGACTAAAGCTATATTTTCACCGCTATTTATCTCTATATTGATACCATCAAGCGCGAAGGAGTCAAGATATTTCAGCGTTACATTTTTAAATTCCACATGCCAAATATCTCGCTCTAAAAGCTTCTCTCCATCGCTTATGTGACTCTGTGTGTCAAGTATCTCAAACACTCTTTCACTCGCAGCAACCGCATCTTGAATTTTAGAGTATATGGAACCAATACGGCGGATAGGTTGAAATACAAGACCAACTGCTGTGAGAAATGCCGTAAATTCACCCACACTGATTTTACCATCGTAAACCTCTTTACCACCGACAAAGATAACTGCTGCAAGTCCTGCCGCACCGATAATCTCCATTAAAGGCGAAACTATCTCACCCACATAAACTGACTTCATATTTATCTTAAAAAACTGCCAGTTTTGAACACTGAAACGCTCTACCTCATACTTCTCAGTTGCATTTGCTTTTATGATTTCAGAGTTGTTAAAAACCTCTGTAAGACGCGTTACAACATCTGCATTTTTAGCCTGTGAGCGATGCGAATATTTTTTAAGTTTTTTGGCTATGAGGATAAGCGGATAGATAACAACTGGAACGACGATAAGTGAGTAAAAAGCAAGCGTTGCATTGAGATAAATAACATATACAATAAGTGCAATAACAGTTAAACTCTCACGAAAAAGTTCAGGGAGCATGTTAGATACAAAATACTGAATACGGTTGATATCGTTTGTAACACGAGAGATAAGCTCACCGCTTCTGTTTACATAGAGAAAAGTCATGTCAAGATGTATGATTTTATCAAGTAAAATCTCACGAAATCTTGTCACGATATGCTGACCGATATAGTTCATAAATACAGACTGCACATAACGACCGATGGCTTTTAGGAAGTAAATAGCGATTAAGGCGATTGGGATGAGATAGAGCATCTCCTCTTTTCTAGCTATAAACATATCATCCATTAAAGGCTTCATAATATGCGCGGTTGCAGTTGTAGCAGCAACGGTTAACACGATTCCTACAAAGACAAATAGATATTGTAATTTATACTCTTTGATGTAAGGAAGATATCTTTTTAAAATTTTTCTCAATTTTTCTCCATTAATCTACTGATGCAATTCTATAATAATTATACTGATACAATACCAAACAAGAAAATAGTTTGGATTGAATAGATATGAAAGTTTTAATAATCAGATGTGGCGCGTTGGGTGATTTAGTCTATGCAACAAGTGTAATAGATGCTTTAAAATCGGAGTTTGGTGAAGATACAATCGTAGACTTCGTTTCTACTCCTGGAACGGCAAAACTCTTTGAAAAAGACCACAGAGTCCATCATATCTACCCACTCAAACATAAGAAAATCCCTATCATTATCAGTAAAGATAAAAAAGAGATTATCAAAAACTCCAAGAATGCACCTTACGATTTACTGATCAACTTTGAGTCAGGAAAACAGTTTAAAAGTCTCATCAAAGCAATACATGCAAAACGAAAAGTGGGTGCCCAACTCAATGAAATCTCTCTGAACGAGGAGAGCAAGCATATGGTGGATGTTACAAAGTCTATTTTTAAAAGCGTAGTAAGCAAAGATGTTTATGAAAAATCCTTTCCAAGATTGATGGGGACAGACAAAGAGGAGTGTAAAAAAAAATACAACCTAAGTGAGAAATATCTCATCATCAGTCCAAGTAACTCCCATCAAAAAAAGAGTCGATTAAACCATAGGGCTTGGGAAAATGAGAGTTGGAGAGAGCTTATAAAAAAACTTAGCGAAGAGATTCAAGTTGTAGTTATTGGCAATAAAAATGAAGATGCATTTTTCGATAAGATAAAGCCATTTCCACATGCCGTAATTGATTTAGTCGGTAAAACTCCTTTGGCTGATTTAATCGGCGTTATAGAGGGTGCAACTGCCCTTGTAGCAACTGATACAGGAACTGCGCATATAGCATCGGCTGTAAATACAGAAGTTTTTGCTCTTATTGGCCCAACACCTGCAGATGAAACAGGACCCTACCAAAGCCCAGTGAACAAAGTGCATATCCTAAGTGCAAATTTAGAGTGCAGTCCCTGCTATAAAACAGAGGTTATGAGAAACTGTAAAGAGAATCTCTGTATGAAACAAATCAGCGTTGCACAAGTGTATGACAGTATAAAATCAGCTAATTTATTATAGAATATTAGACTTTTTAACAAATTTTCAAGGTTGTAAATAATGAAGAAAAAAATATTAGTAACAGGTGGAGCAGGTTTTGTTGGAAGCCATCTTTGTGAGAGATTGGCTCAAAACCCAGATAATGAAGTCTATTCATTAGATAACTACTTTACAGGTTCTAAAGAGAACCATGTTCCAAATGTTACTTATATCGAAGGTCTTACAGCTGATATTGAAACGCTGGTTACATTTGTACCTGATATGGTCTATCATCTTGGGGAGTACTCCCGAGTGGAACAGAGTTTTGATGACATAGAGAAAGTTTGGAGATTTAACAAAGATGGCATTTTTGCAGTCTTAGAGTTTGTGCGTAAAGCTGGTTGTAAAATACTCTACGCAGGGAGCAGTACAAAGTTTGGCGATGGTGGGCTAGGACGAAGCGCTTCTCCTTATGCGTGGACAAAAGCAACAAACACGGAACTTGTACAAAACTACGGCATGTGGTTTAATGTACCCTATGCTATCACCTACTTTTACAATGTCTATGGAGCAAGAGAGATTCAAACTGGAAAATATGCAACACTTATTGCTCTTTTTAAAGAGAAGATGAAAAATGGTGAACCACTCACTGTCGTAAGTCCAGGTGCACAAAAAAGAAACTTCACGCATATTGATGACATCATTAACGGCTTAATCTTGGTTGGAGAGAATGGATACGGCGATGAGTTTGGAATAGGTTCCCCTGAAGCCTACACCATCAAAGAGATAGCTGAGATGTTTGGCGGAAAAATCGAAATGCTTCCTGAGAGAAAAGGAAATAGAATGACAGCAGATGTAATAAGTGCTAAAACAGAAGCACTTGGTTGGAAGCCTACTAAAACTATTAAAGAGTATATTGAAGAGATGCGAGCGAAAAGTTGGCTCTAAGCAAAATTCAAAATAGTGTAGACTATCAAAAATACTCAAATTATTTGGTAATAGTTTATGCTTTTTTATTACCAATATCAAGAGCTGGAATATCTATATTAACAGCAACACTGTTTTTACTATGGCTTTTAGATAAAAATCTAAAAAACAGAATACAAGCTCTCATCAAAAACAGAGTTGTGTTTTCAATAGCTCTATTTTTTGGCTTTAGTACTGTATCTCTTTTGTGGAGTAAAAATATTTATAGTGGTTGGATATTTTTAATAACATACTGGTATCTCTTGCCTATATTTATCTTTGCTACACAGATAAAGTTAGAACAGCTCACAAAAATTATTTCAGCATTTTTATTGGGTATGCTTATAAGTGAAATTCTCTCCTATGGCATTTTTTTCGAATTATGGCAATTAAGGCATGGAGATGCAATGGACCCTTCCCCATTTATGAACCATCTGCAATATGCAATGTTTTTAACTTTCGCCTCACTCCTTCTATTAAATAGATTTTTCTTTGAAAAAGAGTTAAAGTGGAAAATATTTTACTTCTTATATTTCTTAACAGTTACATCAAACCTATTTTTAAATGGTGGAAGAACTGGTCATTTGGCATTTGCAGTTTCTATTTTTGTCGTAGGTTTTTTAAATATCAAAAATAAATTTATAGCCTTCTTCTCAATGTTAGCCTTAGTCAGCACAATATTTTATACCGCTTATCATGTGAGTCCTGTCTTTAAAGTAAGATTTGATCAATCAACACATGAAACTACTACTATCTTAACATCTGATCAGTCAACACATGAAACCACTACTCTCTCTAACAACTCTACTAACAAATATAATGGCTCTCTTGGGCAAAGACTTGGAGCTTGGATAGTCGGAGTTGAGCTATTTATAGAAAACCCTATTTTAGGAACGGGAATTGGGAGTGAAATGGATGCTTTGAGAGAAAAGATAAAAACTGATATGCCTGAAATGATGAGTATCATAAATATAGCCCATTATCATAATAATTATATGACCTATCTAGTTCAGTTAGGTTTGGTTGGGTTGTTTTTATATCTAAATATTATTTATCAAATAGCAAAGTTAACTATACAAAACAAAGAGTTATCAAATCTAAAATATATCTTTTTAACTGTTTTTTCTGTTGCAAGTTTAGTAGAAAATATGTTTTCTGCACAATTTCCACTGGCACTGTTCGCACTGATGGTTGGAATATTTATTTCGGCTAATAACCTTTAAATTAAGAGAGTAAACATGAAAGAAATTATCCTTGAATGTTATTTAAAGAGGTATAAGCAATGAACATAACAGTTATAATCTCTGTTTACAAAGATGTTGAAGCACTTACTCTACTCATAGACTCTTTACTTCATCAGACCAAGGAAGTTGATGAGATTATTATCTCTGAGGATGGTAATAGTGATGAGATGAAAAGCTACTATGCTACACTTAACACTACAAAGATAAAACATCTTTTTCAAGAAGATACAGGGTGGCAAAAAAACAGAGCCCTAAACAGAGCGATAAATGCTAGTAAAAATGATTACCTTATTTTTATAGATGGGGATTGTGTACCCTACCCTACTTTCGTAGAGTCGCATTCAAAACTTAGGGAAAAAAACGCAGTTCTTTGCGGAAGAAGAACAGAACCAGGTGAAAAATTCTCAAAACTTCTTCGTACTAGAGAGTTAAGTATAAACGAGTTTATTTCACAATATATATATAACTATTTTAAATTAAAATATGACGAGGTAAGACATTATGATGATGGACTCTATCTCACTCCAAATTCATTCATTCTAAAGCTAATCAAAAAGTTCAGAAAAAAAGAGAATCATATTGTAGGATGTAACTTCTCTTGCTACAAAAGTGACTTAGAAAAAATAAATGGTTTTGATGAAGATTTCCACATGCCAACCACTGGTGAAGACACAGATGTAGAGAGGAGGATGAGACATTTTGGAATCAAAATGAATTCATGCAGATATAGTGCAAATGTGGTGCATTTGTTTCACAAAAAAGTTTTTAATAACGAAATATCAACACTCACAGAAGCCTTAATGGAGAGTAAAAAAAGTATTTTTTTCTGTTCTAAGGGTTTAGTTAAGTATTAAGATATTTTTCAGGAGGATACTCTTCCTCATAGTGATTTACAATATTTGATTCATGTGCACTAAAAGCTTTATCTCTTGAACATAACTTTCCCCAAAACATTTCAAGACCAAAGTATGTTTTTGTATATGCTACAGTATGTAATGCTTCACATAAATACGTCAAGTTAATACTCACAAAATTTCCAGAATAATGAAAAGGAGTCGTTGGTATTGATTTGTGTCCAAACTCCCTAATATTAACCCCATAAAGATAATATCCTTCAGCAAATGCTTTTTTTGTCAAATCAAGGCGCTCAATAACAAAATAACGCATTAATTCTGTCCAATCCTTCACTTCTTTTGTATATTTTCTCTTTTTTGATGAACCTTTTGAATGAACATAGGTCAGAATTGAATAATTGTTTAAAACAACTTCTTTTTTCAACTTCTCAAAACCAATGCTTTCACCCTCTTTCTTAACATTTTTTGAAAATAGAACTTGTTTAATATTAGGATACTTTTTAAGTTCATTTATAACTTTTCTTTTTCTAAAGAGTGGAAAAATTGGTAAAGTTACATGAACAATAATTTCATCATGTGGTACATTTTTTAGTAAAGAAGCAGTGATCTCTTCCCAATTTACTTTTGGGTATAAATTATAAAAAAGTAATGTTTTCTTCATGTTGCAAATCCTTTATTTTATTACAAAAACTATAACTTCCTTTCTAATTTCTCAAACTGCTTCTCACTCTCAAAAACACACTCCGCTTTCTCTCTCCCAGCCTCTGCCAATCTACTTTTCAACTCTTTATCATTGAGAAGCAGTTCTATCTTCTCTGCCAAGCTCTCACTACTGTTTTTCTCAAACAAGAGTCCCGTTTTATTGTCATCAATGATTTCTAAAGGTCCTGCGTTATTTGTTCCTATGACACAGATTCCACATGCCATTGCTTCTATAAGAACTAAGCCAAATGTCTCTCTATCTGTTGCTAAAACCAAAGTGTCACATATTTGCATTAGCTTCTGTGCTTCACGAGTAAATCCTGTAAATATCACTCTCTCTTCAAGACTATTTTTCACTAACTCTTTTTTGAGGCTCTCAAGATATTTTTCATCCATAGCATGCCCAACAATCAACGCTTTTACATCTAGATTTTTTTGCGAGAGTTTTTTTATAGCATCTATGACTAAATATTGTCCTTTACCCTCTTCAATACGCCCAACAATTCCAACAATAAAAGAGTCTTTTAAACTATACTGCTCTTTAAGGGCTCTATATTTATCTCCATCTATCAACTCGGGAGTATCTGCACCCATATATAAAACTTCGATTTTTGGTCTTATATCTTCGGGGATAAATCGCTCTAACTGCTCTTTTACTTGGTAGGTCACAGGAAGTATCGTATCTATATTTTTATATAAAAACCTATGATAAAAATCATCTTTAAACCTAGTCATTGTCATATTTCTGGTTTGAACTAATTTTGGTTTTTGTTTACTTAAAAGTTTTGCTAAGACCGCCACTGGAATATCTTTGGTCCAGTGAAGGTGAACAACTTCAACTCTATTCTCATCAATTATTTTTGCTAGTTTTTGAGCGGATAAAAAAGATAACAGAGTTGCGTTTCTCTTTATCTTCTCATATTTATAGTTTGTGTTTTCGTAATACTGTTCTAACTTTCCACTCTCATTTATAACGCTGATGCAATCTGTTTTTGCATCTAAATAGTGCGAAGCCCTCACCATATAGAGTTCAAGTCCACCCAAATCAGGAGAGAGACAAAGCTCTAAAACACTACTTTTTTTCATTCTCAGCCATCTCAAGCATTACTACGTACTTCATGTAGCTATTGTAAGCCGATGCAAAAGCCACATGCCACTCATGCAAGCCACCAAAAATTCCACCCTTGAGAATAAGTCCTTTAAAGAAAGCTCCTATTCCGTGAGTAAAAGGGTCATGCCATGCAGCACGTTTGCCCTCAGCAAAACGAACTTTTGCTAAATTAACCGCAAATCTATCCGCTTTACTCACCAAAACTCCAAAATCATCAAAGGAGTAATGAAGCATATCTATATCTAAGTCTTTAAAATTATCACAAATAACGGCACCATGCTCGCCCTTCGTGTTATAGCAACATGCCGATTTTCTATAGAGTCGTACAACTCTATCTGGGTACCATTGTCTTATAAATTTTTTGCCGATAAAACTTTTACGGCGAAAAGAGTACGCGTCATACTCTGCATTTTCAAAATCAAAATCTCTTAAGTACTCTATCGCCGCATCTTCAAGTCTCTCATCCGCATCTATGCTCAGTATCCACTCATTTGTAGCAAACTGCTCACAAAAAGCTTTCTGCCCACCATCTCCAAGATATTTTTGCACTATCACTTTAGCGCCTAACTCTTCTGAAATTTGACAAGTCTCATCACTGCTTAAAGAGTCAACAATGATAACCTCGTTACAAATTTTCTGTACATTTAAAATGACATCTCTAATGTGCTTCTTTTCATTTAATGTTATAATTGTGGCCGTAATATTTTTTTGCATTGACACTCAATAATTTTTTATTTAATCTTACCACAAAGTAGCTAAAGTAAACATGTCTTATAAACTTGAAATAAATCAAAAGTATCCAAATTTCATCCCTCTCCTTAAAAATATAGAGTCCATTTTTCTAGACAATTCAGAGACAATTCATCTCGCAAGAAATGAGTTAAAAGTGATAGAGCTTGAAGGGATAAACACAGTCGTAAAAGCTTTTAGAGTTCCGAACCTCTTAAACCAGTTTGTCTATGCCTATTTACGAAAATCAAAAGCCTACAAAGCCTTTCACAATGCCACAAAACTCCATGCCCTCAATGTCGCTACTCCAGAAGCTATCGGTTATATAGAGTTCTTTAGATTTGGACTTTTAAAGAAAAGTTATTTTATATCTCGTGAATTTAAATATGAGTTTACGATTGCCCACATCAGAGATGATCAGCCAGAGTATAAAGAGAAGGTTTTGGAGGATTTTGCAAAGTTTACTTATGAGATTCATCAAAAAGGTGTTTGGCATGTGGATTATTCAGGGGGGAATATCTTAATCAAAAAAGAGGATGATGGCTACCATTTCTCTTTAGTTGACATCAACAGAATGAAGTTTCGCTCTATTGTAAATTATGAGGGTTTAGAGAACTTCAACAAACTTTGGTTTAATGAAGAGGATTTAACTACCATTGCAAAAACCTATGCAAAGCTCGCTTCCCTTGATGAAGCTAAAGCAATCGCAGAGATTTTAATGCATGATAAAAAACTCAAAGATAAGGTTTTGTTCAAGAGAAAACTAAAAGGGAAAAGCTAAACTGCACTCAGCCTCTTCTTCACACTCTCAAACAATTTTACTCTCTCATCTTTGGCATGTGGAATCATAAAGTTCTGTTGTAACTTTTCATCCCCAACGCCTTTCCATCTCTTAGAACTCGCGAATAGACTCGCTGCAAAAAAGGTCATTGTTGGAGTTCCTACCAAAGATGCCAAATGAAAAGTTCCCGTTGAAGTACTTACAAAAAGTTTGAAATTGCTTATGAGTTTTGCAAAGTTTACAATACCCTCAGTTGAAATGTAAAAGAGCACTGCTTCTTTTTGCAATCTACCCTGCATCTCTTCACACAACTTTACCTCATCAGGTCCAAAAGTAAGAACGACTTGATATTTTTCTTGTTTTAAAACTGCTCTTATTAAAATCTCATACTCATCAAGATTCCAGTTTGCATCGCTAGAACCTCCAAAGCCTACATGGAAGGCTATTATCTCTTTGTCTATATTGTAATTTGTACAAAAGAGTTCATAGATATTTTTAGAATCACTAAAGGCTAAAAGTGGCTTTTTATACTCTAGGTTTATAGAAGGAAACAAAGCTTTTGTAAGTTCCAAGTTATACTCAAACTCAGCCATTTTTACTTCACTTCGTCTCTGTTTGACTCTATCGGTATAAAATATTTGAGCGATTTTTGTAGCAGGTGCAATCCGTTTTGGAATGCCTGCTAAAAACTGAGCCAATGCCACACGAGTGTTTGAAAAAAGAGTTATCGAGACATCTGCTTGGACATGCCGAAGTTTTTTTACAAGACTCCACAAGCCAAGACCATCATCAACAATAACCTCATCGATAAATCCACCCTCAACCAAAGAGGACGTGCATGCCAATGCCAACTCTTTGTTAAGTGGTGCCACACAAGCGATAATTCTATTCTTTGGGCTATGCTGTTTCAAGGCATACATCGCTGGCAGTGAGGTAATAAAATCACCAAGCTTATCTGTACGCACAACTAAAATATTCATTAATCTTTTCTCACTCTCATAAAAGAAGCAAATTTTGGCTTCTTAAATTTTGTAAAACCGTAGTATTTAAAAGTGATTATCTCACCGATTTGAGGCGGATTTTTTCTCTGCGCATCGCTAAAGCCGCTACCGATAAAAAACTGCGTCCCATTTTGCAACTCTACCTGCAAGCTTCCCATCAAACCTGAGAATTTCCCAGTTCCATTTTTATAGCCAATAACTTTAGCTTCCATATCTTGCGCTTTTTTTACTTTTAAAATAGAGTCGCTTCTTCCCTCAAAATAGTCTCTTGAAGCATCTTTAATCATCACGCCTTCACCGCCCAGAGCAAGAACACTCTCTAAAAAAGAGTCTAACTCTGTTTGGTTATTGCATCTCTTTTGCTCAATAATTTCCACATGCTGTAGTTGTTTCGTATCTCTATATTTTTGCACTCTTGCCAATCTTGAAGTAAAGTTTCCCTCGGCATGTGGAACTTCAAAAATCATATACTTTATCTCACTCCATTTGGCATGTGGAACTTCCTCTAAAACAATGGATTGAATCTTTTCAAACTCCCCTCGTCTTGTCCAAAGCTCACCATCTAATTCAAAGGGTGGAAGCTCTTTTGTAAAATATTTTGGAGCGTTTATTACTTTACCTTTTCTGGTAAGAAGGTTTTTGCCATCCCAAAAAGCGCGTATGCCATCTAGTTTTTCAGACATAACCCAGCCGCTTATATTTTGGTCGTTATAGAGTTTTGCTTTTTGTAAAGTGAGTGCGTTTAGATGTGTAAACAAAAACCAACTTAGGACAAAAAGCTTCAGCACACTTATTTCACTCCGATTTGAAAATATTCAAAACCATAAGCGTTCACTTTCTCTTTACTAAACTGATTTCTACCATCAAAGAAAATAGCATTTTTAAGAAGTTTTTTCATCTCATCAAAATCAGGGCTTCTAAACTCTTGCCACTCTGTGATAAGAATAAGTGCATCTGCATCTTTAAGTGCTTCATATTTGCTATCGACATAGGAGACTTTTTCATTTCCCCTTAAGTAGTGTGACTCAGCTTCATGTCTCGCCTTTGGGTCATACGCCACTACCTTCGCACCACGAGAAGTAAGCTCATTGATAATAGTAATAGAACTCGCCTCGCGCATATCATCTGTTTCAGGTTTAAAGCTAAGACCCCAAACTGCGAAAGTTTTGCCTTGAAGATTTTCACCAAATCTACTGATTACTTTATTGGATATCACATATTTTTGCTCATAATTCACAGCTTCAACAGCGTCTAAAATCTTAGGGTTATAGCCGAAATCTTTTGCTGTTTTTGCAAGTGCTTGTACATCTTTTGGAAAACAACTCCCGCCATATCCGCACCCTGGGTAGATAAAACTGTAACCTATACGGTTATCGCTCCCTATCCCGTTACGAACCTTGTTAATATCTGCACCCACTCGCTCACAAATCTGACTCATCTCATTCATAAAAGATATTTTTGTCGCAAGCATCGCATTTGCCGCATATTTCGTCATCTCTGCAGATTTTATATCCATGGCAATAAATCGGTCGTGGTGTTTCATAAATGGTGCATAAAGTTCACGCATTACGTTTATCGCTTTTTCACTCTCAGCACCAATAACCACACGGTCAGGATGTAAGAAGTCTTGTATCGCAGCACCCTCTTTTAAAAACTCAGGATTGGAAACAACATCAAAAGCTATCGCAACTCCACGAGCATCAAGCTCAGCTTGGATAGTAGCTTTTACTTTATCTGCAGTTCCAACAGGAACGGTTGATTTATCGACAATCACCATATACTCTTTCATACTTTGACCAATAGTCTTAGCAACTGCAAGTACGTACTGCAGATCAGCACTTCCGTCTTGTCCCATAGGTGTTCCAACAGCGATAAAAGCGATGCTTGAGTTTGCAATTGCCTCACTCGAGTTTGTACTGAAAGAGAGACTCCCTTTTTTATAGTTTTCTAAAGTCATGTCCTCTAAGCCAGGCTCATAAATAGGGATAATTCCCTTCTCTAGATTTTTGATTTTTTTCTCATCTATATCTATACATGTCACTTTGTTTCCCATTTGTGCGAAACAGACTCCACTTACAAGCCCGACATAACCTGTACCAATAACTGATATTTTCATAATTATAAATCCTATAAAATTTTAATTTATGATTTTATCTTAAAAAAGATATAATCCCACTTATGAAAGAACCATTTTTTTGGGATAATTATTCCGACCAGCCTTACCAACTCAAAGACAAAACATACAAAAAACAGATGCGAAAGCGAGAACTTTTCTCACTCATAAAAACAGTTTTCACCGCTCTTTTTATACTCCCTTTTTCTATTCTCATGGTGCCTTTTATTAAAAGAAAAGTGATAGATTCAAGCACTTTTTTTTCTATGGGTGTGGATTACGAAAGAGAACCTGAGCAGACTCTAGAACTTTTAGATGCGCTAGGCGTACAAAGAGTTTTACTCCGTTTTAAACTTTGGGAGATAGGGAGAGTGGATGCGCTTAAAAAATTCATAGTGGCATGTGGAAATAAAAAGATAACACTTAAAATCATTCAAGACAGAGAGCATATAGAAGATTTAGAACTCCTCAAAAAAGATTTACGCACTCTATTTTCAGTGCTTGATGGGCATGTGGAAATGTTTGAGATAGGGACAACTATTAACCGAGCCAAATGGGGATTTTTCAGCGTCGATGAGTACAACAGATTTTTTCAAGTAGCGTATGATTTAAAAGTAGCAGAGTTTCCACATGCCAAACTTATAGGGAGTGGTGCTATCGACTTTGAGTACCATTTCACAGCCCATACACTTTTTAACTTTTTCAAATATAAGTATGACGCCCTCTCTGCCCTCCTCTATGTAGATAGACGTGGCGCTCCAGAAAATACGCAGATGGGATTTAATCTCTCTGATAAGATAGCACTTCTTAGTACCATGGTTTGGACAAGTCCAAAAACACCTCAAGAGCTCCATATAACTGAGACGAACTGGCCCATTACTGGCACAGCGCCCTACGCGCCAACGAGTGAACATGAGTGTGTAAGTGAGGAGCTTTACAGAGATTATATGCTTCGATACCACTTTTTAGCCTTTGCTTCTCAGCAGGTTGATTCTGTGTCGTGGCATCAGCTCATCGCTCCTGGATATGGGCTTATTGACAACAGAGAGGGTATGAGAAAACGCTCTGCCTTTGAAGCTTATAGATTTATGATGCAAAATCTTATGCATGCGCAATTCTTACGACTTGATATAAAAAGAGATTACTATATTCTTCAATGTCTCGCTGAAGAGCAACTCTTACAAATTCACTGGTCACTTAAACCGACAACACTTAAAAATGAAGATTTTTTTGAGGTTTTTGACACGCAAGGCAAGAGAGTCAATGAGCCAACACTTCACATCGGCTCTTCTCCTTTATATATAAAAATAAAAGACGCGGTATAATTTTGTCCATGAATAAAAAATATTTCAATGTACCCATATATATATGGGGGTTATTTCTTCTCAGTTCAGCGATTTTTATCTTTTTTCCACAGATAGATCTTTATATTAGTACTCTATTTTACGATGGAGAAGATTTTCCAGCCAAAGGAAGCCTATTTGAGAGTTTTTTTTACTTTTCTGTAAAGCCTGTTATTATCTTCTTTGCATTCTCAGCACTAACAATATTTTTATATAACTTATTTAAGAAAAAATCTATTCTAAACTTAAATGCAAAAGTATTTTTATATATCATCTTAGTTTTTAGCCTAGCTCCTGGATTAATTGTAAACTCAATTTTAAAAGAGAATTGGGAGAGAGCTAGACCAAATCAGACTACATACTTTGGAGGAAAAAAAGAGTTCTCGCCAGCATTTATTGTAAGTAATCAAGATGGATACTCATTTAGTTCAGGTCATGCAGCCGCAGCTTTTTCTATAATTGGGATAGCTCTCTTGGCAAACAAAAGAAAAAGTCTGTGGATAGCTTTAGCAGCAACGTATGGAGTATTAGTCAGTATTGCAAGAGTTTCAGCTGGTGGGCATTTTTTAAGTGATGTCGTTAGCTCTTTTTTTATTGTATTTATTAGCAGTAAAATCTTATACTCTCTTTTAATTGAGAAAAAGCAGTGAAGATATTAATTATTTTACCAAATTGGTTAGGAGACGCTATTATGGCTACTCCTGCAATTGAACTTTTATGTAAAGAATTTCCACATGCCAAACTTACTTTTGTCGGAAGTCATGCAAGTATAGAAGCATTAAAGTATCATCCACAATGTGAGAAAGCCATAGTCGATGAGACAAAAAAAGCTTCAAATAGATACATTGCGACCTATAAACTAGCGAAAGAGTTAGGGGAGTTTCATCTCGCTATAAGCTTTAGAAGTCAGCTCCACGCGTCTCTTTTACTTCGTTTTACTGACACTGTGATTTGTATTGCAAAAAGGTCATGGCACTCTCTTTTTTTACTTTCCCATACGCCTAAAATATCTTCAAAGCAGCATCTATGCATTCAATATGCAAAATTAGCAATGAGTAATACGGATAATTTTGATGGAGAGGTTGGAGCTTTAAAACTTTACATCGAACCAAAATCTTTTCACAAACCGACCTTAGGAATCAATGCGGGTGCTACGTATGGAAGTGCAAAAAGATGGTATCCAGAGCGTTTTGCAGAGGTCGCAAAAGAGTTCTCGGATAGATTTGATATCCTCATTTTTGGCGGACCAAATGAAGTAGAGATGGCAAACGAGATAGAGTCTCATCTAAAATCTTGGCATGTGCAAAACTATACAAACCTTGCTGGAAAGACTGACATCCAAGAGCTCTGTGCCAATATTGGAGGTTGCTCTTTAATGATTACAAATGATAGTGGACCGATGCATGTGGCAGCTGCGTATCAAGTACCAACTGTTGCTATTTTTGGACCGACCAAATATAAAGAGACTTCCCAATGGAAAAATGAGAAAAGTAAAATAGTAAGACATGAGATGGTTTGTTCACCATGTATGAAAAGAGAGTGTCCTCTGGGACATCACGACTGTATGAAGAGTATTACAGCCTTAGAAGTTATTAAGGCTGTAAATCTGGTACTAAATACCGATACCCCTGTTGCTAAAGCATAAATGGGGTGCGAGTTAGATATTTAATTTAAAAAGCGAATTTAAAACCTATATAGGCTGATTTGTTATAACTCATGTCGCGTGCAACATAGTTCGTTTGAATAGAGCGATAACCTACAGTAATATTACCATGTTCAATCACTTCCATATCAAAACTCACACGATACTCTAAAAAGTTTTTAGCATTTTCCATCGATAAAACTTCTGGAGCATAATAGAGACTTCCACTTAGATAAAGGGGAATAACATCTCCTGCGGGAAGTTTATAAGAGAGTTCTACACCTAAAGGAATTGTTGTGAAACTCTCCGTGTGGTTCAATTTCACTCCAAGTCCAATTGCTAAAGGAGATGTACTCACTTCTCTTTTCATTAAAAAGTTTAATTCATAAAAGTCTTTAATCGTACCTTTTGCAAAATCACTATTCTTATCCGTTGCATGTAAAAATCTTACACCTGTAAAAATAGTGTCTGGCTCAGTTGTATTGTTAAATTGCGCTATATCTAACTTAGCACCAATTTCCAAATCTGTATCATTCACATTTATTTCTGCAGTATGCATTGCAAAAGCTGATATTGCACTCGCAGATATTAAGCTTAATTTTTTTAACATTCTTGTCCTTGTATCTTCTCTATAGTTTTTGTTGTACTTTTGCCATTGACAAAATCAACAAGCTTTAATTTCCCAGCAAATTCAGTTCCAACGACCTCTTTTCCTTCATAGTCACCACCTTTTACAAGAATGTCTGGTCTTATCATTTTTATAAGTTCATAAGGGGTATCCTCAGAGAATGGAACAACAAAATCTACAGCTTCAAGCGCTGCTAGAAGGTAAGCTCTGTCTTGTGCAATATTTATAGGACGCGTCGGACCTTTAAGACGAGAAACAGACTCATCAGAGTTAAGTCCGACAATGAGTATATCTCCAAAGCTTTTTGCTTTTTGCAAATATTTCACATGACCAACATGCAGTATATCAAAGCAACCGTTTGTAAAAACTATTTTTTTTCCATTGCTAACATATCTTCTCACGATTGATTCTATCTCTTCAAAGCTTTTTATATGTGCATCGGATGTACTTTGATGTAACGTAGCTTCATACTCTTCTATCTCGCTTAAAGTAACTGTTGCGGAACCGATTTTTCCTACGACTACTCCAGCGGCCAAGTTTGCAAACTTAGCACTCTCTTCAATATCTATGCCAGAACTTAAAGCAAATGCTATCGAAGCGATGACAGTATCTCCAGCACCTGTCACATCAAATACCTCTTTTGCAACCGTTGGAAATCTTTTTAGCTCATCTTCATACGTAGCAATTCCATCTTCGGATAGAGTTATTAAGGATATACCTAAGTCACAATCATTTTTTAGTTTAAGAAGTGCCTCTGTTAAGCTTTTATCATCTTTTATAGTAATATTGGTAGCGAGCATTGCCTCTTTTTTATTGGGTGTTAAAAGATAAGCTCCTCTGTATTTTGTAAAGTCATTTCCCTTTGGATCAACTAAAACTTTTACGCCCTTCTCACGAGACAACTGAATGATTCCTTGACATAAATCATCCGTTAAAACACCCTTCCCATAATCAGACAAAATGACCATATCAAAGTCAGTGATACTTGGAGATAAGGAGCTTAAAATCCCTTCAACAGAGGATGATAAAATATTCTCTTTACTCTCATTGTCATATCTTAGAACCTGCTGGCTTACCGCTATTACACGGCTTTTTTTCGATGTTTTTCTTTTAGGCTGCGTTATTATGTTTTTGCAATCCACACCAATTGTATGGAGCATATTTGTAAGTTCAATACCATTATCATCATCTCCTACAACACTACTTACACTTACTTTTGCACCAAGTGCCACTAGATTATTGATAACATTTCCAGCACCACCTAAAACGGTAGTCTCTTTTGAAATATCCACAACAGCAACAGGTGCTTCAGGTGAGATTCGATCACAACTTCCCCAAAGATAGTGATCAATCATTAAATCACCAACAACAAGTATATTTGGAATAGAATTTTTTAATATTTTCATCTATTTGACTTCTTCTTTAAATAATCTTTTTATCTCTGGAACATAAGCTTTTATAGCATCTTCCATCTCAAAGAGTGGCTCATAACCAAGACCTTCTCTACTAGAACTTATATCTGCTTCTGTATGAAACTGATAGCTTCCTATAAAAGGGTTAGGGATATATTCACATTTGAGCGAAGTGCCAAGTTCTTGTTGTAATATATCTACAATATCTTGAAAGCTTCTAGCTTTTCCTGTCCCCACATTATAGATTCCGCTCTGCTTTGGATGCATTGCTTTTATATTTGCTTGAATAATATCTTCTATATATATAAAATCACGAAGAATTTTATCACTATCTTCAAAAAGACGAGGATTTTTACCTGCTAAGAGTTGATGTCCAAATTGTAACACCATTGAAGCAGTTGTATTTTTAAAATACTCTCTTGGTCCATAAACATTAAAGTATCTTAGTCCAACAATAGTGATATCACTTTTTTGCATATACTCTCTACTTAAATTATCCATACTAAGCTTTGAAAAACCATAAACATTTTGTGGGGATTCATTTCCAACTTTTTGTGGAGAGTCAGCATTTCCGTATGTTGCAGCTGAAGAAGCATATATCATGTTTGCATTATGTGCGATAGCTAATTCAAGTAAATCTTTGTAAGCATTTACGTTTGTTTTTATCATCAAATCCTGTTCTTGTGCAGTCGTATCAGAGATAGCAGCTTCATGGAATATATAATCAAATTTGTAATCTGTCTCTAATTGTAAAAGTAAATCTTTATCATTAATGTCACCACTAATGATTTCTCCCTTAAAGCCCAAAAGATTTTTAAAGTGACCAAAACTTTTCAGGTTGCCATTTGAGAGTTTTTCACCACTTCTAAAACTATCTAAAACTACTACTTTTGCATCTGGATGGTTCTGTTGAAAATAAAAGGCTAAACTAGAGCCAATGAATCCAGCTCCACCTGTTATTAAGATTGTTTTGCCTTCTAGAGTGTTTTCTATATGTTTCATAATATCTACCTAACTATAATTTAAATTTATAAAATGATAGCGTTAAAATCATTAATACGTATTTAAGAATCAAGCCACTATAATTTACCGAATTTAAAAAAAAGGGAAAAAAATGAAGAAAATCGTAATCGCATCTATCGCTGCAATGGCTTTAAGTACAGTAGCAATGGCTGAAGTAAATGGGAAAGTATGTGCTAGCTGTCATGGTCAACACTTTGAAAAGAAAGCATTAGGTAAATCAAATGTTGTTCAAGGCTTACCAGCTGAAGAAGTTGCAATGAGACTTAAAGGCTACAAACATGGTACTTATGGTGGAGCGATGAAAAGTGTTATGAAAGGTCAAATTGGCAAATACTCTGATGAAGAGATTGATGCATTCGCAAAAACTATTAATACTATGTATTAATAGTTAATGAATTGCCTTTAAAGGCAATTCATACAGACAAGAATTTTATTCTGGTCTGTAATCTTTCTTAAGGTCTCTCCTCTTATTCTCTTGACTTACAGCATCGTTAAGTTCATCTTCTCCATCAAACTTTGTAGCATTTAGAAACTTCTCTTCATCGTCAAACTGACCATTTTTTATTGCCCATAAAAATGCAAATAAAGCTACTGCTCCTAAAAAAATAGATACACATAGCATCATAATTATTATCGAGTCATCCATATATTCTCCTTAACCTTTCGTCCATTTAATTTTAATTCTCATCGAATTTCCAACTACAAGTAAGGAGCTTAAGCTCATTGAAATAGCCGCTATGAGCGGTATGATATAGCCTGCCATAGCAAGAGGGATAGTAACAGCGTTATAGAGCAAAGATATTCCGAGGTTTTGCTTAATTAACTGATAGGTTGTACGAGAAATTTTAAAAGCATCTTCTAGTGATTGAAGCGAATCATTTAAAAGAACAACATCTCCAATATCCACAGCTATGTCACTCCCGCTTCCCATAACAATACCTATATCTGCACGTGCTAATGCTAAAATATCATTTACACCATCTCCAACCATCACAATCGTTCTCTTTTGTTCTTGTAATTTTTCTATATATGCCAACTTATCCTGAGGCGTTTGTTCAGACATATAGAGTTCAATGCCAACTTCAGTTGCCACTTTCTGAGCAATATGAGCATTGTCACCTGTAAGCATTATGATTTCAATGCCTCTATTTTTCAGATTTGCAACCATCTCTTTTGCATTAGATTTTATTGTATCGCTTAGTTCATAAATTGCGACAACTCGATTATCAATTGCAAAGTAAAATATTGTATTTTCATTGGAGTAATCTACTTCTATATTATTGTTTTGCATAAGCTTCAAGTTACCACCAAGTAGTTCTAATCCCATATACTTAGCACTAATTCCACATGCCGGAACTTGAGTGTATTCATCTAAAATAATCCCTTCTTGATTTGTATTAGATTCATTAATATATTTGTAGATTCCACATGCCACTGGATGCTTAGATGATTTCACTAAAGAGAACAGTAACTTCTTGTCAAACTCTTCATATATATGCTCTTTTAAAACTTCTGGTTTGCCAAGAGTAAGTGTTCCTGTCTTATCTAAGACCAAAGTATCCACTTTTGCCATAGTTTCAAGCTGCGCTGCTTCTTTGAAGAGTATCCCTTTTTTTGCACCTAAACTTAGCCCAACTAAAGTTGCCACCGGTGTCGCTAAAGCCAATGCACAAGGGCAAGCAATAACTATCACTGAAATTCCTATCATCAAAGATGTCTCAAAACTATGAGGCCAAGCCCACCAAACAATAAATGTCACAAACGAGAGTGCTAAAATTGTTGTAGAAAAATGTTCTGATAATCTATTAGCCATCTGCTGTATTTTAGGTTTTTTATTGATTGCGGTTTCTAAGAGTGAAACTAGATTGGAGAGTGTTGAATGTTCAAAATCTTTCGTTGCCCTAAAATGTATATCAGCGTCAATACTAATAGTTCCACTAATAACATGTTCACCAACACTTTTATAAATGGGCTCACTCTCTCCTGTTAGATTGGACTCATCAAAAGAGCCACTTCCTTTGATAATCTCTCCATCGATTAAAACTCGCTCACCAGAGGATACAACGACAATATCATCCACAAGAACATCTGTTAATTTACAAGAGACAATTTGCCCCTCTTTTATAATATTTATTTCACTTGGGAGATGGTTACCAAGAATATCTAATGTATCTGCAACATTTTTCTTACTTAAAATTTCTAAAAATTTCCCTATGAGTACAAAGGTTATAATCATACTTACAGAATCAAAGTAAGCTTCTCCTTGCTCCAAGAGTGTAATATATATAGAATAGACATAGGTTAAAGAGGCACCTGTGGCAACCAATAAATCCATATTTACTACATGGTTTTTAAGCCCAAAATATGAACCTCTAAAAAAGACCCATCCACTATAAAAAAGAACTGGAGTTGCAAGGAACCACTCGGCAAGATTTAAAATTGTTTTAATCTCTTGTGTAATACCAGTAAAATAGCCAGCATATTGAGCAATCGCTATCCACATAATATTCATAGATGCAAAAATCGCCACTGCCATTCTTAAGTAATACTCTTTTCTCTCTTTGTTTGCATGTGCTTCTTGAAGAGTCGCATCGTATGGAAAAGCGTTATAACCAATCGCTCTAACCATATCTATTATTTCTGAAAGTTTAATAACAGAATCAGCCCAAACTATAATGGCTTTATTATTTGTATAATTTATTGTAGCTTCAATCACCCCATCCATCTTATGAAGTACTTTTTCATTTAACCACACACATGCAGAGCAGTGAATACCTTCAATAATGAGTGAAACTTCACTAAAGCCATCACTATTTACTCTGACAAACTTACTATAAAATGCCTTAGAATTAAAATTCGATGAATTCTCATACTGCTTTGTAGGTGGTGTCAAAGTGGTACTACCCGCCTTGGTATAAAAACTTTCAAGTCCTGAGTCACTTAAAAGATGAAAAACTCCTTTACAACCATTACAGCAAAAGAAATGTTCTCCATCCTCTATCATTACTGATTGAGAAAACTCTAAATTACAATGAGAGCAAGCTATATTATCTGACAAGTTCAAATTTCCCTAATGTTCTATTTTTAACTATATTCTTGGAATTTTGGACATGCCCATTCATACAAATATAGACTCCGTTTTCAGGCTTTGCATGTACAAAACCAATCGCAATTCCAAAATTTAAGCTAGCTTCTACCTTATCAATTTCAAATGGTTTCATCGCACCAGTGATTATAATTTTTCTATCATCAAAGATTTCAGATAAAAACTCAGCAGTTATATGCATAGTGTCTGTTCCATGAACTAGTATGAATGTATCTTCTTTAGATTCCATTATAATGCTTGCGATAATTTTTCTATCATTCATATCCATCTCTAAGCTATCTTTATATATCACACCTGCTAAGGCATAATCAAAGCCAACACTCTCTAATATCTGCTCAACACAATAATTATCATATGGAACTTCCAACTCTCCATTTAATGCGTTGTATCTTTTGTTAAATGTTCCACCACAATTTAAAATCAACATTTTTTTTTCCATATATTTTTTAATTTTGAAACGATGCAAGAAGCTTTAGAAGTAACAACTCTCTCTGAAGTATCAAAAAGATAGGTTTGTTTCAGACCTGCATTGAGACCTGCTTCAATATCTCGCTCTTTATCTCCAACAAGAATTGAATTACTCAAATCAATATTAAACTCATGTCTTGCTTCTAAAAGCATACCAGGATTGGGCTTTCTACAAATACAATCACCAGTTATATCAGGATGATGAGGACAATGATAAACTTTTGATATAGTGATACCATTTTTTAAAAATTCATTCACCATCCAAGTTGTTAAAATGTTAAAATCATTTTCAGTATAAAAATTTCTAACAATACCTGATTGATTTGTTATAACGACAATAAGATAACCTTGAGATTGATAATAGCGGCAAAGTTCAAAGATACCATCAATAAATTCAAAATCTTCTATTTTATAGAGATAATCTTTCTCAATATTTATAACACCATCTCTATCTAAAAAGAGAGCTTTTTGAAACGTATCTGACATTTAGTGTTGTCCAACTCCATCACCAAATATCTCTTTTTCAATTATGTCACATAGTATATGACCAATCAGGATATGAGACTCTTGAATTCTTGGCGTTGAATCAGATGGAACGATAAGAGCAATATCAGCTATTTTAGCCATTTCTCCGCCATCACGACCAACTAATGCAACCGTTGTAATACCTTTTTCTTTTGCACTGTGAAAAGCATTTATAATGTTAACAGAGTTCCCTGATGTTGAAATACCAATAAAAATATCACCACTTTGTCCCATACCTTCAAGTTGGCGAGAAAAAACTTTATCATATCCGTAATCGTTACCAATAGCAGTAAGATTGGATGTATCAGTAGTGAGTGCCAAAGATGGAATAGAGGGTCTATCAAAGCCATATCGACCGACTAACTCAGCAGCAATATGCTGAGCATCAGCAGCACTTCCCCCATTTCCTGCAAGAATCGTTTTATTCGAACCTTTATAAAGTGCAACACATTTTTTTGCCACACGTTCTATTTCAGTTAATAAAAAATCATTTTCATATATAGCTTGCTTGGTTTCATAAGATTTTTTAATTTGATCTTTGATATATTCTTTCATATTTATTCCTAATAAATTAATACAAAATAATAACATATAAATTATTTTTAAAGAGTAAAAAAGTATGCAATAGTGGCTTAAAATAAGAGATATAGAGTAGATAAGATGATTATAAAAATATGATTGATTGTAAAAAGTGAAGTAAACGATATAACTAGGCAGCGACCTACATTTCCACACCTGAAAGATGCAGTATTATCAGCGATGAGAGGCTTAGCTTCTGGGTTCGGAATGGAGCCAGGCGTTTCCCTCTCTCTATAGCCACCTAG
>Ga0210006_1000404_pt1 | contig 34309 bp, 35 predicted proteins | sample CryGey02umfilter_2_FD_185452 | JGI IMG/M metagenome (GOLD analysis project Ga0210006, IMG submission 185452) | Groundwater microbial communities from aquifer in Utah, USA - Crystal Geyser 4/10/14 0.2 um filter (SPAdes) (version 3) | ecosystem: Environmental > Aquatic > Deep subsurface >... | reverse complement strand
AGTAGTTATTCCTCTTAGGAATAGTCCTGTTTTTGGGGCTATTTGCCCGCTTACTTTAAGGTCAATTGTGGTTGCTACTTGTCCAGCCATTACTTCTAATGATCCTTCAGCCGCTTTACTTTGTGGCGTCCCGCCAACTAATGCAGCAATCATTGCTGCCCCCACTGCTAATTTTTTTAATATTCTCCTTTTAACTATCCTCCTCCTTTTTTAACAGAAGGCTAACTGATTACTACTCATACGTAGTCTCAGTTATATAAATCATATCTCCCCTGGTGGGGGAGAAAAAAGAAAGATTTTTAACTTCGTGCATTCTATCACAACTATGGACTTAGAATTACTTAAAGAGATTGGACTTACTGAAGGTGAAATCAAGGTTTATATCGCTCTTTTTAAGTTAGGATCAACTTCAACTGGTGCGTTAATAAAAGAGTCCCAAGTTCATGCATCAAAGGTTTATCCTATTTTAGATAGATTAATGGAAAAAGGGTTAGTATCATATATTAAAGAAGGTAAAAAAACTATTTATACTGCAAATCCTGCAACTACAATTATCTCTTATCTAGATAAATTACAATCTAAGATTGCTCAACAAAAACTTTCTGCCAAGAATTTGATTTTTGAGTTAGACATTTTAAAAAGTGTAGGTAAGAAAGATACAGAAGCTACTCTTTTTAAGGGTGTTAAAGGGCTTAAAGCAGCTTATAATCTTGCTATTAAGGATATTAAGAAAAATGAAATAGTTTATTCGATGTTTCTTCCGCCCGTTGCTGATCATTTGGTTCCTTTTTTTGTTAATTTTGTAACTAAATTGTCAAAAGAATATAAAACAAAACAATTTTTGATGTTTAATCAAAATTGTCCTGAGGCGGAAGCAGTTAGGGGGTTACCAAATTTAAATCTTAAATTTGGTGTGCCCCAAGAGTACAAATCTCCGGCAGAAATTTGTGTATATGGCGATAATGTTGTTATTTCTACAACGGGAGGAGATGAATACATCACTTTTTTGATTAAAAATAGAGAAATTTCCAACTCTTTTAAAAATCAGTTCTCATCTATATGGAATCAACAATCATATACTCTTACTGGATTAGAGGGGGTTAAATCAGTTTTTGATGAATCTTTAAATTATGGTCAAATTCGTTTTATTGGTGGGAATTGGGGAATTGTAAAATATTACAAAGATTTTTTTAAAAATTGGAACTTGAGAAGGGAGAATAAAAAAGTGTTATGGTATGATTTAGTTGATTCTAGTTTTATTGTTGATGAAAAAGAGAAACGGGATAAACTTCAGTATTACCTTCTTAAAAAATTACCTGAACAAGTAACTGGACCGGGTGTTACGTTTCTTTATGGAAACAAGATTGTTTACATTATTTGGGGTCAGGAAACAATTATCAATGTTATTGAGAATCGAGAGCTAGCAAATCAATATTCTAAATATTTTGATTATCTTTGGAATCAAAATGTTAAAACGTATAGTAATAAAGAAGGAGTAAAAGAGTTGTTAAACTCAATGTTGAAAACAAATTCTAAAGAATACTTTGCTTATGGCGGTCCACAAAAGTCCCATGACATTTTGGGAAATAATTTTTGGAAGAACTTTCATGAAAAAAGAGTTAAAAAAGGGATTAATGCACAACTTGTATTTCATGCATCTCTTGAATGGTGGGGTAATAAATTAAACAATTATGATTTAACTAATGTTAAGATTACCAATACAAATTTTGAAGAATTAACAGAAACTATTATTTGCGGTTCTAAGGTGGCAATTATTGTTTGGCTTGATAATCCATTTGGAATTTTGATCGAAGAGTCATTAGTAGCAAATTCTTATAAAAAATTCTTTGATCTTATTTGGGAGAAATAAAAGTAAATTAACTAAAAAATTAGTTCATGATATGATACCATTGCAAAAGTAAACGGTCTGCTGCTTTAACTAAATCTAAACCATTTCCACTAATTCTAATGCAGGTTTCTTTTAATTCAATTTGTGTTTCTTCACTAACCAACAATTCAATTATAGATTTGCCTTCAGGATTGTTACAATCAACAACAGGATAATCCTCACAGACTGAATCATTTTGGTTGCAAGCAGCAACAATGGTATTTTTGGTTCCTTGAACGATATTGTTGTTCATTTCCATTAATGCAAGGGTATAATATTTATTGTAATTAACAGTAGGGTCAATGGCAATATGGATCGGAGTAGCACCAAAATTTGAACTAATTTCTCCAGTAATCAAGATATCTTCAACTTCTCTAGCACCATAATGTAATGGTATTTTGGTTAAAGTTTCACCCTTATTTACTTCTGTCCACCATAAGCCGTCTACATAGACAAAACTGAAGCCATTGTACAAATAGCCTTCTTCATTGTTTAGGTCTCCGGCTAAATTTTCTTTATGTAAATCGTCAACATTGATGACAGAAGCAGCAGTAATGCTGTTATAAACGTTAAAACCACCAAAGGCTAGAGCAAAAACAGCCACTAAAGCGATTATAGCAAAAACGATGGTTTTAGCATCTTGTTTACTACCCATGTCGTCGCCTTGATTACCTTCCTTGCCAATTGCATCAGAAAGTCCTTTAAGTTCTTCTTTTTGTAAATCTCTTTCAATAGCCTGAGCAATTTTTAAGTCATCCATTTTACTATTCTTTAAGACCCATCCTTTTTAAATATTGCTTTAATTTTAGTCTGGTTTCTATTTGTAACCGTTTGTCCAAAGAATTTAAATTAATTTTTTCTATAGAAGTAGGTGGCATTTTTGTTAAAGTTCCTTTTAATTCTCTCCCTGAATCTTTAACTTGTTTTTCAATTTCTTGAGCATATTTACTGTTGAAAAGTTTTAATGCTGGAAATTTGGTGAAGGCATTAGCTCCTGCTTTTAATAAAAAACTAATTTCTTCTATTCTGTTTACCCAACTTCCTGCAATAATTTCTACTTTTGGAAACTTAATCCTAGTCTTAGCAATCCATTGAACATAATAATTAGTTTCTGGACCTTTTTTAAATGGTGTTCCGGGATGTGGGTTTAGTGAATAGAATGTGATTCGATCTAGATTGTATTTCTCAACAAATCCAAATAAATTATCTATATCTTCAATAGTTTCTCCCAAACCAATAATGATAGTGATTGCTTTCTGAAGGTGGTATTTGTCAGCTAATTCTAACATCTTCAACATTGGTTCTATTGGTTTGGAGGGGCAAACTTTCTTACGTATCTCCCAATTGATTGTTTCTATTGATGCCGATACTCCTTTAATGAACGGTAAGAATTTATTTATCTCTTTATCATTTAAGTAACCAATATTAAGCCATAATTTTTCAGCAGTTAGTTCATAACATTTTTGGATTACATCTAATAATTCTTCTGAGGTGTAGGAACCGTAACCAGCAGAAAGAAATTCAATTTCCCAACCAAATTCTTTACTTAGGATAATTTCTGCTAAGACTGAACTTAACCTTCTTCTAGCTTTTTTAGGATCAGAAATTTTGTCTTTTTGCGTACTCATATAACAGAAAGTACAATCTCCTAAGCTACAGTACCAACTAAGAAAAACGGCTCTCTCAAACCAACAGATTGGGGAAAAGTTCTTTTTGTAGGTTTTTTCTGCTTGTTCAACAAGTTGTTTTAATTCGCTGTTCATTTTGATTTCGTTTATGGGCTTAAGAATGTAAGCCCCTGATGGGAGTTGCACCCACGATCTACTGCTTTCTTTACTATTGATACGAGGCAGTCGCTCTAGCTACTAAGCCACAGGGGCATTATTTACGCTTTTAAGTTTACTGTTTTTTAAAGTTTGTCATTTGTTTGGAAAGATTAATAAAAATAAGTTTAAAACTGCTTTTTTACGATGGAGATTATTAATTATCATCCTAGATTTAAGGGAAGGTTATATTCACTTATGGGGGAATTTGTAGAATCTCAACTTTTAACATCTCGATTGAATATTAATGACGGGTTAGCGGTGCAAGTTAATGCCATAACTGAGTTTAATTTAAGAAATATTGGTCTAGGGTTAGATTGGTGTACATTAGCTGTAGAGGAGGATGTTCCAATCGGATTTGCCACTGCACATCTATATCGTAATAATGCTAGTAAGTTAATGTCTATTGGGGTTGTTGAGTTTTCTGGTGTATATGTTGATTTAACATGCAGGGGTAAAGGTATTGGTGTAAGTTTGGATAAACGATTGATTGAAATAGCAAAAAGTGATCCTCAAACAAGAAAATTGCTAGCAGCTGTAAAAGAAGGTAATGTTTGTGGTGAGAAGTTAAAAAGAAGGGTGGGTTTTAGACCCACTAGAAATACGTACAATGGAGAAGATGGTGGGATTTACAGAATTTTTCAAAGAAGACCTTAAAGTTTTTTTAGAATTTCTTCTTTAGTTTTTAATTTCTTTTGGCATTCAAAGCAGATATAATATTGCTTACTAGAACTTGGTTTCTTTACAACTGTGCCTTTAAGTTTCCCTAACATAAGTTCTGCGATTTTATTCCCACAAATGTTACATTTTGTTGCCATATTCCTTGGATGTGCGTGGTGTTTTAAAAGTTAACGTTTATTTAAGATTAGCTAGGGCAGTTACTCCATTAATTACACTGATGGAATCATATCCCCCTTCAAGAGTTGCAAAGTAAGGAATGGATGCACGTTCTAATATCGATCTTAATTTTTCTACTGATCTTTGAGTGAGATTAAATCCTCCTCCAAAGAGAGTTTGTCCAATCTCGTAATCTGTTGAAAGGGTGTCAAATCCTGCACTTACGGCTATAATAGTGGGGTCAAATGAATCTATTGTCGGCACTAATTCTTGTTCTAAAACACGGCAATATTCTGAGTCTTCTGTATTTTCCTCTAAAAAGATGTTATTTGTATTTCTAAAATTTCCTGGATCTGAATATGGCCATAATCCTCTTTGATTTATAGAGAAGTAAAATGCATCTTTTTTCCCTTCAATATAATCTAAAGTTCCGTCCCCTAGATGCAGATCTATATCTACAATTAATACTTTTTCTCCTCGTCTAAGTAAATATTCGGTAGCGATTGCTATATTATTAAAAATACAAAACCCATCTCCATAATCCCTATGGGCATGGTGTCCTGGAGGTCTTACTATGGCAAATGCAGATCTAGCATTGCGGGCAAGTTCTGCAGCTAAAACTGTAGCACTAACAGCATAGCAAGCTGCCCTATAACTCTCGGGTGATAACCATAAATCTTGATTTTCAAACTGGTGTGCTTCTCCGGTTCTTAAATCACGACAAAATTCTTTTACTTCTTTAATATATGCTGAAGAATGAAATAAATCTAAGAACCTTTCTCCAGCATGGATTGTTCTTTTTCTTCGTCTTAATTCTTCTAATGGCCAAATCTTTTTTTGTGGGTCTAAATCAAGAACTTCTTCTACCAAAGCCCTTAATCTTTCCGGTTTTTCTGGACAGAAATCATCTACACGGTGTTCCAAGCACGCGGGGTGATACACAAGTTTCATAATCTTGGAGAAGAAGAAAGAGAAGGGAATATAAACTTTGGGTATATGCTTTTATTTTTTAACCACTCCAAAATAGTTAATTGGGCAAAGGTTTAAAAATGATGCTTATTTTGGTGTTAAAATGAGTTCCAAAATTACAACTCCTGGTTCTATTGAGGATTATATTGCAGAATTACAGGGGGATGTCCAATCTGGACTAATGAGTACTGCAGAGTTAGAGGAAGTTGTTGCTTTTCTTAAGGGAGATAAGCCAAAATCCGGAAGAGTAGCATTAGAGTTTATTGTTGTTGAGAACAATGATTTTTCTCAGGATAGAATTCTTGGTTGGTTATCTAATTTGTATTATCGGGAGATTTTTGGTAAGTTGCCATCTGCAGAAAAGGAGGTTGTTCAGGATACGGCAGTATTAGCAATGCATGAAGGTACACCTGTAGGTGCAGTTTGGGTTATATCAAGTCCTACTCCTGCGTATCAAAATTTGATTTATGTTGATCGTTTATATGTTAAGGAGGATTATCGTTCTAATGGGAAGGTCGGATCACAATTATTGGATGTTGTGTTAAATCTTGCTCCTGAACGTTGTAATGGTTTAGTTTTACATGCCTGGTCTAATGCCGTCCCATTTTATCAGAGATGTGGTTTTCTTTCTTATGATGAACCAGAACAGATTGATGATGAAATTTTTTATCGAATGATTTTGCCGTTAAACAAAGCAACGTTTGATAGTTTTGTTAGAGAGAAAGAAGTTGAAATCTTTGAAGGATTAGAAGAAGTATTAACTCCAAGACAATGGGGTCTGTTTGTTGACGCAGTTTCAAACTTAACAGGAGATTATGACGATTTACCTCCCTCTAAAAATCCATTTACTATCTTTCTTTATAAAACATTAGGTTATCAACATGACCTATTAGAATTTAATCAAGACCAAAAGTAATATAAAATAAAGTGTTAATTCTGAAGTTATGAAGAAAAGGATTGCGGTTATTCACCGGGACAAGTGTCATTCTGACCAATGTGGAGATTATCTTTGCGCTAAATTGTGTCCTGTTAACAGGACGGGTGGAGATTGTATTGTTAAAGGAGAATCTGTTCCTAAACCGATTATAGACGAGATGCTTTGTACTGGTTGCGGAATCTGTCAAAACAGATGTCCTTTTGGAGCGATTGAAATTATTAATCTTCCAGACACATTAGATAAACCTCCCGTACATAGATATGGGGAGAATATGTTCCAGTTATTTTCTTTACCAACGCCATTGTTTGGTCAGGTGACGGGAATTCTTGGTAGAAATGGTATTGGTAAATCAACTGCTCTTAAAGTCATGGCCGGATTGCTTAAACCTAATCTTGGTAAGTGGGACAAGGACGTTGATTTTAAAGATGTAATCAATTATTTTAAAGGGACGGAAACACAAAAATTTTTAGAGCGGTTAAATAAGGGAGAGATTAAACTTTCTTACAAACCCCAACAAGTGGATTTAATTCCTAAACAGTTTAATGGAACAGTAAAGGAATTGTTAATAAAAGTCGATGAAAATAATCAACTAGATAAAATTGTTAAGGAGTTACAGTTGCAGAATTTTATGGATACAGATGTTTCTAAGGTTTCTGGTGGAGAATTACAAAGGGTGGCGATTGCAGCCACGGTATTAAAAAAGTCTAATTTATTTTTATTTGATGAACCAACATCTTATTTAGATATTAAACAGAGAGTTAACATTTCTAAATTTACTCGTTCCCTAACCAATGAACATACTGCAGTGATGGTTATTGAACACGACTTAATTATATTAGATTACATTACAGATCTGTTAAACATTATGTACGGACAAGAATCTGCTTACGGAATTGTTTCTGGATTAAAATCGTCTCGAGAAGGAATCAATTCATTTTTAGAAGGTTATTTGAAAGAAGAGAATGTTCGTTTTAGAAGCGGAGCAATAAAATTTGAAGCTTCTCAAGATAAGATAAAAGGTAAGAAAGTTAGGTTAATCTCTTGGACAAATTTAGTAAAACAACTAGGTAATTTTAAATTAGAAGCGGAAGCAGGAGAACTTAATAAGAATGAAGTAATTGGTATTTTGGGTGAGAATGGTATCGGAAAAACTTCTTTTATTAAAGTTTTAGCAGGCTTAATTAAACCGGATCAGGGAGTAATTGATGGTGGAATTAAGGTTGCATATAAACCACAATATTTAGAGACGGATTCTGAGATTTTGGTGGCTGAATTCTTAAAAGAAGCCATTAGCAAGTTTGATATGCAGTTGATAAGGCCATTAGAAATTGAGAAGTTAACTACAAAAAGGCTTAATGAACTATCTGGTGGAGAGTTACAGAAAGTTTCTATTATACATTGTTTAAGTCAAGATGCACAATTATTTTTATTGGATGAACCTTCTGCGTACCTTGATGTTGAACAGAGATTATTAATCTCTAAAGTTATCAAAAATCTAGCTAATGAAAGAGACTTAACTGTCTTAGTTGTAGATCACGATTTAATGTTTATAGATTATATCTCGGAACGATTAATCGTTTTTTCAGGAGAACCAGCCAGAAATGGATTATTACAGGGACCATTTTCTATGGAAGCTGGAATGAACAAATTCTTAGAGATGTTGGACATTACTTTACGTAGAGATCCTCATTCACATCGGCCTAGGATTAATAAGCTTGGTTCTGTGAAGGACAGGGAACAAAGACAAGCTGGTAAGATGTATTATAATTAAATAGATAAGATAATTATTTATCTATTTATTGTCGTTTTAAATTGGCTAAAAAATAAAAAGATAAGAATAAAAAAGAATCAACTAACTTTTAATTAACAATTACACTCCCTTGCATGCCTGGATGGAATTTGCAGAAATATCTGTATTCTCCAGATTCAGTAAAGGTATATGTTGTTGTTGCTCCTTCTGGTAAGACTTCTTCAAAATCTCCGTTTTCAAAACTTACGGTATGGTCAGCAGAATCTTTGTTAACCCACTCAACAGTTGTTCCCGCCATTACTTCTAGGTTAGTTGGCATGAAGTTATAATTTTCAATTGCAACTTGAGCAATATCTCCATTAACAACAACGTTTGTAACACTATTACTTTCAACAACTGGCTTTTCTGTTACGTCTGCTTGTTTAAGTTCTTGACTGCAAGCAACTAAAAGAACCAAAACACTTAACAAACTTAAGATAATTAATAGTTTTTTCATTTTTTCCTCCAAATATCAAATAGTTTAATTATTAATCTAACACCCCAAATCTGTTTTTAAGATGACTTTTTCTTTATATTCTTTTCGAGTCTGAAAAGCTGTTTACAATCATCACCATGATTTTTATAAAAGAAGTATAGTGCTACCAACACCATGATGGCACTTAACCATTGTCCAACTGTAAAATTATTGTACATAACATCTTGGCGGTAAAAATCTACAATAAATCTTCCCAAATTCTCCCAAAAAACAAAATTCCAAAAAATAAAACCCGGTTTAAACTCTTGATAGAATGTCAGCCAGTAGAGCCAGCCAAAGATTAAGAAACGTTTTCCGGCAGCGTATAATGTACTGGGGTGTCGGCAAAGATTATCTTCATGGGGGAAAATAACACACCAACTGCCATTAAATACTCGACCAGCCAGTTCTCCATTAATAAAGTTAGCAATCCGTCCTAATGCTAAAGCAAAGATTGTTGGTACAGAAAGGGCATCAGCAATTCTCCAGAAATGAAGTTTATGTTTTCTGCAATAAATCCAAGCAGCAACAACAATTCCTACAAATCCACCATGAAAACTCATTCCTCCTTGCCAGAATTTAAGAAAATTTAGTGGATTAGAAAGGTAGTAATTTGGTTCCCAAAAAACTTCAAATAGTCTCGAACCGATTAACACCCCTACCGTTAAATAAAACACTAAATCCCATATTTGATCTGAGTTTAAACTAATCTTGCCCTTTTTGTTGAGGTGGTGAAGCCACCAGATAGAGATAAAGAAGCCCAACACATAAATGATACCATACCATCGTATTTCTAAAGGCCCTAAGTGAAGGAGTGTTGGATTAAGGTTGTTTACCCACATATTTTACCTTATAAATTGGTTCTTTATTAATGTTATTATATATCTCTTGCTTTACCGCAAACTTTATATATTCACTTTCCTCACCAATGCTTACTCATAATTAAAAGGAGAGGGTGAACAATAATGGAAGATAAAGAAAAAAATTATTCTAAAGAACTCTTAGGAAAGACTGTAGTTTCTAAATCTGGTAAGAAGTTCGGTGAGGTTGGTGACCTTATTTTTGAAGTTGGATCTGGCGAGTTAATTCACATTCAATTAAAAAATCCAACGAGTTACATTGATAAGCTAGAATTAGAAAAAGCTAAAGATGGCAGCATTTTAATTCCATTTTCTGCAGTAATCGCTACTGGTGATTTTATTGTTGTAGCAGAAGAAGATATTATTTAATTATTTTATTTTCTCTTTTTATTATCTCGCAAATTTTATTTTTATTCGCCGATGAACTCAAATCTTGGCATAATTCTACCGCTTCTTTCTATTGTTTCAAGAAACATTGCTACTGGGCGAACCCAATATTGTCCATCATGTTGATAAAGAACAAGTTCATCTAAAGTTTCTGAATGTTTAGCTATCCCCAAAACTTCATAAACTGCGCCTTTAAAATGTTTATATTTGCCTGGTTTTATTTCTGTCATCTTATCGTTTTATACTCTAACCATCCATTCAAAATTAATCTTTTTATTACTAATATCAAATACATCAATAACTTGATACTTTCCCTTTGTCCAAACATTTCCACTTTTTAAGAAATGGGTCGCTTCTAAGATTTTTATGCTAGCCAATGGTCTTGATAATTGTTGATTGCCTTTTGTTTCTAATAACGCTACTTCTCCATGATACCAATAATTTCTTTGACCTTTTTTAAGAAATTCATAAATAGTTCCAGCAACTAACTTATCTGGAAGGCATTCTTCTTGTTTTCTTTGGCCTTCTTTAAACTGTTGGAAACTTCGCAATGCTAAATCTGGATTAAACTCAATCTCAATTCCCATCTTTTTCATGTTTGAACTCGTCGTCCATCCTTTTCAAATATTCTTTAACTCTACTCATTACGGTTTTTAACAAAAATCCTTCTACTTTCTCTTCAAATATTTCAGAAAGCTGACCCCATTCTGTGATTCTATACAAGTTGGCGTTAGTTTCAATTAAATGCAAGTCTTTTAATCTTTTTAATTGTCTTCTAATGTTAGATGAAGCGATACCTAACATCGGTAAACCAGTTTCTTTTCTAGTTTCCATAACTTTATTCTTAACTTCTTCAGAATGCAATTCTTCTTTTATTTGTCGGGCCTTCATCAAAACATGAAGAACATCAACAACAACATCTCTTGAATCCCCTGGTTGTAATAAACCTACGGACAAACAGAACTTTCTAACTAAATCACGATCACCCATCGTAGGTTTTTCGTATCTTCTTAAAGTTAATTCTGCTAAGGGAGTATCCCTACTTATCTTTGCCATCTTTTTTCCACCCCAATTATTTATAATTTAATTCGAATTATTACTTTACTTATGTAAGTACCAAAAGGTCAGTTTATCATTTTCTTTTTTGTCTAGACGCGCAAAATATCTTCTTTCTAATTGTACAAGATCTCCAACCTTTAACTCTTTCATTGCTTCTTCTCCAATTCCAGAAACAATAGTGTTGTTTTCTTGCAGAACTTCAACTTTTAACTTGTTCTCTGCAGGTAACCAATGGACAATTGAACCTTTAATTTTAGCATGTTTATAATCATCTAATGATTCAGAAACAAATTTCCATTTACCATCTTTGATCTCAAAATTACAATAATCCATAAGTCGATGTACTGCTCCCTCTCCTAACCGAGATAGGTCTGATTGTGCAATTAAAACTAGACCTTTAACTAACAATTCTCTTTTTCCTCTTTGTGGGAAGTCTGGATGCAGGTCAAGAAGAACTTTTTCTGGGGGGGCGTTAAGGATATTGGCTTCTACTGGATTGTCTATAAAGAAATATCTGTTGGACTTTGATTCAATAATTTCTTTATTAAAAGAATTAATATTTTTCCAAAATTCTTCTCTGCTAACAGTTTTATCATTTAAACTTAGACCAATCTCCAAAGCATATCTTCGAAAAGCACCGGCCTGATACCCCCTTCTACGTAAGGCCATCAAAGTCATTAATCTGATGTCATCCCAGCCGGAGTATTCTTTTTGTTCTATAGCCAATTTAGTTTTTGTTGTGGATAACTTAAAACCTTCAAAGTTGATTCTGCCCCAATGTTTATATTCTGGAGTTTTCCATCTAAGGTATTCCATAATCATTTTTTCTTTAATGCCATTGTCATGGTGGTCCTTACCATTAAGAACATGAGTTATGCCTAAATCATGGTCATCAACTGCTACAGAAAAAACCATCAACGGCCAAACCTTTTGTTCTTTGCCGGTTTTTGGATGAAGATGTTCATTAATTCGCATAATTGAAAAATCTCGCATGGCCGGATTCTTATCTTTAATATCTGTTTTTATCCTTAAAACTGCTTCTCCTTCAGCATATTCGTTAAACATCTTAGCGTAGCGCAATTGTTGTTCTTTAGTTTCTAAAGAACGGCAGGAGCAAGCTTCTCCCCTAGCTTTTTTCTCTCTGAATTCATCAGCATCACAGGTACAAACGTAGGCCTTACCCATTGTTACTAATTTTTCAGCATAATCATAATACTTACCTAATCTTTCTGACTGAATAATCGTTTGATTTAATTTGTTATCAGTTAACCACTGAGCATCTTCCGGAATTAATTCATAAGCCGGATCGTAAATGTTTTCTGGGTTGGTGTCTTCAATTCTTAAAATGAACTTACCATTGTACATCTTTGCATATTCATAATTTAAAGAGGCACCATACGCATGTCCGATATGTAATGGCCCTGATGGGGAAGGAGCGATCCTTACTATTACCTTGCCATTTTCCGCATTTGGTAAGGGTTTTAATGGTCCTTTAACTTCTTCTTTTTTTTCTATTAAAAGTTCTGGAGCAAGTTTTTGTAATCTTGTTTTAATTTCTTCTTTACTTAGTTTTGTTACATCTTTAGCAATTATTTCAATTTCTTTCATCAATTTTGGAACATCTGATTTAAGTTCTGGATGATCCCTTAGTGTTAATCCCATTACAACTTTTGGATTAATGGAACCATTAAAATCGTAAGCATTTTTTAAGGTGTGCCTCAAAATTGTTTCCCCTGTACTTGATTCTTTCATTAAAGCTTAGAAAGAAGGAGTTATTATTAAAGATTTTGATTATTGGTCTGTTATTTATCTTAACTTTCTGATAATTCCATTGTTGGCATCAACTTCTACGATTTCTCCATTCATTAAAGCAGAAGTGGCAATTCTTGTTCCAATAATACAAGGTTTCTTTAATTCTCTAGCTACTATTGCTGCATGGGAGGTAATTCCACCTTGTTCTGTAATTATGGCTGCAGCTTTTTTCATTATAGGAACAAATTCAGGAGTTGTTTGGTTTGCTACTAAAATTTCTCCTGTTTGGAAGGTTTTCATTTCTTCTGTTTTTCTGATAATATGCACTCGACCTCTAGCGTAACCTGTTGCTGCTACAACGCCTCTCAATTCAGTAACGTTAAGCTTATCCTCAGATTTATTAAAAGTAAAATATTTGTTGGCATCTTTTCCTCCGCAAATAAAATACCCTTCCGTTGTTACGGCAAAAAAACATTGTTCTTTTCGTTTTAATAATTCTTTATGCAAGTCCTTACCAGAAAGTATTTTGTTTATTTCATTAAAGACAGAAAATGTAAGTTCTTCTTTGGTATATTTTGTTCTTTTAGAAACTTCTTCTAAGAACAAATCAAAATAATACATTCCAATATAAACCCCACTTTTACGGATGTCTTTCCACTTAGCAAAAAGGCGGGCAATCATAAGCACATTTTTGAGATATTTAGATAAACTTAAGGAAGAGATCAGTTCTTCACGTTTCTCTTTAATATCTTTTAAATGATTCTCTTTTTCTTTTAGAACAAATTGAATTTCTTTATGTTCTTGAATAATTTGGATAATATTTTGATAAAACTCTTTTGCAGAGACATAATGCACATTGTAATAATTATTTTGAATCCAATGGAAGTTTTGTTCTATCTCTTTTAATTTTTGATAGTATTTTGTTTTCTTAATCTTATCAAATGAAAGGGTGGCCTGCCCAAATTCTTTTACAATTGCGGCAGCAGCTTTAAGTAATTGATATTCTGCTTCTAAAGTGAAGGATAAATGTACAGGAGAAGTTAAGGTTCTGATCTTACTAATCTTTTCTTTTTCTTTTAGATTTAATTGAGTTAATTCTTTAGCAATCAGCTCTTCCAGCCAATCTTCAGTCCCTGTAGACATGAAACAGTCCGTAATATAAGCGATAGATCCGACAAGCACATATTGTTTGAAGAACTTTTCAAATAATAAATAAAATTGATCTTGATTTAATGTGGATAAATTAAGGGTTTTTATTTCTTCAGCTAGTTGAAGATACTTCTCCCAATCATTTTGCCATATTTTATACAAATCTAGTATTACTTGTGGATTATTTTTGCATTGTTCTAAAACCCAGCTTCTTAATTCTTCGATTTTATTAGTGGCCATATACCATTGTCCTTCGTCTTTCTTAACAAAGGAAAAGCAAGCCTGATAATGTTGAGGAAATCTTTGAGAGAATGCATAAATTTCACTTTCAGAAGAAGCAATTAATGTAAAAATTTTTGAATGGAACGCTTTATTAAAAGATTTAGTTAAATCTTTAACAGTGTCTATTGGAAAATGCTCCAATTGTTTGGTCATTCTACGATAAGGCATAAGGAAAAATAATTTTTAAAAGATATATATAACTTACCTTAAAATTTGCCTTTTTCAACAATAATCTTCATTCTTCGTACGAAGGCTTCTGCTTCTTGGTAAAGTTTTTCAAATTCTGCTCCCTTAATCTCTTTGATCTCTCGGTGAGTGATTGCTTTACTAAGACGATAAAACTTTTCCATTGTATCAACATATTTTTTTTCTAATAACTTATGTTTGACTAAAACTCTATTTAAAATATCAGAAACATGTTCGGGAGTGGGCGGAATCTCATTTTTACGCATTAAAGCAGCGTGAGCTGAGTCAATCACAGCCCAATATAAATCTAAAGTTGCTTGCAACAAATGCCATTTAGAATTGATTAGAGTTCTTGGTGCTCGACCAAAATATCTCCAAACACTCTCTTCAGATGGTCTGATTCTTCCTTGTTTTAATAACATCTGTAATGGTTCAAAGAAACCAACGTCAAACAAAGCAACTCCATCTCGTAGAATATTGACTGCTACAGGATCTCCAGCTTTAGCATACTCCCAGAAAGAAGTATAAGTCATAGAAGTAATGTGTAATTTTCCAGACACAGTACTGATGAGGTTTTCTACAATAATTCGATAACTTTCTACTAAGGCATCATTAATTTGGAATGTGGCATCATCACTAATAATTAATACATCAATATCACTTTTAACCGTAGCTTCTCTTCTAACAGTAGAACCAAACAAAACTGCTGCTAACATGAAATCGCCTAGCTCCTTTTTAAGCAAAGTAGCGAATTTTTGAGCAACTTTTAAGTCCTCAGTTGGATAGCGATGAATATTCTCGTTTTCTTTTTTTTGGATTTTGAATTCCATAGTATTTGATTAGTGTATAGCTTGGGCTTTATTAAGCTTTTTTCACTATTCTGAAGAAGTACTTATAGTAAAAATAGTTTTTTACTATATTCTAAATAGTTATCTGCAGCAGTTTTAAGGTCTTTGCTTGTTGGAAAAAAATGGTCTGGTTTTGCAACAACAACCTCACATAAAGAAATAATTGCAGCGATGTTCCTTAGGAAAATACTTTTGTTAAATCCTCTTGTTGGAAACTCTAACGCACTGAAGAGCTCTTTCCATTTTTCTAAATGATCCACAATTGCTTCAAAGGCAGGTTTAACTTTATTGGGGTCATGATACAATAAAGAGTAGTCATAACCCTTACTCGGAATTTTCCCCATATTGATAAAAACCGTTCTGATGTATTTATCTAATATTTGTACGTCTGCTTTAACTTGCAAATAAGAATCTTTTTTAGTTGACCAAGGAAACACCATATTTATAAAAGTGATTTAAGGTTTATATAGTTTTCTTTGATGACATTCCTTAATTGTTATTGTGTTAAAATAACCTTCACAAGATACAAATTGTTTTTGAGAGATATTGTTATTATTTATTTCAGGTGGCTTAAATGTTTCCCGGCGGCACCGCTTCTGCAATCAAGCAACAAGCAGAAGCGGCGAAGCATTATCAAGGAGTGTTGAATGAATTAAGATAAGTGCAAACAAAAGAACTTTCTTTGCTTTTTTTAGTAACTTTTTTAAACCAACTTAATCAAAGGTAGGTTATGTATGACACAATCATTATTGGAGCCGGCCCTGCTGGGTTATCTGCAGCAATTTATACTTGCAGAAAGAAATTAAAAACTTTGTTAATTTCAGTGGATGTTGGTGGACAAGGAAACTTAACTGCACACATTGAAAATTATCCTGGGGCCTTACCCCAATCTGGTGTGGAATTAATGGACAAGTTTAGACAACAGGCAGAATCTTTTGGTGCAGAGTTCTCTTTTGGGAAGGTAAAAGAAATAAAGAAAGAGAATAATCTTTTTAATGTTTTAGTCGCTAATGGTGAAAATTATGTTGCAAAAACGATAATCTTAACTTATGGAAAAGTAGCTAGGACCCTGGGTTTAGACAATGAGGAAGCTTTATTTGGTAGAGGAGTTTCCACTTGTGCAACTTGTGACGGTCCTTTGTACAAAGACAAAATTGTTGCAATTGTTGGAGGAGGGAATTCTGCTTTAGATGCTGCTGAAGAATTATCAGCGTATGCAAAAAAGGTATATCTAGTACACAGAAGAAAAGAGTTTAGGGCCGATGAGATTACTATAGATAAAGTTAAAGTAAACCCAAAGGTTGAATTAATTCTTGATAGTATTCCGGTTAAAATCATTGCGGACAAATTTGTTACTGGAACAATCATTGAGAATGTTCTTACAAAAGAAAAGAAAGAACTACCAATTGATGGGTTATTTTTAGAGATTGGTTACATAGTTGATAGTTCTATGGTTAAAAATCTAGTTAAGATTAATGAATATAATGAGGTTGTTACTGATGCTATTTGTAGAACTTCTGTTCCAGGGGTTTTTGCTGCTGGTGATATGACTAGCATGCCTTACAAACAGGCAATAATTGCTGCTGGTGAAGGAGCGAAAGCCGCTTTAAGTGCATACTCTTATTTAACAGGAAATAAAACAAGTACTGATTGGCATTGAGGAAATTAAAATGAAAAAAAGAGATATGATTTTTTATGTGGGTGGAATAATCGTAGTATTATTCATTGCAGGATGTGGACAGAATGTACTTACAGATTTTAATTTAGATTCTTTTGCTAGTTGTTTAACTGAAAACGGAGCAGAAATGTATGGTGCTTCGTGGTGTCCTCATTGTACTGATCAAAAAGAATTATTTGGTGAATCTTTTAAGTTAATAGATTACACCGAATGTACTACTGATCAACAGAAGTGTGAAGAAGAAGGGATTCAATACTTACCTACTTGGAAATTTGCCGATGGCACTGTGACAACCGGGTTAAAATCATTTTCTTCATTAGCAGAAAAAACTGGTTGCAAATTACCTTAATTTTATATTTTGTTTTGGTTTAATATTGTTCTGGTTTTGTTTATTTCTTACAAAATGTTTATAAAAACCACTATCTAGTAGTACTTATGGCGTTACGGGAGCAATCAATTGAAGAAAAGTGTGAATTTTTTGTAGAAATTGAGCAAGTGTTTGTTAAAGAATATAACACCTTAGTTAGGTTTGCATCAGGATATACTCATGATCGCGATGCAGCAGAAGATGTTGTGGCTCAGTCTTTTGCCCAAGCATTGAGTCATCCACATCAATATACTCCCGGTACTAATGCAAAGGCTTGGATTTATAACATTACTCGGAACGTAGCTATTAATCATTGGCGAAGAAAAGATCGTGAACACTTTCGTTATGGTGACCCAAACGAACTTAGTACAATTGTTGATTCTAACGTAATGAAAAGTCCTTCTACCTCTTGGAATAGTTCAAATCCAGAAGATAATATTGTTGTTTTAGACGCATATCAAAAGAAAAAAGAGGAAATTGCTAGAAGAATAAAAAATCCCCATCAAAGATTAGCAGTTGAGCTAAGATTTTTTTACGGAATGAGTTATCAAGAAATTGTTGATGAAACCGGATGGCCACTGGGTACAGTTATGTCTAGATTACATCGTGGAACTAGGGGGTTGGGGATGATTCTTAATGATTTTTCTCGAGTAAACCTAAAGTAGATTAATTATAATGACCAATACCTTTATATATATTTAAGAGTTTTTTTGATACTACAAAAAGGTGCTGATGATGAAGAAATTACAATTTATCTTGTTTGTTTTATCAATCTTAATTGTTTCTTCGCTAAATGGTTTTGCTGTTACTCCTGGCAGTTCTCCACAAATTTCTGTTACTCTTTATTCACAAAGTCCTGATCCGGTTGAACCAGGACAGATTGTTACTCTAAAATTTAAGGTTGAAAATGAAGGAAAAGAGACAACTCAAGATGTTATTTTGAAGTTACACCCAAATTTTCCGTTTACATTATATGGCAGCTCTGCAGAGAAGAATATTGGGAAGCTAAGAGCAAGTTCAACTGGAGCAGATGCGGAAATAGTTGAGTTTAAAGTTAAGGTTGATGAGAATGCGGTTGAAGGAGATACGGAAATTGAATTATTAGTGCAGATAGGGGAGTCGGCAATTGCTTATACTAACAATGAATTGATGGTTACCATTCAAACTCATGATGCTGTTTTAGATATAACTTCCATTAGTTCTAATCCAAAACAGATTGCTCCTGGTCAGGATGCAAAAGTAAGTATTATGGTCAAGAATCAAGCAGATTCTGTACTTAAAGATGTTAAGTTCAAGTTAGATTTTGATAGTGATACCTTACCGTTGGCCCCATATCAATCTTCTTCGGAAAGAAGAATTGCTTTACTTAAATCGGGGTATCAAAATTCTTTAGAATTTCAAATTATTGCTGACCCAGAAGCGGCACCAGGGTTATATAAAGTTCCTTTAACTATAACTTACAATGACGAATTAGGAACATCTTATTCTGTAAGTGATGTTCTTGCTTTAACTGTTGGGGAAGTTCCGAACCTTAATGTTTATCTTAAAAAAAGTACTGTTTTACAATCTGGAATGGCGGGTAAGGTAACAATCGAAATTGCTAATGCTGGAGGTTCCGATGTGAAATATTTAGAGTTAAAACTTTTACCTTCTGAATATTATACTTTAGTTTCGACAAGTGATTATTTTTATTTGGGCGACATTGATGCTGACGATACTGGAAGCGAAGATGTAGATATTTTCATAAATAAAAATGTTGAAACTCTTAAAATACCAGTACTGATTAAGTATTATGACGCTAACAACAAACCATTTCAACAAACATTAGATTTACAAATGTATCTCTATTCTTCATCTGAACTGAAGAAGTTTGGTGTTTTGCAAAGTAGTAATTCTTGGATGTATTTGCTAATAATTATACTTGCTATTGGTGGCTATGTTTATTATAAAAGATTCTACAAGAAGAAAAAGAAATAATTATTTTTTAATCTTGGCTATTATCTTTGACCATCCCGTTAAAACTTCATTATAATTGACGTATCCTACATTTCCTGTTACTGAAACAACCGGATTTTGTGATAATGAAGTTTCCACAGCCACGTATTCCTTGATGAATTTTAATGGGGCAAATTTGAGTATGTCTTCAAAATCATTAACTTGATAATCTCTGTATAACAACAAAAATGCAATATATTCTCCAACGTCGTATGTGCTACTTTCTAAAAGATCACTTAACTTGCGCCAAGTATTCTTTATCTTTTCTAAATTATTATCGTTATCAAATTCTTCTTGGATGTCTCTCCAATATACGGCAATCCTTAAAGTTAAGTCCTCAGCTCTCTTTCGATAAGCCAATAATTGTTCTGGTGTAAATCGCACGTTTCCTTTTTTCATCTCTCCTGCTAGTTGTGCTGGTCCTTCTAAGGACAGATTAAAGAAAAAGTAACGAAATCTTGTTCGAACTTGTATTAGGATACGTAATAGTTCTTTGTAACCGTCTGGATATTTATCAAACAATCTTAGTAAAAATAATTCATCTGCTTTTTGAAGAGCGTCAATAAGTTTCTTTTTTGATTTTTCTAGTTTAGTAATGTTATTGAATTTTAGTTCTTGAGTTGCGTGAATTAGTTCGTGGGCCAAAGTTCCCGGAAGATGTTGTGCTATTGTTTTTTGATTGCTTCTACTTAATGAGTCTGAATTAAGATGGATTATAGCTCTCCCTAAGGTTAATTCTTCTGGAACAACCCATCCTGATCCAGAAAAAGAGGAGGTTTGTTTCTGAACATAAGGTTCAATTATTATTGTAATCTTTGGATATTTTTTAGCTTCTTCATGAGACAAACAGAACAACAAGATTGTTCTTTCCAGTAATCCAAAAAGTCTTGTTTCAATTGTGCTCCTATTTATTATTTCAACCTGACGCATCTCTACTAATCTTCTTAGCCGTTTTGTTGAGAGTAATCTATAAAACCAGTTCATTATACAAATTAATTAGTTTACCAATAAAAACCTTTCTTAAACTAATTCTTAAAAACAGCAAAACCTTTAAACTAACAAATTCTTCCATTAGCATGCTCAAAGATTATTTTAAACTGGCTTATGGGAATGCTAAACATCGTAAACTTCGTTCTTGGCTAACCATGCTAGGAATTTTTATAGGTATTGCTGCAGTTGTTTCTTTAATCTCTTTATCACAAGGAATGCAGAATGCTATCGGGGAACAATTTGTAAAACTTGGTTCTGATAAATTAATTGTGCAGGCGGCAGGATCTGGTTTTGGTCCGCCAGGGACAGATGTTGTTGAACCATTAACAACCGATGATTGGAAAGCAATTAACAAAATTAATGGTGTTGAAATTTCTGTAGGTAGATTAATTCGCTCTGCTAAACTAGAATTTAAAAGTGAAGTGCTTTATAGTTATATCGCTTCAATGCCGGACTCTGCGGACAATCGTTTAAGAGATTTAGTGATGGAAGTAAACGATTATCAAATAGAAGAAGGACGTTTATTGAAAAATGGTGATAAATACAAAGTTATGATCGGATCTGACTTTAATGTCGATGTTTTTGATAAGCCAGTAGAGCTAAGGAGTAAGATAAAAATTCAAGACCAACAATTTGAAGTTGTAGGTATATTAAAAAAATCTGGAAATCCTTTTCAGGATGGAACCATTGTTGTTCCGGAATCAGCTTTGAAAGAAGTGTTAGGTATTGGTGAAGAGTATGACATGATTGGCGTTAAGGTTACTTCAGAAGAAGAACTTCCTATGATTGAAGAACGTGTTAATAAGGAATTAAGGCGTCGTAGAGATGTGGATAAAGGCAAGGAAGATTTTACAGTACAAACTCCAGGTAAGGTTATTGAAACTTTAACAACAATTCTCGTGATTGTTCAAGGAATTCTTGTCGGAATCGCAGGAATATCTTTATTTGTTGGGGGAATTGGGATAATGAATACCATGTACACAGCAGTTATCCAGAGAACTAAAGAAATTGGAATTATGAAAGCCATTGGTGCGAGAAGAGAATCAATCTTGTTATTGTTTTTGATTGAATCTGGAATGTTGGGTTTTTTCGGTGGAGTGATAGGGGTAACTTTAGGATTTGTTATTGGGAAATTTGTAGAATATGTTGGTTATCAAATTTATGGGAGTTATTTAATTCGAGCAGATTTCAGTTTTATGTTGATTTTTAGTATGTTAATGTTTGGTTTTCTTATTGGGGCAATGTCTGGTTGGTTTCCAGCAAAACAAGCAGCTAAGCTTAATCCTGTGGAGGCATTAAGAAAATGATCCAAGATTACTTTATTATACCTTGGAAAGAAATAAGACGGAAAAAAGTACGTTCTTGGTTAACTCTAATTGGTGTTTTTATTGGTATAGCCGCTATTGTTTCTTTGGTTACTCTTGGACAGGGTCTAGAGAATGCTATTGACAAACAATTTGAATTATTAGGCAAAGATAAATTATTTATTAGTGCTAAAGGAGGGACTTTTTCTGGCATCGGTTCTTCAGTAAAGTTAAGAGAAAAGGATTTAGATATTGTAAAAGGTTCGTCTGGAATAAAATTAGCTGCAGGTATGGGCTACTCTAATGGTAAATACGAATTTAATGAGATTGTGCGTTTTAATTATGTGTCAGGATTGCCTGATGATCCTGAAGAAAGGGCTTTAATCGGAGAGGCTCAAACTTGGGAATTAAGTTCTGGTAGATTTTTAAGAAAAGGTGATAAATATAAAGTTGTTTTAGGTTATGAATATACACAACCGGGTTTGTTTGAGAAATCTTTAGAATTGGGCGATAAGATCATGATCCAGGATCAGGTCTTTAAAGTGGTTGGATTTAATAAAAAGATTGGGTCTCCTCCAGATGACAAAATGAGTATGATCCCTTTAGACACATTTTCAGAAATTTTTGGAACAGGAGACGAGTTAGGTTATATCATCGCACAAACAAACTCTGGAGAAGATATTAGTGTGGTTGCGGAGAATGTTAAAAAAGATTTAAGAAAATCTCGCCATCTAAAAGAGGGTGATGAAGATTTTAATGTAGAAACTCCAGAACAATTAGCTAGTTCATTTTCTACTATTTTAAATATGGTACAATTAGTTTTGATAGGAATAGCAGCAATTTCTTTATTAGTTGGAGGTATTGGGATTATGAATACCATGTATACAGCTGTTTTAGAACGAACAAAAGAGATTGGCATTCTAAAAGCATTAGGGGCCAGGAATTCTCAAGTGTTGTACCTGTTTTTAGTTGAATCAGGATTATATGGCTTAGGTGGAGGGATTATTGGCGTGATCTTAGGAATAATATTTGCTAAAATCACTGAATTTATTTTTATTCTGATTGTAGGTCCAGTTTTTTTGCTTATAGAAATAAATTGGTTATTAATCAGCGGAACCTTATTATTTTCGTTTGTTATTGGTTGTTTGTCTGGGGTTTCTCCAGCGAGAAGAGCATCAAAACTTAATCCCGTGGATAGTTTGAGGTATGAGTAAGATGTTTCGTGATCGTTTTCAAGCTGGCAAAAAATTGGCTGAATGTTTGGTTCAATATAAAGATAACAGGGAAGTAATCGTTTTGGCTATTCCGAGAGGAGGGTTACAAGTCGGTGCGGTTTTGGCTAAGAATCTTGGTTTAAGATTAGATGTTATTATTACAAAGAAAATAGGTCATCCTTTAGAGAAAGAGTTTGCTATTGGGGCAGTTAGTCTTAAGGGAAAAGTTATGACTAAAGACTCTTCTGTACTAAGAGAAGTTTCTATTAACTATATTACTAAGAAAGAAATAGAACTGCAAAAAGTTATAAAAGAAAAATACAAGATGTATACTGGAACAGAAACGCCCCTTAGTTATAAAGACATGGTTATTGTTATTACTGACGATGGAACTGCTACGGGAAACACTATTCTTGCTGCAATTGATGTGGTGTTGGTTGAACACCCACAAAAAATAATTGTTGCAATTCCTGTGGGTCCAAAAAATACTGTTGAAATAATTAAGCAAAAAGTAGATGAATTAATTTGTTTAGAGACGCCTGCTGATTTCTTTGCCGTTGGGCAATTTTATGAATCTTTCTCTCAAGTTGAGGATAAAGAAGCAATTCAACTACTGAAAGATACTAATAAAGATTTGGATACTTACAAAAAAATTAAATAACCAGTTGTTAAATCTAACATACAAAGATAAAAACATGAAATCAAAGAAAGCTAATACAATCATTGAACTAAAAGATGTTTGGAAAACATATTACATGGGAGAAGTTGCCTTAAATGTGCTTAAAGGAGTTAACGTTGAGATAAATCAAGGGGAATTTGTTGTTATAATTGGCCCGTCAGGTTCTGGCAAATCTACGATGATGAATCAGGTGGGCGTATTAGACACGCCCACTAAAGGAAAGGTCTTATTAAAGGGAACAGACATTTCTACGCTTAGTGAATCTGATTTAGCACAATTACGGGGTAAAACAATTGGGTTTATTTTTCAACAATTTAACTTAATCCCTACTTTAACAGCTTTGGAAAATGTTATTCTCCCAACAATTTTTCAAAACATGCCGGAAGAAGAGAGAATTAAAAGAGGAAAAGAGTTACTTACAAAAATGGGTTTAGGAGAGAGAATGGATCACAAACCAACAGAATTATCTGGTGGTCAGCAACAAAGAGTAGCAATTTCTCGGTCATTAATTAATAATCCAGAAATCATTTTGGCTGATGAACCAACAGGAAATTTAGATTCTAAATCCGGAGAGCAAGTTATGGCTATGTTAGCGAGGTTACACACAGAAGAAAAGAAAACAATTATTTTAGTTACTCATGATGTTGATTTGGTGAAATATTCTCAAAAAACAATCCATTTGAAGGATGGTGAAGTTTTGAAGATAGAATATAATGGGATTAAACATTAATTTGTTTTATAATTAATTTGTTCTATAATTTTGTGTTTTGGGTGTATATTGCCGGGAATATTCACCCCACCAGCTAAATCTTTATAAACAATTATTGCACGATATACCTCTGAGGGTAGGATCAATACAGTTAGATTAACGTGTTATATTTTACAACCCAACAGAAAAAGTGAGGTGGTTTTTAAATGGAACAAAAACAGTTAGATGAGATGGATGACACCTTTTTTGGTGATGAGTTCTTAGAAGAAGAGATTGAGATTATTGGACAAAAAGATGATGAAAAATTTTCTAAGAAAAATAAAGATAATAAAGAAGCTAAGAAAGCTAAAAATTCAAAAACCGTAGCAAAGAAGATTGAACCGGTTGAAGAAATAAGAGTTAAAATACTCAAAGATGATGATAATGATATTAAAATTACATCAGCTAAATTTAATAAAGATGTAATTAAAGAACCAGTTAAAGAGGTAAAGGAAGTTAAAAAAGAAGAACCAAAAGTTGAAGTTTCTCCTACTGTTGATCCGTGGGAAGATGAATCAGAAGAAAATATTAATAAAGGTTCTAGTTTTTGGAAAGTTATAGCTGGCGTTTTGTTGATTATCTTGATTGCTTCTATTTATACAAATGGATTTGGTTTGGCTAAAGGCAATTCTAATGGGGAGTTGTCTTTAAGTGAAGCAGAGATGAAAGCATTGGATTTTGTTAACAACAATCTTTTGCAAGAACCATTTATTGCTGAAATTACAAGTTCAACAGATGCAGGAAATTTATACCAAATCACTTTAAGTGTGGCTGGACAAGAAGTAGATTCTTACATCACTAAGGATGGTAGTTTATTTTTTCCTCAAGGATTTGCTGTTAGTGATAGCTTGACTCTTCAGGGAGAAAATAATGAAGCAAGGATTGATGTTTCAGTTGATGATGATGCCGTTAAAGGAGATGTAAATGCATTAGTTACAATAGTTGAATTTAGTGATTTTGAATGTCCTTTCTGTGGAAAGTATGTCTTGGAGACATATCCTCAATTAATAAAAGAATATGTTGACACCGGTAAAGTAAAGTATGTTTTCAGAGATTTTCCATTAGAATTTCATCTTGAAGCACAAAAAGCTGCTGAGGCTGCTGAATGTGCCGGAGAACAAGGAAAGTTTTGGGAAATGCATGATTACTTATTTGAAAATCAGGACTATCTTGGCGTTGATTATTTGAAAGGTTATGCTAAGGATCTTGGGTTAGATACTAAAGACTTTAACGAATGTTTAGATAGCGGAGCAATGGCTGAGGAGATTGAAAATGATTTGTTAGATGGTCAAAGTTATGGTGTTTCTGGGACCCCTGCCTTTTTCATAAATGGAAAATTAATTAGTGGAGCACAACCATTTTCTGTCTTCAAGCAAGAAATTGAAGTTGCTTTAGCTGAAGTTGAAGGTACGAGTGGGGATTTAGAAGTCTCAGTAGAGATTGAAGAAGCTAATGTTGTACCAGAAGTAGAAGAAGTGGTTGAGGAACTAATAGTTTTGCCTGTTGAAGAGGAAGTTCAAGCACCAGTAACCGTATCGGATGTAGTTGAAGAAGCAACAGTTCCGGGAGTTGTAAGAGAATTCACTTTAAGTGCGAAGAAATGGTTGTTTAGCCCTAACAAAGTTACTGTAAAGAAAGGCGAGATTGTTAAATTAACAATAATGCCAAGTGATTTGGATTTTTCCTTTGCTATACCTCAACTTTCAGTAAACAAAGATGTAAAGGGCACAACAGTTGTAGAGTTTGTTGCTAAAGAAAGTGGTAAGTTTGAATTCAAGTGTAGCAGCTGTGAAGACTGGCGTGGAATGACTGGTTCTTTAGTGGTAGAATAGAAAACCTTTTAATCTCTTTTTCTTTTCTTTTTGTTTATGGCAAAAAAGGAGAAGTTATTCAGTAAAGTGTTAATGATTTTATTGTTGATTGTTATTGCAGTTGGGTTTACCATTCCAATGTTAGATTTTGGTGGTGAATCACAAATCCCTGTTGAACCAAGAATCTGTAAATTTGATGCTGATTGTTATTTAATCTGTAATGAACAACCATTAAAAGTATTCTGTTCCCAGAATCTTTGCCAGCAAAACTCTTGTGCTGAGGAACCATATTATACTTTTAATGATATTCCTATAAATTTTAAAATTAAGTTTCAAAATAGTCCAGTCTCTTTATTACTAGAGATGGACGATATTTTTGTTCAATTTGATGGAGTTAACGTGAAGTATTATTCTCGAGGATTAACTTTAGCTAATTTGTTTGAACGTGTTGGTATGATTGACTCTAATTACGACTTATTTGTTAATGGGCAACAATCCTACGCTTTCGCTAATTATATTCCTGCTGAAGGAGATAATGTTGTGATAGACTTTAAAGTGGATGAAAGTGTTATTGTTAGCGGAGGAATTGAGGTTTCTGAAGAGATTGAGGAAACATAAATTCAGATGACACAATTGTTACTGATAGTTCTAAATATTTGTGATTGGTAAGAGGGATGGTTAAGAATAAAATGACTAAAATAATCAAAATAACTAAAATAACTAAAACAGAATTATCTGGAACAAAAGATATTGGGTCCGAGGATCTTGAGCTTACAGATGCTTTAAGGTATCATATTGATCCGACTCCAGGAAAGATTTCGATAGTTTCAACAAAACCATCTTCAACATCTAAAGATTTATCTTTAGCTTACACTCCTGGGGTTGCAGAACCATGCTTAGAAATAAGAAAAAATCCTGAAGATGCATACGAATATACTTCTAAAGGTAATTTGGTAGGGATAATTACAAATGGGACTGCGGTGTTAGGATTGGGAAATATAGGGGCCTTAGCTGGTAAGCCAGTTATGGAAGGAAAAAGTGTTTTATTCAAACGATTTGCAGGCATAGACGCATTTGATATAGAAATAAATGAAGTTGATCCAAAGAAAATTGTGGAGATTGTTGCTTCTTTAGAACCTACTTTTGGTGGTATTAACTTAGAAGATATAAAAGCACCTGAATGTTTTTATATTGAAGAAGAGTTAATTAAAAGATTAAAGATTCCGGTTTTTCATGATGATCAACATGGGACGGCAGTAATTGTTGCAGCAGCTCTTAAGAATGCATTACTTATTGCTAAAAAAGATATTTCTAAAATTAAAGTCGTGTTTATGGGGGCTGGATCTGCGGGGATCGCTTGTGCAAATCTTCTTTTAGATTTAGGGGTTAAACAAAAACATATTTTTATGCTTGATAGTGTCGGTTTAATTACAAAAGATAGGGAATTAAACAAATATAAACAAAAATTTGCTCAGGAATCGGTTGAACACGGCATTTTAGAGGAAGTTATCAAAGACGCGGATGTTTTTATCGGGGTTTCTGTTGCTAATATCTTATCTGAAAAGATGATTCAATCTATGGCTAATGTTCCTATTGTTTTTGCATTAGCTAATCCAAAACCAGAAATAAAATACGAACTTGCTAAAACGGCTGTTCCAAGTAGTATCATCGCTACTGGTAGAAGTGATTATCCTAATCAAGTTAATAATGTGTTGGGATTTCCGTTCATTTTTCGTGGTGCATTAGATGTTAGAGCTAGTAGAATAAATAAAGAAATGAAACTTGCTGCGGTTAACGCTTTAGCTTTGTTAGCTAGAGAGAAAGTTCCTATAGAAGTGATTAAAGCATATAATCAAAGTTTTTCTTTTGGTGCTGACTACATTATTCCCAAACCGTTTGATCCTAGATTGTTATCCACCGTTTCTTTAGCTGTTGCTAAAGCAGCTATGGATAGCGGGGTAGCTAGAAAACCTATTTTGGACTTAGCAAGTTATAAGGAAAAATTAGAGCAGTTGGCAAAAAAACTAGTTTTACAATCCAATTAATAAATCTGTTAATGATTGCTAATAATTGTTAATCGTTTTTAATAATTGTTGAGGGTAATAGTAGTGCGAGAAAGAGATATTATTTTTTACAACATCTAAAACTTTATAAGGTTATTATTTTTGGAGTTGCATATGGACTTTACAATAATCAGTGGATTTTTAGATAAGATTGGTAAGATTATGAATCTTACTGAAAAGGAACTAGTTTTATTGAAGACACCGCAGCGTATACACCAAGCAGAATTGGAGTTAGATGGCCAGAAATATCCTGCTTATCGTATACAATACAATGATGCACGAGGACCAACAAAAGGGGGAATAAGATATCATTGGGAAGTGAGTTTTGACGAGGTCAAGTCTCTGGCATTTTGGATGTCTCTGAAGACGGCAGTTGCAGATGTTCCTTTTGGTGGTTCAAAAGGTGGAATTACAGTTAATCCTAAGGAATTGTCTCAAGATCAATTACAACAGTTAAGTAGAAAATGGGTCCAAGCATTCTATAGACACATTGGGCCAACTAAAGATATTCCTGCTCCAGACGTTTATACTACTCCTCAAATCATGGCTTGGATGATGGATGAGTATGAAAAATTAATTGGTGAGAAGGCTCCAGGAGTGATTACTGGAAAGCCTCTTGAAGTGGGTGGTTCCTTAGTCAGGGACATTGCTACTGCTTTAGGTGGAATTTATGTTTTGGAAGAGGCAGTCAAAAAAGTTTCTTTAGATAAAAAGACTGTGGCGATACAGGGCTTTGGAAACGCGGGAATGAACATGGCAAAATTATTATTCCAATCAGGGTATAGTATTGTTGCCGTTTCAGACTCTAAAGGCGCTATTTATAATCCTTTGGGATTAAATGTTGACGAATTGATTCATACGAAAACTCAATCTGGGACAGTAATTGCTTACAAGAATGGTACTACTATTAGTAATGAAGCATTATTAGAACTAGAGGTTGGGGTTTTAGTACCTTCGGCCTTAAGTAATGTTATCCACAAAGAAAATGCTAACAAAGTTAAGGCTAAAATTGTTTTAGAGTTGGCTAATGGTCCAACAACTCCAGAAGCGGATGAAATATTACACCAGAATAAAGTGCTAGTGTTACCGGATATTTTGTCAAATTCGGGGGGGGTAACTGTTAGTTATTTTGAGTGGGTACAAAATAATACCGGGTTGTATTGGAAAACTGAAGAAGTTAAAGAACGGCTTAGAGAAAAAATGGTTGTTGCGTTTGAAAAAATCTGGGCTGAGTATGAAAATAACAATTATGATTTTAGAACTAACACTTATATTTTGGCGATAAAAAAGATTCTAGTTGCTGAAAAGCTAAGAGGAAGATTATAATTTTTTGTTTTTAATCTTTAGATTTTCATTTTTATAAGTATTATTTTAATTTAAGCTAATCTAAATCACAGCCACCATAACGATCTTCAAAAGACTCTTCCTTCTTACCTAATTTGATATTTTCTTCATCCATAACTACATATGGGGAGATTGGTTTAATAAATCTCCAAGCGAAGGAAAAAGTATAGGCTCCTTGATGTAACACTGCAAGAATATCTCCTACTTGAAGATCAGTACCATAATAAGAATAACCCCACAAATCGGAGGGGTCACATAGTGGGCCGTAAATCGTTTGTTTTTTTAATTGATTGGATGGTCGAGACAGATTAACAATGGGGGCGTAAGAATATTCTTCAAATCGGTAGTCTCCAACCATATTAATGCCACCATCAACAATAACATTGTTTCCTTTTTTAGCGATAACCTTTAATAATATACTAGTGGAGTGTGTTGCTAAAAATCTTCCGGGTTCTAGGAATATCTTTAATTTATTGTTGAAGAGTAAGATTTTCTCTTTTATTGCCTTAGCAATTTCTGTGGCAAAATAATCTAATGGCTTTACAGGTCTAAGTTCTGGAAGGTGCGGATCAAAATTAAGTTCTTTGTAAATCTCGGGGTTATCATGATGTTCGTTAATTATATCTAATAAAATTCCCTTGTCTTGTATTTTGTTGATGATGGCAGTATCCTCTGGAAAGAATCCTCCCCCAATATCAATAAATTCTAGATGGTTAATATCTTCTGAGGAGATATTTCCATGTATAAAATCTGACAATGCATTTATGTTTTGAATATATTTTGTAGGGGTTTTATTCCAACTGCAGTGGAAATGTAAGCCTATCCAATTTAAATGATGATTTTTTTTGACTATATTAATTATTTCTTTAAATTCAATTAAGTTTATTCCGAACTTTGACCAGATGCCCATAGTGGTTGGCAGGGGATTAAGTCTAAAACTAATTTTAATAATATCTTGAAAGTTTGACTTCTGAATTAGTTGTGTTAGTCTTAATAGCTCGTCTTTATTGTCAATATTAAGGATAACTTTTTTACTTTCTTTTAAAGATAGCAATATTTCTGAGTCACTTTTACCAGGACTGGTAAAAATAATCTTTTCAAACCCCATCTTTAGAGCTAATTGTAGTTCATAGATTCCCGCAACATCAGCATTGAACCCCTGTTCCTTTAAAGTTTTGATTAATTGCGGGAAGTCATTACATTTGAAAGCGTAGAAAAATTCAGTCTGTGGCAATTCTTTTCTAAATGTGTTGATGAAAAAGTTAGCACGTTCTTTTTGGCTAACTTTATCAAGCAAATATTGCGGTGTACCAAAATTATTTGCACTTTTTAACATGGATCCAATATTTAACTTCTTGATAAATTTTAAATAATATTCTGGTGGCGTAGTATTAATATGTTCTAACCAAATATCATCTATATAACCTTTAATCTTAGTCAGTTCGAGGGAATTTTTTTGTTTATCTTGTGACATTGATTTTTACATTCTCATGTATTTTATTTATTATCTCTTCTATTTTATCTTTTGGTGGGTTTTTAACATAAACACATCCCACTAACAAATCATGATGGCTTGTTTCTGAATCAGAAAGGTTATCTCCTTCTTGATTATAGATGAACATATCAATTATTTTTAACTCTGTTTTTAACTTTTCTATTCCAGAGAGGTCCATTTTTGTTATAATCCCTGGTTCTTTTGCAAACAAGTTAATTGCTAATCCTTCATATTCTTTTATTTCAAGTGGCCCTAATTTTTGTCCCAATCTTATTTTGGATAATATTGCAATTGAAGTATACCCATATAGTTTATACATCAAAGGTATAAATGTGCTAAATCCTGGGCGGATGTTAGTCTCAATTACAACAACTTCCCCCTTCTCAACTTTAAAGTCAATCATACATACTCCTTGATTAATCTTTAAGGAGTCTGCTATCTTTCTGGCAATCTCTTCTAATTTAGGTAAATATATCCCTTTTTTTATTAGTGTGTTTTTGTTTAATAAGTAAAAAGCGGAGAAATAACCAAAGTTGTGGTGATTATATTTTTGTATTACTCTTAAAATATTAATTGTTTCATCTTTAAGACAGAAATCTAAGCTGAACTCTTCTCCCCCAATAAATTCTTCCACAATCAGCTCGGTCTTTGGATTTATTGGATTATTATCAAAATCATTTATATCTTTAAAACGAGTATCATTCTCTTCTGTGATTGATTCTTTTACTTTTTTAATATTAGTTTCTAGTTCTTTTAATGTATCATTTTTAAATACATACTCACTGCCATTTCCCGAGATTATTTTGAGGACGTTTGGGTAATTTAAGTCTAATAATCTTAAATCTGTATTCTCGGATATTAACTTAAATTTTGCAGTTGGAACATTATTCTTTACAAACTCTTTTTTCATCAACCATTTATTAGAAGCAATTCTGAATGTTTCTTCACTATAACACTCAATCTTAAACCAATCCGCAATCTGCTTGCTGAATTTGAATTGTCGTTCATCATCCAAAGAAATGATTGATCCAACCTTACGATTATTTTCAGTAATCCATTTTTCAATTTTTTTAATCAGTTTTTCTACAGAAGCAAAGTCATCTACTAAATAATTGCCTTCTGGAGTGATTTGTTCTACATAACTAGGATTATAAATAAACAGGACATTTTCTTTATCTATACTTTTAGCAGAAAAGTAAATTTCTAAATTACCATAGTTCATGGCCGGGAAGAGAAGAATTGGTTGCATCTTGGGTAGGTATTTTATTATGTCTTAGTTTTGTTCAACCATTTCAATTTTGATATGTTGATTTATTTTTGCAATTAATCCTTTAATATCTTGTTTTGGGTCTTTAATTAAAACATAACCCATGAGGAGGTCATGATGATCATTATTATAATCTTTGATTGATGCACCGACATCTTCGTATTTGTGTACTTTAATAATCTCGGCTTCATTTTTAAGTTTACTTAAATCAGAAGTATTAAACTTTTTTATTACCCCTGCTGTTTTGGCATAAATACATATGGCGAGGCCTTCTGATTCTGGCAAAGAAGAGATTATTTCTTGTTCTAAAAATAGTTTTGCTAGCATGGACATAGAAGTATAGCCATAAACCTGTTCCATTAATGGAACAAACAAACTTAATCCTGGACGAATTGATGATTCGATAACATAAATAGAACCATTAAAGATAAAATCTACCATACAAACTCCTTTTTTAATTTTAAATCCTTCAGAAATTCTTTTACAAGTTTCTTTAAGGTCTTCATAATTAATGTTTAAATCTTCAAGTGTTTTTGTATTTAAAAGGTAGTAAGCATTGAAGTAACCAAAATAATCATGCTTATATTTCTTCACAATTCGTAATATAGTTATTTTGTTGTCATTTATGGCAAAATCACAACTATATTCCTCTCCTTTTAGAAATTGTTCTATCAAAAAATCTTTCTTAGGATTAATCTTGATAATATTTCCATTTATGGTATGTTCTTGTTTTCTAAACCAACAATTATTTGTTATATTTTTCAACTCTTCTTTTAATTCGGTGAAATGTTTTAATAACTCTTTCTCAGACGTATTTACATAAATATATTCACTGCCATTTCCATTAGTTATCTTTAAAACATTTGGGTAAGCAATATCAGTCTTAATTTGTGATAATTTATCTTTAGTTAAGTTGTTTGTTAAGATGTATTTAGCATGTTTGACCTTTGCAGAGTCAAATCTATTTTTCATAATAAACTTATTAGAAGAGTATTCTAATGTTTTATTAGAGTAATAAGGAATCTGAAATGTTTTTGCTATAGCTTTACTTAATTGAAATTGCTCATCATCATCTACACTTAATACTCCAGAAAAATTAATCTTTTCTTGTGCTGACCAGTTTTTGATAATCTCAATGATTGATTGGTGATTAGAGAAGTTTGCAAGGACATAATTTTTTCCCGGAGGAGAAAACTTTTGATAAAATTCTGGTTCAAAGACAATTAACATCTGGTCTAAAAGTCCGGTGGAATTCATACTGTTTAGTGAGCTTAACAATTCCATCTTCCCCATATATGAAGCAAGAAATATTAAGAACTTGTGATCCATGGGGTAGCCTCTAACCTGAATCGTTTCATAGTTAGTTGGACAATTTGTTTAATGAGATATGAAAAATCTTTTCCTTCTGTCTTGATTGAGTGGATAAATCCACTGTCATTCGGGTTAATACAAGGATTGGGATTTATTTCTAGAACATAAGGGATTCCATCTTTGATTCTAAAATCTACTCTCGCATAATCCTTACAATGGCATAACTTAAAACACTTTTTGGCCACTTCTTCAACCAAATTAATCTCTGTTGAGTTTAATTGTGCTGGACATTGACCATAAGACTTTTTATAAAAAGCACTATCTTCCACCCATTTTGCCTCATAGGGTAGAAATTTTGGTACTTCTGCAGGGTAATCAAAGATAATCTCTGAAAGTGGAAGTACCTTCATTGTATCATCATTACCTAATACTGCTGCATTGATTTCTCTTCCTTCAATATACTCTTCAACTATCACTGCTTGTTTATATTTTTTTATAACTTGAGCAACTTTTTTAACTAATTCTGTTTGGGTATAAACTACTGAATCAAAATCTATTCCAATGCTAGCGTCTTCACTAACCGGTTTAATTATAATTGGGAATTGCAGACTGGGGTTCAACTCTTCTTCGGCAGTATTAAAGATTTGATATGCTGGAATAATGATTCCTTTTTTAAGCAATCTTTCTTTGGATTTATATTTATTTAAACACAATTTTAAGCCGTCACTACCTGTTCCGGTAAATGGTACTCTTAATCTTTCTAAAGCTGCAGCAATATCTGCTTCAGAATGGGCGTTTCCAT
>Ga0210006_1000401_pt1 | contig 34430 bp, 38 predicted proteins | sample CryGey02umfilter_2_FD_185452 | JGI IMG/M metagenome (GOLD analysis project Ga0210006, IMG submission 185452) | Groundwater microbial communities from aquifer in Utah, USA - Crystal Geyser 4/10/14 0.2 um filter (SPAdes) (version 3) | ecosystem: Environmental > Aquatic > Deep subsurface >... | reverse complement strand
TCCTTTAATCGTATGGACAACTTCCCCATTCATCATTTGTACTCGCTCAATTTCCAATCCGTTTATTGATCCTATATCAAAGGGCTGCCCGCCGCCGCCGGGATAGAAAATTGTCTGGTCTAAAACCACTTCTGTCTTTTCCCCGACACTTTTAACAAATACAGCTTTTGCCACAAAAGTTTTTAAATATGGGTCATCGTAATAAGCTAGTTTAGTTTGCATATTTATTCTCCTTTATAATATCTGGTTAATAAAGCTTTGGCGAGTATTTCTAAAGTATTTAAAACCGGCAATGAATAATTTTTCGGGAACACCAAAGGCAATTCGGTACAGCCCAAAACTATCGCTTCGACTTTTTTCTTTTTCAAACTATCGGCAATTTTTAATAGTTTGGCTTTAGGCGCTTTAAACTCGCCAGCGATGATCTGACCGATGATTTCGCTTAAAGTTTCAAACTGGTCATTATCCGGCAGCTCAAATTCCACTCCCTGATTTAAAAACTCCGTCTGATAGACGCCGGCAAAAATTGTCGTCGGGGCTGCCAGTAAACCAACCTTGACATAACCTCTCCTTTTAACTTCTTTGGCGGTTTCGTGAGGAATCGACACAAATGGCGCTTTAGCCTCAACTTCCAAATCCGCTAACGTCGTGTGAGCCGTATTGCAGGCCAAACCGAAACAACCCGGCTGCAGGTAATTTAATTTCCTGACTCGGTCTTTTAACATAAACGTGGCCTCTTCGGCTTTTTGGGTGTTACTGAAAAACTCCGGCACCGGTACTGAATCAATCACGATTTCCGGATACTGGTGATTTTCCACCGCGCCAAAATCGCTTCGTGATAGCTCAATCATTAATTGATAAAGCCGCGCTGAAGCGTCGGGACCCATCCCGCCTAAAATGGCAATTGGTTGTCGATTTAACATATTCATAGGCTGGGATTGCAGGCTTCGAACCTGCGGCCTTCCGTTTTGGAGACGGACGCTCTGCCAACTGAGCTAAATCCCAATAAAAAACCCCGCCATAAGCGGGGGTACGTCAAAAATACGAGAAGATCTCGTTAGACGCGTACTTTATCCGTTATGGCAACATACGCTGCAGTCTTTTACGGTTTCGCCTCCGGCGCATACTTTTGCACTCCTCCCCGATTCCAACCTTTCGGATCAACGGATTTAATTAAATTTTCAATTCTTGTATTTTAGCACTAAAATGGATTTAGTCAATATGTCTACTCACTTTAAAAAAGTCACCGAAGATTTTATTTGCGAGTTTTGCTACCGGGTAGTCAAAGGCGACGGCTACACCAACCATTGCCCCCATTGCCTCATCAGCAAGCACGTCGACGAACTGATTCCCGGTGACCGCAAAAGTACTTGCGGCGGTTTAATGAAACCGATCGCCAGCCAGATCAAATCCGGCCGGTTTATTGTTTTCCACCGCTGCACCAAATGCAACAAAATGACCCGCAATAAAGCCGGCAAAAACGACAACGTCGAGCTCTTAATTGAACTGTCCACCAAACCGGTTAAAACCCCTAACCAATAATCTCTTCCACTTCTTCGGGTAACTCCGGTAAGACGTCGGTCTCGTTCCAAGTCAAACAAACCAATAAACTATCTCTAACTCTCCGCAAATAATTGATTTCTTTCATCAATTTTCCCGCGGCGGCCAGTGATTGATTTTGTCTGGCTAGTTCGTAAAATGCTTTCACTAACTGGTCCAACCGATTAGATAGAGCCTGATAAACCGCCAACACTCTGCCCTGGCGTGACCTCTGACGGTAAATTTTAAAGCGGATTAGTCTGGTCCACTCACCCGCGGTAATTTCCCGGTCTAAATCCGACTCGGATTTAACGTTTCTTTTTTCCGATTTTTCTTTAGATTCTTGTTCATCGTTCATAAAATAGTAGCAGGGGTGGGGATCGAACCCACGACCTTGGCTTTATGAATGCCACGCTCCACCGACTGAGCTACCCTGCCGCTAAGCTATTTTATCAGATTCATGACAATTTTTCTTTAAACCCTCTATGTAGCCAAGAATTCTATAGCACGAATTGGTGCTTTTTCTTAACTTCAAAAATAAAGTACCATAGTGATCATTAAAATTCTCGTAAACTTTTTTATTTTTCACTCGCTTGTAACTTGGTTTTGTAAAACTTGATAGCAGATTTGGCCATTAAATAAATTATACTTGGTAGCGGGTCCTAGGTAACGCTCCTAGGTTAAGTGAGATTATGCCTCTTTTTTTAAAGAGCTAGACTATACCATCATCCCGATATTACATCGGGGTGCTCGGCGTGTTATAGCAGTTAAAAAACTGCTATCTATCCAAACATTACATCGGGATAAGTCGTTACGGGGTCACTAAGACTTCCCACGGGGTTGATCCGATTCATCATCGAGATTTTCTCCGTTATGAGCCGAGTTCTCATCCCAAGATTACTCTTGAGCGGGCCCATACTTGAGCCTCACGAGATACTTACCTCCCACCCGCTATATCAAAGAACAGAGTTGATTTTACCAGAAATTTAACTTTTTTTCCAGCCGGGAAACTTCAGCTTGAAAGCGGCAATAATTAAATTGGCTGATTGTTCAATATTGTAATAAGTCGTGTTAATCACCAAATCGTAATAATTATCATTGCTGGGGTCTTTGCCGAAATTCTTTTTAATAAACTCTTTTCTTTCCCGGTCAAATTCCTTTACCCGCTCCCGGGCTTCGTAAATCGACCAACCTTCATATTGGGCGGTATAGCCGGCACGGACCAAAAACGGCGCCACAATCCGAACATGCAAACCGCCGTACTGGCTGGTAATAAAATTACTCCCCCGGCCCATTATGACGCAATTGCCTTTGTGGGCCACGCTCAACACCACTTGGCATAAATGCTTAATGTAGGTTTCTTCGGCCACGTAATCAGGGTTAAGCATCGAGTTAACGAGGTCTTCGACAAACCCCCGGTCTTTTTCGTCCAGTGATTCAATCAGATTTTTTCGCTGTTTGCTTTGCTTAGCCGTCAACTCTATCAGTTTCTTATCGTAAAGCTTAAAACCCAATTTTTTGGCCACCGCTCGGCCGATCGGCCCGCCGCCGCTGCCCGATTCCCGGGATAAGGTTACAAACGGCTTCAAGTTTTGGTTGGATCTTGCCGGTGCGGAGTCAGTTAACAACAACTCTTTCCGCTTAATATGCCGGGCAATTAGTTCGTCAAATAATCCCATCGGGGTAATTATACACTAGCCCGTCAAAAACCAAATACTTCCAGCCAAAGACTGAAGTTGCTTTTCTCTTTAGGCTGGCTGGCCGGGTTGAGGCCAAGCGGAACCGCCCCGGCAATTTCTGCCGGGACCACGACAATTACTTCTTCCGGCTTAGCCATTTTTAAAACGTTTCTTATCTGTTTCTCCAGCCAAAAATCCTTACCGGTAATTTCCAATTGGCGTTTTAAGCCGGTTTGTTCTTCCTGGGCCGACCGCAACTTGGCCTGGGCATCGGCCAAACGTTCGTCCGCCCGGTTTAACCGGACAATATCCTTAATCAAATTAGCCGCCATTAACAGGCTGCCCAGAATTACCAGGTAAACCAACCGCCGTCGGCCGACAATTGACATCAAACCTCCTAATTGCTATTATAAGCCACTTCTGCCTGATAAGGATTTATGAATAAAATTCTAACTGATTTTCTGGATAACCTCAAACAGCGCGGCCGCTCCAAGGCCACTCTTATTGCCTATGGTAAAGACGTCGACCAATTATTTGAGTTTTTAGCCCGGGAAAAAATTACCCAGGCCCAAGACTTAAAGCCGGAACAAGTCGAGGCTTTTAAAAAATATCTCACCGCCAAAGACTATACGGCCAAATCTATTTCCCGAAAATTAAATTCGATTAAGACTTTCTGCCGCTACCTGATCAGTCAAAAAATCATTACCGAGAACCCCGCGGCCAAGGTCGAACACCCCCGCTACGACAGCCAGCCGCCGCGAATCCTGTCCAAAATGGAATACCGCAGCCTGCGTGATGCCTGCCACACCGATGTCCGGATTTACGCCATCGTCGAGATGCTGCTGCAAACCGGCATCCGTATCGGCGAATTGGCCAACCTGGATCTTGACGACATCGATACGGATAAAATTTTAGTTCAAGCCTATGAATCCCATGCCCAGCGTCAGGTACCGTTAAACCCGGCCGCTCAACAAGCGTTAACTGTTTATCTTAAAGCCCGTCCCAAAACCAAAGCCAAAACCGTCTTTGTCACCAAAACCGGTCGGCCGTTTTTAATCCGGAATATCCGCACGGCAGTCGACCGCTACTTTAAATTAGCCGAGGTTAAGAACGCCCGGGTCAACGATCTTCGGCACACCTTTATCGCCCACCAACTGGAAGCCGGCACCCCCTTAACTATGGTCAGCCGTTTGGTCGGCCACAAACGCTTATCGACTACGGAAAAATATTTAGCTTTTGTCAAAAAATCCGAAGCTGCTCCGGCCAAACTGGAAGAACTGTAGTAGGCCCGGGAGGGGTCGAACCTCCGACATTCAAGGTATAAGCTTGACGCTCTAACCAACTGAGCTACGGGCCTGAACAAAAGTATTATACCAATTCCGCTTACAGTTTCGCCCTTTGGCTAATTTCGGCTTCGACCACGTTTTTGTCCCGGCCGTATTTTAGGCGGGATAACTGTTTGACCATTTCCGCCATTTTCTGGCTGCGCATCTCTTTTAACTTACCCATATCTTTAGTTAAATCCATGGAAAAAGGCGGCACGGTTTCATTATTAACGATCGTCTTAATGTAAACGTTAAACCGCTCGACATTAATCAAATCCGTCTCGGAAAAAGTCGGCTGGTACTCATGCTGCAAATAACTGGCATCAGTCACCCCAACCCGGAAAGACATAATCGTGCCGACGTTGCCGAAAATGGCGTTTTTTACCTCTTCTTCCATTTGGCCGATAAACTGATTCGCCACCGTTAAAGACAAACCAAACTTTCTCGCCTCGGATAAAATCTGGGCAAAATCCGGCGTCGCGAAATTTTGGAACTCGTCCACGTAAATATAAAATGGTCTTCTTTTATCCTCGGGTATATCTTGCCGGCTCATCGCCCCGATTAACAGTTTCGGCACTAAAATCAGGCCCAAAAACTGGCTGTTTTCTTCACCAATCCGGCCTTTAGCCAGGTTAATGAGCAGAATTTTCCCCTCGTCCATCACTCTCCTAAAATTAAAGGCGCTGTCTGATTGACCGATAATGTTACGCATCATTTTATTGGTAACGAACCGGCCGAACTTGGACACGATGTAGTCCAAAACTTCGCTCTTGTGAAAATCAGACGTCTGGGCAATTTGGTCGGTCCAGTAGCGCCGGATAATCGGGTCGGTGACTTTGGGCAACAGTTCCTGGACATAGCGCGCGTCGGTTAAAACCCGGACAACCTCGACGAAAGTGGCGCCCGGTTCGCTCATCACGGTTAAAATGGCATTGCGCACCGCGTGCTCAAACCGGGGACCGATAATCCCGGTTTTATGCGGGTCGTAAAGTTTATACATCAAACCGATGATTGAGGTAGTAATAAAGTGCTTTTCCTCTTCGGTTTCAGCCTCGATCATATTAAGGCCCAGTGGCCGATCGGTATCCGATGGATTAAAATAAATAACGTCTTCGGCCCGCTCGGGCGGAATCATTTCCAAAATTTTCTCAACCGTGTCGTGCGGATCAATAAAACAAACGCCTTTGCCGGCCCGGATGTCCTGCATAATCATGTCGGTCAACAGTTCTGATTTCCCCACGCCGGTTTTGCCGATGATATAAATGTGGCGCAACCGGTCGTCTTCAGAAATAAACACCGGCCGGTCAATTCCCCGGTAAACGCTCTTGCCTAAATGCAGGCCCTCTTTAGGGATCTGTGCCGGCGCCGGCGCCCGCTTGGCGTTTAACCAAAAAATGTGCGGCGTTTCAATGGATTTATTGGGAAAGTGAAACAGCGTCGCCAGCTCTTCCACTGATAAAATGCTTTTGGCGCCGAAAATCGGCTGGTAACGGTAAATAAAGTCGATCATCCACAACGGTTTGATCCGGATCTTGGTTTTAGAAAAATGGTTATGATCGGAGTTATACTGGGAAAACGAACCGACTAAATTAGCCAAATGGGCTCTGGCTGATTCTTTGGTGGTCGAGTTCACCACAATTCTAATGGTAGCCGCAAAACCCGGCTTACTGCATTTATTCTCAATTTCCTCATAGGTTTTCGGGTCAACATTATACTTGGCTTTTTCCGGATCGGACTCGGTTTTTTTGGTTTTAGAAATATACGCCCGGCCGGCTTTCTGCCATTTACTCTCCGCCGGGGTGATCAGAACCTGCAGCGCCATCCCCTCGTTATCTCCCATTTTTGCCATGGCGGCAGTAATAGTGGAAAGCGGATCTACCGGCAAGTCTTTATAAATTTTTAACGGGTAAAATGAGCTACTGCCGAGTTTCAATTGGGCAAAAGCGACTTTGCCGTGGTCGGTAAAAATACTCGGTTCGTCGACTTCCCGGACGTCGGCGCCGGGATAAGCGCCGTTTATCTGTTTTTCTACTAAGTCTCTTAAGTTTTCCGGCATGGCCACAAAAAAACGGATGTCTTCTTTCCTGGCAATAATTTCAAATGACAAATGCTCTTCAGGCTTTAAAAACCCCAACCAGCCCCCGCCAACTTTAATCGAAAATAAACTGGCAAACATCTGCTCGGCCGCGTCGATCTTAGTTTCGTTATCCCGCGGCACCGCCACCTGCAAAATCACAAATTCCAGCGACCGTTTCTCCCGGTCTTTAAACTTTAATAATTGGATTAATACATACCCCACACCGACTAAACCCACCATCCCTAAACCCAGTAAAAAGGCCATTAAAACCAAGAACTTGGCTTGTTCGATTATGGTTGTCACCGGATCCATTTAAACTTTCCTGAAGGCAACTTTATTGCCAAACATTTTAATTAAGCGCAAGCACCACTCCGCCAGCCAACGCAGGCTGTCGACCACTTTATGCTTCAAACCTTTTTCCATCTCGTCTTTAGTCAGCGGCAAAACCACTTTAAAATCGACTTGTTGTTGGGTTGTATCGTCGAGGACCACTTGCCCGGTTTGCTGATTCACCACCGGTTGTTTTAGTTGCGCGTCTTCTTTCTCCAGTTTTTCCAGCCAGCCTTCAACTTCAGGTTCCAAATCAACATTCCGGGTATACTCGGTAATCGGGGTTTTCTCGGGCAGGTTAGCCATGAGATTATAATAACACAAAAATCAGTAGTCCAAACCCTTAACTGCTTTAATTCCCTTATCAAACGGGTGCTTGATTTTCTTCATTTCGGTTACCAAATCGGCGCCTTCGAGGACTCTCCTCGAAGCGCCCCGGCCTGTTAAAATCAGATGAGTTTTTCCCCTTTTGCCAATCAGCTTAATCAGATAATTTAAATCAATTAACTTATCTTTAACCGCATTATTAACTTCGTCCAAAACTAAAACATCGACTTTGCCTAAAAGTTTTTCCGCCATTTTTAGTGCCGCCGCGGCCGCGTGTTTATGCTCGGTTGGTGTCGCGTGATCGGTCGGCAATTTATAAAAACCCTCCCCCAACCAATACATCTTCAAGTTCTTCAACTTTAAATTCATCTCGCTAATCGGCCATTTTTTCTCTTTATACCAACTCACCCAGCTAACTTTCATTCCATTACTTGCCGCCCGCACCGCCACGCCTAAAGCCGCCGAGGTTTTCCCTTTACCGTCGCCGGTAAAAACACAAACTAAACCCTGCTTCATTGATTCCGTTGATCCCGGCGCCACATTGAAATCGCAATCAACATTACAATTCCCAGCATTACAAAAGCAATTATCTGTAACGGGTTCATTATTAATCCTCCCTTAAAAATAAAACATATATTATAATTAACAAAATCGAGCTCATGATAATGGCGTAATAAAACGTATTTTCCACATTCCAAACAATCATAATTTAAGCCTCCTCACTAATCTTAATGACCAATATACAAAAAGTGACGTTGAAGTTAAAGAGAAAACTCCCATTAATATGATTTTATTAAAATTGTCTGTCTGCAAAAACAGCGGTGAAATCACCCCGGCCGTAAACCATGCCGCTGCCAGCATATTAGAAAAGTCTGACAATTTATTTCTCTGCGCCGGCTTTAGCCTCATTAATTTATTGTATCACTAAAACTCATAACCGGTTTCTATTTTACAATGCTCCGGCCAGTCGGGATTGACCGGCACCTCAAATTCTTTTAGCAAGTTTTCTAAATGATCGAGCGGCAGACCGATAATCGTCGTAATTCCCCCTTCAAAACTTTTAACTAGACTGCCGTAACCGGACAATTCAAACTGGATCGCATAGGCGCCGCCTTTGTCCAGTACATGAAATTTTTTAATATATGCCTCGATAATTTTGTCGTCATATTTTTTCATAATCACGTCGCTTCTGGCCACACTCATTAAAACTTTTTCTTTCGAAGCAACACAAACTCCGCAATAAACCGAGTGCTGTTTACCGGATAGTTTTTGCAGATACTCTCTAGCCTGGTCCAAATCTTTGGGTTTACTCACAATCATCTCTTTCGTGGCCACTACCAAGTCCGAACCAATAACTATTACCCCTTCAACCGAGACAGCTTTATCGATGGCCAACTGCCCCACCAGATCCTCGGCAGTATCGGCCTGATAGTCTTCCTCATTCACCCGGTGGCTGACCGCCTTAAACTCCGGCACCATTAAACCCAGTAGTTGTTTCCGCCGCGGCGAATCCGAGGCTAAGACTATTTGCATTATTTCACTTTATCATTATTTATAATTTCTACACCAAAATATCATTTTCCCAAATTTTCTTAATCTAACCGGATCATTTTTCCGCCGTAGCTATAACCCAACCAATAAGCCGCCGTCATTCCCAATAAACTCCCGGGCAACTCCACCGCATACGCTTTCTGCCAGCCTAAAATCGGGACCATCGCTAAATTTTAGCAGTTAACCTTAAATCCCGCCCGCTTAAAATGTTCGTCAAAAGCCGCGACTCGCTTAATCCCCAACCGCTCCATCAGGGCAAACGAAACGCAGTCTGTAAAAGATAACCGGCTCCAGTTTTTTACAAACCATTTCCAAGCGCCGGCTTCGTCGGTCGCGGTCACCCGCATAATTTTGATTATGTGGCTGTGCTCCGCCAGCAAATCGCGAAATTTCAAGGCTTTTTCCAAGCTGCATTTTACCCTAATTACCGTCAAAGCTTCGTCAACGATAAAATTGCTGGTTATTAGCACCTTACCGCTCTCTCTTAATTTCTGCCACAGCTTTACCGCATAAGAATGAAAATTATCATTGCCATCAACTAATGCCTTGAAAAAGCCGGTATCGATAAAAACCGAGTCAGGCATAGATAATTTCATCGTCTTCGCTCAACTTCCCCGGTTTATTTTTTATCTTGGCCAAACCGGGCAAATCTTCCCATATACTGGCATTTTTATAGTCTTTGACTACTCCCAATTGCTGGGCTGTAGAAACTTTTCTGATCAAGTAATTAATGAATTTATTAACACTCATGCCTAACTCCCCGGCCATGGCTTTCACCTGCAGCCAGTCCGGTTCTTCCATGCGTAAATTGGTAACCACTGTCTGTGTTTGGTTCATATCATACTAAATATACTATAGTATGATTAGTATGTCAATACTCTCTTGACATTACTCTCTCTCTGGGAAAATACAGGCAAATGGCAAATCCTGAACCAGAGCCCACACCAATATCAGAATCAGTTCCAACTGACACAGAAACGTCACCAGTTTTTGATCAGCAATATGAAATTGATACAGGCCATCCCATGCCGGATATTCCGGATATTATTATAGATGGCTTAGAGAGCGGAACGGTAAGATAAATTAAAGCGAGCACTTGGAAAAACCGCAGTGCTTGCAGGTGGCACAACCCTCGATCACTTCCATTTGGCTACCGCACTCGGGGCAGGTTTTATCCAGTTTGTTTTTTAGCGGCGTAATGCGAACCTTGCTTTGAATGGTTTGAGTGGTTTTTTTCGGCACGGTGGATAAAATTTGCGCATCCTTGCTGCCGGATCGATAAATCGTGATCCCTTTACAGCCCAGCTCCCAGGCTAATAAATAAGCTTTCTCCACATCTTCGATGGTGGCATTTTGGGGGAAATTAATGGTTTTGGAAACGGCATTCTCTGTGTGTTTTTGGAACGCCGCCTGCATCCGAACGTGCCACTCCGGGATGATATCAAAGGCAGAAACAAATGTTTTTCTAATTGAGTCAGGTAAGTACTCGATTTGCTGACAACTTCCTGATTTAGCGACCTCTTCCAGAACTGATTTTTTCTTAAAATCGCTCAACTTACTGGTCTCGACCGCTCGGCGGAAGTGTTCATTAACATAAGTCAAACCGGCTTCGTCGACCACGTTTTTGACAAACGATAAAGCAAATTCCGGCTCGATGCCCGACGAACAGCCGGCCACCATGGCAATCGTTCCGGTCGGGGCAATCGTGGTTACCGCCAAGTTTCGCCTTCTAATTCCCTTTTTTTCATAAACCGACCCCTTCCAATTTTTGAAAATGCCTTTTTCGCGACCGAGGGAAACCGATTCGGCTATGGCTGCATCATTCACTGCCTTCATGATTTTCTCCGCCAACTTCACTCCCGCATCACTGTTGTAAGCTACGCCCAATTGATAGAGCATGTCCGCCCAGCCCATAATTCCCAGACCGATTCGGCGATTAGCTTTAGCCATGGCCTCTATCTGGGGAAGCGGATAACCGGAAACATCGATACCGTTGTCTAAAAACCTGACGGCGGTTTTAGTAACCTGTTCCAAGCGGCTCCAGTCCACTTCGTGTCGGCCTTTGGCCGAAAGCTTTACAAATTTAACCAAATTAATCGAACCTAAATTACAAACGTCAAACGGGTGCAAGGGCTGCTCGCCGCAAGGGTTCGTCGCTAAAAGCGGCCCTAAAGTTTTGATTACCGGGTTATATTTATTAATCTGGTCCAAAAAAATCATGCCCGGGTCGCCGGTCCGCCAGGCTAAACCAACAATTTGATCAAATAACTGCTGGGCCGGCAAAGTCTGCACCACTTCGCCGGTGCGCGGATTTTTCAGAGAAAATCTTTGATTTTTCTTAACCGCGGTCATGAATTCATCGGTGGCCCCGACGGAAATGTTAAAGTTGGTTATTTCTCCCTGTTCGGTCTTGCAGGTGATAAATTCCAGAATATCCGGGTGATCAACGTTTAGAATACCCATGTTTGCCCCCATGCGAAAACCGCCCTGCATCACCTGGCCGGTAGCCGCATCAAAGACTTTCATAAAACTAACCGGGCCGGTAGCAAAACCGCCGGATTTTTTAACATAATCGCCTTTGGGCCGAAGTTTGGAGAAATTAAAGCCGGTATTATGAACCACAGTTAATCCGCCTTGACCGGCCAAATAATTATTATGTTTTTGAGTAGTAAAGTCAAAAAACTCGGCTGTTTTTTCTCCGTGGCTAACTCTGACTACTTTTCTAAATGATTGGTGAACCAATTGCCAAAAAATTAATTGCTGCCGCTCTGCCTTTGTCCAAAACTTTAACGATAATAAAGCCGCCAAAACCCGCAGTATTTGCGCCCGGGAAATATGACTGCCCCACTTTAATCTTTGGAGCCAAAAACTATTGCTACCGATATTAATTGCCTGGCGGTGAATCGTCACTTTATTAACCGGCACGCCGGCTTTGATTAGGAAAGGCTTCAATTGATCAAAACACAAAGGTGAACGTTGATCAACATTTATTTTGTTTTGAGTAATGTGATTTATTAATCGCTGTTTTTTAAATTCGTCACTTAAGTATTCCCCGAGCAAATTATTTATCCGCTCAAGTTGTTCGCCGCCGTCAATTGCCAACTCAAACATTGTCCGCCACTGTTTGTTCTTAGGTTTTTTCCGCCTCACTCTGGTTCTGATACCAAAAATGTTTAAAAGACAAGTTATTTGTTCGATTAAAATTCCGCTCTCGCTGTCAAATGTTACCCTCTGTCTGGTTTTAGCTACATAGCCGTCGGCATCCAATAAGCCGGCTATCAACGCCAAGACAACGTTTTTCCGATTTTTTATCATCTCCGGAGCAATCTTTAATTGATCTGTTTTCGGCCCGTTAATACCGGCAAGTTTCTTTAACCACTTAACCAATTGCTGATCAACCACCGTTAAAATAAACGTTTGACAGCGGCCATCTTTTTGGATTTTGATTTCTTTGCCGATCAAGTTAGCAATAATCTCCTGGGCTTTAAACAGGGTGTCTTTCCTGCCGTCAAACAAGCGCAACCGCTCGTAATATTTTTTCGCTTTAGTATTAGCTTTTACCCGGCCAAAAGAGCCGTCACCCAAAACATAACCTACCAGCCAACCAATATCTTCGTTAATCTGCCGGCCGTCAATTGTTTTTGACTGCTTAAATAACCATTGATCGGCGGCGCTTAAACTGCTGCCAACCAACAAATCGCCGGTTTTTATTTCATCGGCTCTTTTTTCTTTAACAATGCCCTCTTCAAAAATAAAAAAAGGGTGCCAATCACTGGTGACTACTTCTAATCCTCCCTCAGCTTTAACTGAATAAACTCTTTCCTGGGGTAATTGATATCTCCAAATGCTCAAAATTTTATCGGCCATCATCCTGCCTGAATCCTGATCAAATGCCAAAGTATTAATGTTTAAATCAGCAATGTCTACCTGCCAACCATTCTGTACTCCTTGGATTTCCATTCTTCCCTGCTTGAGGCGCTCATAAACCGTGCTGATTTTTTCCAGGCCGCAAAACGAAGTAAACACCTGGCTGTCTCCGGCCACGCACCCTCCCCCCCGCTGCTGGACCAAAGCCAGCCACTTAACCGCATCGAAAATTTTACCCATGTCGTCCTCAACCGGCAGGACAAAACAATTGGCCAATGATGGTTTTTTGGTGCCGGCCGAACGCAGATAACAACCGGCCGGCATAAACTCCATTTTACTAATCACCTCAAAAAAAGCTTTCTGCCAATGAGACTGCTTTGCCGACGGTTCGTTTTGGGCTACAAACCGGGCGACCCGCTCAAATAACTGCCGGGGCGTTTCGACTGTTTTCCCGGAATCATCGTGCCGCAAATACCGATTATCGATTACTTTCAGCTGGTTCAGACTTAAACCCAAGTCATCGGTCACGCCAATGATTGCCTTAGCCTGCCGGACCGCGTGGTGTTTTTCCCGGTACAGGATGTAGGCCTTGGCCGCTTCGTAGTGCCCTCCGGCCATCAGCACCTGCTCGACCAAATTCTGAATCTGTTCTACCGTAGGAATATCACCATTAATCGCTTTTTTCAAAATCGTCAACACAATTTTGGTCAACCGTTCCGGTTCATGCTTTTCAGTCATCACCGCCCGGATCGCCGCGGTAATCTTGGTTTCGTCAAAGGCCGTCACCCTGCCGTCGCGCTTCCTGATTTTAGCCATCTCCGTCATAGACTGCACCTCGAATAACCGCAATGGCCACAATGCCAACAACCTTCTTTAAACTCCAAATCATGGCTGCATTCAGGACAAATCTCCGCTGATTTATTGAGCACTTGGTCCTGCTTACTGCCGTCGCGGTAAACCGTTGTCCCCTTACAGCCCAATTTCCAGGCCAGCATATAGGCCTGACCCACATCATCGACGGTCGCCGTGTGGCTCAAATTGATAGTTTTACTGACAGAGTTGTCAAAGTATTTCTGCCAGGCCGCCTGCATCATGACGTGCCACTGCCAGCCGATTTCGTGAGCGGTCACAAATACTTTTTGGCCATATTTATTTTTATATTGCCTGTAAACCGGATCTTCAATTATCATTTCTTTAGTCGGTTTATTAGCCCTGTCGTCTTCAAAAAATGTTTTTCTTTTGGTAGTTAAAGCAAACACCGGTTCAATCCCAGAAGAACAATCAGCAAACATGGAGATCGTCCCGGTCGGGGCAATCATGGTCGTAGCACAGTTACGCCGCGGCTGGTTAGAATCAGCGTAAATCGACACATCATAGTTGCCAAAATTGCCGCGGGTTTTTCCTAGTTTCTCGGTTGCCTTATCTGCTTCCTCCCGAATAAACTTAGCCAGTTTCTCTGACAGCTTCACCGCCGCTTCACTGTTGTAAGCAATACCAAGTTTAAAAAACAAATGGGCCAAACCCATGACCCCCAAACCGATCCTTCGGTTGCCGTCTTTAACCAGTCTCCGAATTTCATCTAAAGGAAAATTATTAACCTCGACCATATTGTCTAAAAACCTTACCCCTAAGTGCACGGTGGTTTTAAGTTTATCCCAATCAACTTGGTTATTTTTGACATGCAGCGCCAAATTAATGCTGCCTAAATTACAGGATTCATACGGCAAAAGAGGTATTTCTCCACAAGGATTAGTGGCTTCAAGCTTCCCGAGCGTCGGCGTCGGATTATCCTGTTCCATCCGATCCAAAAAGGCCATGCCCGGATCGGCTGTCTGCCAGGCCAATTCACAAATCAACCGGAACAACCTATCCGCCCGGACAGTTCTGACGGTTTCTTGGGTGCGCGGGTTAATTAAACTCCAAGGTTTTTTGGCTTTGACCGCCTGCATGAATTTATCGGTCACCCCGACGGAAACATTAAAGTTTTTAACCGTCCCGTCTTCTATTTTCATCTTGATAAAGTCCTCAATATCCGGATGGTCGGCATTGACAATAGCAATATTGGCTCCTTGGCGTTTGGCCCCCTGCAAAATCTTAGATAGGGCCGCCGAAAAGGCTTTAATAAAATCGACCGGGCCGGAAGCAGCCTTAGGCACGTTCTTCACTTTGTCGCCGTGCGGCCGAATTTTAGAAAAATTAAATCCGGTGCCGCCGTTATTTTTATGGATCACGGCCGCCTCACCCAAAGTTTTAAAAATCGAGTCGATTGAGTCACTAATTGGCAGCACAAAACAAGCCGCCAGCTGGCCGGAGCCGCCGGGATTACCGGCTTCAAACATCGCCTTACCGGAACAGACAAATTTTTTGGCGATCATGGACTTATAAAAGGCTTCGGCGGCTTCATGAACGGCGCCATTATCCGACCATAACGCTTCCGGTTTCGCCATGTGCTGGCTAACGCGCCACAACATTTCTCCGGGGGTTTCGATCACCTTGCCTTTAGCGTCGGTCATCAAATACCGCTTCCGGGTAATTTCCAAGGCCGTCGCTGACTGTTTTGGCTCGATAATCTTCATAAATTTTAGCTAATCAAGCACCTCGAATAACCGCAGGCTAAACAGGTGGCACAACCCTCTTTAAAGGTTAACTCGCCGCCGCATTCCGGGCACAACTCTTCGTCGCGGTGACCGTTACCGACCCATTTCCGCTTGGTATCGATCATCGGTTGTTGACCGGCTGAGCCGCCGCCGGCGTTTAATACTTGTTTGGTTTTAGATCCGTCGCGGTAAACCGTAATTCCCTTGCAATCAGTCTCGTAAGCCAGCAGGTAAGCGTCGCGGATATCGTCGGGCGTGGCTTCGTGGCTTAAATTAATAGTTTTAGAAACCGCGGCGTCGATATATTTCTGCCAGGCCGCCTGCATCTTAACGTGCCACTCCCAACCGATTTCGTGGCTAACCTTAAACACCTCTTTAATGTCTTTGGGCACGCCGGCCAGTCCATCGATGCCGCCGGTCTCGCTGATCTGCTTCATTAAGGCTTGGTTATAAAATTTGCCCTTTTTAGCGGTGGCCGCGAAAAGTTGATTAACTTCAACCAGCTCGGTATTATCGACATCCAAAATATTTTTGCGGGTGTAGGTCAAAGCAAACAGCGGCTCGATGCCGGAAGAACAGTTGGCGATGATCGAAATCGTCCCGGTCGGCGCGACCGTATTGACCGTACTATTTCTCATTTCTTTATACCCCTGCTTGTCCCATAAACTGCCTTTAAATCCGGGAAACGAGCCGCGGACCTTGGCCAAAGACTGCGACTCTTCCCGGGCAATATTTTGCACAAACTTGGCCACTCTTTCGGCCAAACGCAAGGCTTCACTGGAAGCATAAGGCACTTTCAGTAACACTAATAAATCAGCCCAGCCCATTACCCCCAAACCGATCTTCCTGGTAGTTTTGGTCATCTGATCAATTTCCGGCAACGGATAAGTACAGGCATCAATCACGTTATCCAAAAACCGGACACCCAAACGAATTAACCGCTCCAGTTTTTCCCAATCCACTTCGTGTCGGCCTTTGGCCGAAATTACCACTTTGGCTAGATTAATACTGCCTAAGTTACAGCTTTCGTAAGGAAGAAGCGGCTGCTCACCGCACGGATTGGTCGTTTCAATCTTACCCAGATGGTTGACCGGGCTGCCGGCATTCATTTTGTCTAAAAACACCATCCCCGGATCGGCGGTTTTCCAAGCCTGGAAAGTAATCATGTCCATTACCCGCCGGGCAGACATTCGCTTCACCACCGCCCCGGACTCGGGCGCAATCAAATCATAATCTTTATTGGCTAGAACCGCCTTCATAAATACATCAGTAACCCCGACCGAAATGTTAAAATTTTTAACTTCCTCTTCCACGCCTTTGGCAAAAATAAAGTCCATGATATCCGGATGGTGAACGTTCATCACCGCCATCATCGCTACCCGGCGACTTGAGCCCTCGTTGATCACGTTGGCCATTTGATTAAACAGCTGTAAAAAAGAGATCGGGCCGGAAGTCAAGCCGCCGGTCGAGCGCACGCGCGAACCGCGGGCGCGTAAATTTGATAAAGGAATGCCCACGCCGCCACCGGTACGGGCAATGGTCGCCGTTTGTTCCATCGATTTAAAAATGCCTTCTAAGTTATCTGCCAATGGTAAAACAAAACAGGCAGACAGCTGGTTAAACTTGGTCCCGGCGTGCATCAGTGTCGGCGAGTTGGGTAAAAACTCCAAGTTGGCCATTGCCTGATAAAATTTGTCTTCCCAATCTTTCACCGGCCTGGAATTCGCGCCGTATTGTTTTTCCACCTGGGCAATTGCCTGGGCCACCCGCCGGAACATTTTTTCCGGCGTCTCCACCACCCGGCCGTCTTTATCGCGTTTTAAATAATCACGCTTGGTCAAAACCGTTAAGGCATTATCAGTTAATTTCAATTTTTTCATTTAATCTCCTTGACCAACCGGGCAAAATCGTCAATCTCGTTAAAATCCAGGTAAACGCTGGCAAATCGAACGTAGGCGACTTTATCAATTTTTTTTAAACGCTTCAAAATGGCGTTGCCGATCACCCGGCTGGCCACCTCGCTCACGCTTTTTTTGAGCATTTCCTGTTCCAGCTGATCAACCAATTCACCAATCAGATCACTGGATACCGGCCGTTTTTCGCAAGCCCGGGCCACGCCGCGGCGGACTTTTTCCCGGTCAAACTGCTCCCGGCCGCCGTTTTTCTTAATCACTAATAATTGCGGCCCTTCCACCCGTTCATAGCTGGTAAAGCGTTTGCTGCACTGTCCGCACTCCCGCCGGCGGCGGGTCACTTGGCCATCTTCGCTCTCGCGCGACTCTAAAACTGATGAGTCATCATGTTGACAGAAAGGGCATTTCATAAAACACTGTATTTAGTGGCGAGTTAAACCTTATGGCACTAGCGGTAGTGCCGTCAACTATCAACTTATACTACAAACTGTATCAAGAATTTAAACCACTCTGTTAAACCAAAAAATGGCCTAACCCCTCCCCCGGCTGGCAGTAAAAATCTTTACCGGTTGCAGTGATTTTGTGTTCGTAATTAAGAAAAAAGCGATCACTATGAACCAAGCCACCGCTTCGTTATTATCATCAAAATAAATTTGCCCAACTGGAATTTCTTTTTCATTTAACGGCTCCAGGTTAATTTTCAATTCCGGAATTTCCCGAATTGATTGTTTTCGCGGCAACACGATGTCGTTGTGCAACTGTGACACTGTGGCACTTCGTCGTGACACTATGATATTTTGTACCCGTGTCGCTGCGGTCCTGCCGGCAATTATCCGGTCGCCCCGATCCTCTATCGCTTTCTCTTGTTCAACCACTTCAACCACTGATGTTTCCCCTCTCGCTCTCATCATTTTTGGACTCCGATCGTCGCCTAAAAATGATGTCCCTATGTTAGCTACTTCAAGTACTCTACTTGAAGTCTTATTACTTTTATCATTCTTACCTACGAGGAGTCTCCTCGTAGGTTGTTCGCGCTTGGAAATTTTTACAGTTTCCTGTTTTGGCCTGACTATTTGCTTTTCAGTTTTAAAAACTGTCCTTGAAAGTTCACCAAATATAACCACTTCATTAACTGCCTGCTCCTGTTGTCCTTTAAGGTCCGACCTTGAAACCCCTTGAATTAATGCCGGCTCTAACTCACCTGCAGGGTCCAACCTTGCAGGCTTTTCCAATATAGCCATACTCGGCACAACGGTTTCCATTACAACCAAGTTCTGCCTTGCCGACGTAATTTCGTCCATCTCATTCACAGTTTGCCTCAGCTGTTCAGTAAAATCCGCTGCCTGATTTGCTAATAGCTGCCACCAAAAACTTGAAGACTCAACAGAAACCACCCGATCTGAAACATCCAACCCTCGACTAATATTTAAATTGGGAGCAACTGTTAACTGTGGCCAAATCGGAATTAAAAGCTGTGCTATTTGCGGCTCACTTAACGAAGCCTGCTCCGGGATCATCGATTCAATCATCATCTCCGGTAAATCATTATCAAAATCAATTTTGTCGCCCACTACAATCCAACCAGAAATATCATCATCCAGACTCAAATCTCCCCTGCCATTACTGGCCAAGTTAATAAACTTACTAATTTGATCAATATCATTAAATGGCAATAAATGAGATTGATGTATTAAAACTCCATTAACATTTACTATCTGTTGCAAAGACACGCCTTTGTTTGGATCCGGATCTTTTTTTGATAAATAGGTAATTGCCTGCTCTGGTTTTAAATTCTTGGCACGGTCTTGAACAACTGCTTGAACTTGTTCGTCTTTTTTGGCCTGAGCTATCCATTCCGGAAGGGCTCCTTGAAACCCTAACATTAAAGTAAAACGCCTTAAATGGTCAGCGACCGGCATCGAATCACCCTGCCAATACATTTGATCACCTTTATACTCATAAATTGCTACTTGATCAAACCTAGCCTGTTTCGGTGCAAATCGCTCTTTAATATTAGTGTATAAATTTATCGCTTCGTTTTTAGTGGCAGTAATGCCTTCACCAAAAGATTTATTAAATCCTTTTTCAATTATTCCAAAACTCAATCTAGGGTTGAAAACACATTTTTCTGCCATAAAAAAACCTTCCCCGAAAAAAGGAAGGTAAATCAAGTCTACTTCCTCCTGCTCGGGAGCCTCTGACGTGACGTCGGGAGATTAACTCTAAGACACGGTCCTCTGGCTTTACAGTTGCGGCACAGCTCCGGAATCAAACCGGATTCCCCTTTTTGTCTTAAAGGCAATTATTATTTCAATTAAATAAACACTAACGGTTAAGAATAACATACTGGTAACCGCGTGCAAGCGCAAAAATGGCAGACCCATGGTATACGAACGCATTAATCCGGCTAAAGTGTGCGGGTATAATCCGCCGATTAGCCAAACGCCGAGGTTGGTATAGAAATAAAAAAATAAGGCTCCGGCCAAACCGTAACCCCCGGCTACCAGCGGCCGCCGCCGGACCAAGCCGCCGCCAAAAGCAATTAAAGCAAACGCGCTCCAGGTAAAAATCATAATCAAACTGTTACCCAAAACCAAATCGGAAATTATCAAAGAAACCAGGGCCACCCCGAGACCCCAGCTTCTTCCCAAATAAAGAGCGGCCAGAACGCCCGCGGTCATAATTAACTCCACGTTCGGCCCTAGGTCCCACCACAACCGTTCGGCCACCGCCATAAAAATCAATAATAAACTAAGGCTTAACCGCTTCATATTTCCACTCGACTTTATCGCCGGAGACAAGTTTAAATTTATCCGCTGCCTTATCCCCCGCCCCGCCGTTAACATAATAAATCCAGGCCATGTCTTTACTGTTGGCCGTGCCGCCGATCGACACCACCAGTTTGCCAAAATCATAATCTTTGGTTAACAACTCCCAATTATTAGCTTTCGCCGCTTTTTCCAAAACGGCATAAACAGTCGTCGCCTCGGTCACGCTAAAGCTGGCTTCGATGACGGACTTGACCGGCAGCTGGCTGTTGGCCGCCTCCAACTTCATTGTCATCTCTCCCACTAAATTAGTGTAACTGCCGGTTTTTTCTTTAAGAATCGCTAAAACTTCCAAGTGTTTTTTGACGGCCTTGTCCAACTTGTTTTTATCGGCAAAACTATCCCGGAGCTGAACCGCCTGCTCTAAATATTTTTCCCCTTTAGTTAAAGTCGACACTCCCAAGGGCACTTTATTACCGTCGATCAGGGCCCAAGCCGCCCCCAAACGTTTGTCCGCATACAGTAATAGTTTTTCCGCCTTGGCAGTTTTTCCGGTAGTAACTAATAGTCCGGCCCGATCGCGCACCATTTTTAGCCAATAAAGCGGGTGGTCAGGCAGAATCCCCGGATAAGGCAGATAATAATCAACTCCTTGAGCAACTACTTTTCCGCCCAAAACTAAACCTAATAATAAACCCAGAAATATTTTTTTAAACATTCTCCCTCCCTAATTTTTGCAAAACTAAATTTAAAGTCTCCTCGCGGTCATACGAATAAGTATCGATGACCAAATCATAAAGGTCGAACGAGTAAAAATCAATTTCATCCTGACCCACCCATTCACGCCACTCTTTTTGGTACATTCTGGTCCACTTGCCTAAATTTTTTTGTTCCCGCTCAAAAATGTGATCTTTGGCTTTAGCTACCGAAACATTGTCCCGATTAACAATCCTGTCCACCCGAACGGCATCATTACTGCAGCTCATTAGTACTTTTAAAACCCCGTCCACTCTTTGGGCAAGAAATCCGGAAAGCCAAGAATCAATCACCAAATCACTATCTTTGATTAGCCGGTCCCGGATACTATAATCCACTTGTCGATCATAATCATCGGAATAGACCGTGGCCGGATGATGCATTTTATTATTCTTATCAAACAAGCCTTGTTTAATCGCATACGCCCGCATAAAATCGCCGCCGGAAAAATATTCCCAGCCCAGTCTTTTAGCCAAATTAATTCCCAGTGTCGACGACCCGACCCCGGGCAAACCGGCAATAGTCACATTTCTAAATTTTTTGCTCATGTCTGCTAGAATAATACCATGAAAAAACGCAGTTTGTATCTTCTAATCGCGGCCGGTTTAATCTGCCTTTACGGCATAATCACAATTTTTGCCGGACTGCCGTCACCCGGCAAATTGGGTTCCGACCAATTTCCCGTCTCTACTAAAATCATGGATAGAAACGGCCGGCTGCTCTACGAAATTTATACCGACCAAAACCGGACACCGGTTAAATTGAACGATCTGCCCGACTATATTAAACAAGCCACCATCGCCATTGAAGACAAAAATTTCTATAAACACCACGGCTTTGCCTGGGAGGGTATCACCCGGGCAATCTTAAACACGGTTTTCAGGCAAAAACTTCAGGGCGGTTCGACCATCACCCAGCAGTTAGTCAAAACCACTCTTCTGTCTCCGGAACGGACCATCCGCCGCAAAATCCGCGAGGCCTTGCTGGCCTTTGCCATCGAAATCCGCTACCGCAAAGACGAAATCATGGAAATGTATTTAAACCACGTGCCCTACGGCGGCACGGCTTACGGCATCGAACAAGCCGCCCAAACATATTTTGCCAAAAAGGCCCAAGACTTGAGCTTGGCCGAAACCGCCCTGCTGGCTGGCCTGCCGCAGGCACCGACGCGCTACTCACCGTTCGGGACCAATCCCGAAGCGGCCGAAAACCGGCAAAAACAAGTCTTAACCCGCATGCTCGAGGATAAATATATTAATCAGGAACAATACCAGCAAGCTGTGGACGAAGCTTTGACTTTTGCCCCGCAAACCAACAATCTCCAAGCCCCCCATTTTTCTTTATACATTAAAGAACTGCTGGTGGAAAAATACGGCGAGCCTCTGGTTGAAAAAGGGGGATTAAGGATAACTACTTCGCTCGATCTTGATCTGCAAAACTTTGCCCAGAACGCGGTGGCCACCGAAGTGGCCAAATTAAACAAAGCTAATGTCGGTAACGGCGCCGCGTTAATTACCCAGCCCCGGACCGGCGAAATCCTGGCCATGATCGGTTCCAAAGATTACTTTGATTTGGAAATCGACGGCAACGTCAACGTCACCACCCGCCTGCGCCAGCCGGGCTCGTCGATTAAACCGATTAACTACGCCGCCGGTTTAGGCAATGGTGCCAATCCCGCTACCATGTTCCTCGATATCCCTACCTGTTTTCAGGTCTCCGGTCAAAACCGGTATTGCCCGAGAAATTATGACGGCAAATTCCACGGCCCGGTGCAAATGCGTTTTGCCCTGGGAAACTCGTTTAATATTCCCGCGGTTAAAATGCTGGCGGCTAACGGCGTGGAAACCATGATCGCGACCGCTTCAGCCATGGGTATTTCCACCTACACCGATCCATCCCGCTACGGCTTATCCTTAACTCTGGGCGGCGGCGAAGTTTATATGACGGATATGGCTGTCGCCTTCGGAGTTTTTGCCAACGCCGGGCTCAAAATTGAACTGACCCCGATTCTTAAAGTCGAAACCTACCAGGGTAAGGTTCTTGAAACCGTCAACTTCGATGCCGATTTACCGGCCGGAGAAAAAGTCTTAAGCCCGGAGATTGCTTATTTAATTTCCCACATACTTTTAGACAACAACGCCCGCTCGCAAATGTTTGGCACCAGTTCCCAGCTGGTTATCCCCGGCCACGCGGTTTCGGTCAAAACCGGCACCACCGATGACTTGCGGGACAACTGGACGATCGGCTATACCCCGTCATTTCTAGCCGTTACCTGGATCGGCAATAATAATAACCAGCCCATGTCCCCCTGGCTGGTCTCCGGCGTTTCCGGCGCGGCGCCGATTTGGCATAAAATTATGGTTGAAGTCCTAAAAGACCAGCCGGATGAATGGCCAAAAAAACCGGAAACCGTGGTCGGCCTGGAAGTCTGCTCCTTAACCGGTTTCCGCCCCCACCCCGAACACCCCTGTGAAGCCAAACGGTTCGAATATTTTATTAAAGGCCAGGAACCCAAAGAAGAACCCAACTTAAAACAGTTCATCACTATCGACAAAACTACCGGCCTGCCGCCGCCGCCCAAAGCTTCACCTTTGCCGGAAAACTTAGAAAGCCAGGAGCATTTAGTTTTATCCGATCCGGTGCAAAAAGATTATTGCCTAGATTGCCCCCGGCCGCTAAACGAAAAAGGCGAACCCCAGGAACCGGCGTATTTTCTTTTCTTATAGGGTATAATACCCCTCATGAGAAAAAGATATCGAAAACAGCACGTCGTGGTTTATCCGGTGTTTTGGCCGCAAAAGATCCTGGAAATTATCGGCCGCTTTACTTACCGTTTAATTTTTTGGCTCATCGCTTTTGGGGTTAAAACCCTCGTTCAAATAATTAAACTGCTGCCGCGGCCGCGGGTTCACCTCGCTCCGATACTGATCACTATTTACGGATTACTTATTACTGTGATTGGTTCTTTTTATTGGCTGATCTTAAAAGACCTGCCCTTCCCTACCGATTTAGTCGACCACCGGCCGACTCTCTCCACAAAAATCTATGACCGCCACGGCACCCTGCTATTCACTTTCTACAAAGATCAAAACCGCAGCTTAATCTCCCTGGATCAAATTCCCGATCACTTCAAAGCCGCAACTCTGGCCATTGAAGACAGCCAATTTTACCAGCATAACGGCGTGTCTTTAAAAGGGATCTTGCGCTCGGTCAAGCAAATTGTTTTCAGTCAAGATCTTCAGGGCGGCTCGACCATTACCCAGCAGTTAGTTAAAAACGCCTTACTAACCCCGGAGCGGACGATTAAACGCAAATTTAAAGAGCTAATTTTGTCGATGGAAGTCGAGTGGCTGTTTAACAAAGACCAAATTCTGGGAATGTATTTTAACCAAGTCTCGTATGGCGGCACAGCTTACGGCGCCGAACAAGCCAGTCAAACCTATTTCGGCAAATCAATTAAAGAGGTTAACTTAGCCGAAGCCGCTCTACTGGCCGGTCTGCCGGCCTCACCCACCACTTATTCACCTTTCGGTTCAAACCCTTACCTGGCAGTCTACCGGCAACATCAAGTGTTAAACCGCATGGTCGAAGAACAGCTGATCGCCCCGCAGGAAGCCAAGCTGGCCAAACTGGAAAAGATCAAATTGGCGCCGCAATACACCAATATCAAGGCGCCGCATTTCGTCATGTACGTTAAAGACTTATTAGCCCGACAGTATGGCGTCAGCCTCGTCGAACAGGGAGGCTTGGAAGTCACTACCTCTTTGGATTGGCAGCTGCAGCAGCAAGTGCAGAATTTAGTCAGCCAGGAAATTAGCCAGGTGGCCAGACTAAATATTACCAACGGCGCCGCGTTAGTGACTAACCCGAAAACCGGAGAAATCCTGGCCATGGTCGGATCCCGTGATTACTGGGATACCCAGCGTGACGGCCAAGTCAACCTGACCACGGCCCTGCGCCAACCGGGATCAGCCATTAAACCAGTCAACTATGCGGTCGCTTTACAATCAGGGATGACGGCCGCCAGTATTATTCAGGACTCACCGGTGACTTACGATATTCCCGGGTCCAAACCCTATTCGCCGGTTAATTACGACGGCAAGTGGCACGGAGCCGTCACCCTCCGCCAGGCCCTAGCCAACTCTTACAATGTCCCGGCGGTTAAAGTCTTAGCCACTTACGGCGTGGGTAGAATGATCGACCAAGGCAAAATTATGGGCATTACCACCTGGAACCAGCCGGAGCGCTACGGCCTGTCTTTAACTTTGGGCGGGGCGGAGGTCAAAATGACAGATATGGCCGTGGTCTACGGCACTTTGGCTAATCAGGGTTTAAAAGTCAACCTGAAACCGATTTTAAAAGTCACCGATGCCGACGGGAAAACTCTGACCGGTTTTGAGCCGTCTCCTCCCGACCCGGTCTTAAACCCCAACCTGGCCTACCTTTTAACCGATATTTTAAGCGATCCGATTGCCCGCAGTGCCGCTTTCGGCACCCGCTCATACTTAAATATTCCCGGCCACCAAACGGCGGTTAAAACCGGCACCACCAACGATAAACGGGACAACTGGACGGTTGGCTATACCGGTGAGGTCTTAACCGTTGTTTGGGTGGGCAACAACGACAACTCCCCGATGAGCCAAGTAGCTTCGGGCATTACCGGCGCCTCGCCGATTTGGCATAAAATTATGCTGCTGCTGTTAAAAGATCAGCCGGCGCAGAAGTTTAACCCGCCGACCGGCGGGGAAAACCTGATCGCTGTCCCGATCTGCACCATGACGGGCCAGTTAGCCTGTAATGGCTGCCCGGCTAAAACCGAGTATTTTATTCCCGGCACCGAGCCGAAAATCGCCTGCAAACCGGAATTTATCCGGCAGTTACTGGAGCAGAAACAGCAACAGGAAGAACGGGATAAAATTTTAACCGGAGAGTCAACCCAATAACTTCAGACCTTTTACGTTTTTATAGTGCTTAATATTTCTGGTTATTAACGATGCATTTTTCACTAAACAAGTGGCGGCAATCAACGCATCTCCCAGGTAATTAATTTCATTATTTCTGATTAGCGCGCCTGCCCTTTCCCCCTCTTCTTTACCGATTTCAGCGCAATTGAATAAATTAATAAACACTTTAGCTTTCTCTAGTTTTTCGGTATTACACAATTCCCGGTTATTAAACCATTCGGCTACTATCACCGGATTAACCCACAGTTGCCATTGGTCCTTTTTGCTGAAATATTTTTTTAAAATCTTGTCTTTTCTCTTGGAAAAATCTATCAATACATCGGTGTCAACAAGAGTATTTTTCATTAGCGTTTTCTAAGTCTTACTACGTAAGCTTTTTCTCTTTTGTTCCTTCTAATCCGATTAACCAATTCTGTTCCCGTCTCACCGCCTTTGCCTAAAAATCCCTCAAAATCCAGGATGGATTTTGGCTTAATTAGCCAGTCTTTCGGCACCGGCACGATCGCCGCCCTGGGCTGGCCGAATTTTGTCACCAAAAACTGGCCGCCTGTCAAGTAGGCCAGCTCCACCAGCCGGGATAACTGCTCCCGGGTTTCTCTAATAGAATAAATATTATCGTTAAGCATAAATCCAATATATCAATCTGTGTACAAATTGTCAAGTATTAAACAGTGTACACAAATTAATCCCCCAGCCAGTCCCAAACCGCGGCGGAAATTTGAGGTAAGAGGGGCTCGACCTCACCAACATTAACAGCAGTCGTTAAAACGCAAATCACGTAAGGGTTACCGGCTTCAACAATGCCGCAGTCATTGACCACGCCGGCCTCACTGCCGAATTTGTGGACCACCCGGACACTGTCGGGCACGCCGGCGGGCAGCCGGTCTTCATTAACGGTTTTGGTTAAGTTTCTAAACAATTCTTCCCGGCTGGCCGGAGTTAATAACTTGCCTTGGGCCAGTTGTAATAATAATCCCCCTGCTTCAGCCGCAGTGATTTCGTTTTCTTTCAAGTTGATTTTGGTTAAACCCAGTTTATTAACCAGCTGCTGGGTTTTGGCGTAACCGCCGAGTTTTTTAATCAATACTTCCGCGCCCATATTATCACTTTGATTGGCTGCCAATTGGGCCACTTGACGATAGGTATAAATTGTTCCGGCCGGTTGGTACTGCAAACTGCCGGTGCCGTATTTCCACCGGTCGGCTTCGGCCAAAACATACTCTGCTTCCGGATCGAGCTGGCCGCTGTCGACCGCCTGATAATAAACGATCAACACCGGCAATTTGATAACGCTGGCGGCGGTCATCACCAGATTCTCCCCTAACTTTATCTCTTCCTGCCCATTGACTGATTTAACCAAAATCCCAAAATCGCCTGGCTGACCGGCGATCAGATTTTCCAGTGTCGGTGCCTGACGAATGACTGCTCTTTTAGTTTTCTTAATCGTAATGACGCCGCCATCACTCCACTGCGGCCGATCAATTGACAATTGAGGCGCCTTAATTTTTCCCGGTAAATACATAACTAAACCCAAAAATAAAAGCAATAAAAACAGAATGATTGTTTGCTTGCGGCTGCCTTCCTCGCCGATGGTTTTTCGAGGCCGGCGGACTTTTACTTCTGCGCCGCTTACTTCTTTTTCCATGTCAGCAATTCTAACCGATCGATTCCGGTAAAATCCTTCTGATCAAGGGTGGCCAATTTTGCCCGATTTAAAATCACCATAATTATTTTCTCCTTGCGGAAGCCCGAAGTTCAAATTGTTTCCTTTTTTTTCAATACCTTCAAGAAAAGTTTTTTTGTAATTATACCCAAGTTCATACTGTAATATTTTATTACAAAAATCGTTCCTATTATGTTTTTAATTGTTTCAACCATTGATTCATCTCCGGAGCAAATAACAATCCGGCTTTGGGGCCAAAAGCAGTCGTTACCGCCGCGCCGTTTATCAGACCCATTTTTAAGGCGGTCTCCGGCTTTAACCCGTTAATAATTCCTGTCATAAACCCGCTGGCAAAGCCGTCGCCGGCGCCGGTTTCTTCGATTGTTTCCGCTTTAATCGCTTCATATTTTATTTTTTTCTTGCCGATAATCAATTCCGCCCCGTTTCTTCCCTCGGTTACCGCCACGATTTTCGGACCGGAAAATTTCCCCAAGGTTTCGGCTTCCTGGCAGTTTAAAATCAATACCTCTACCGACGGCAAAAAGGCTTGCAGTTTTTTACCGGCTTTAATTTCCTGACTGCCGGGGTTTAAAGCCACTTTGATTTTTTGTTTTTGGGCCCGGCGGATAATTTGGGCCAATAAATTAAAGTTACCCCCTAAAGATGACGCATAAAACCACTTCGGGTCGAGCTTATCCCATTTGACTTTATAGCCGGAAAGAGCATTGCTCGCTCCCCGATATACCAAGGCAGTCCGACCGCCATCAGTCGCCACCAGAATCGTCGAATAACTCGTGGGTGAGTCCACTTGCTGAACATACAAGGGGCTGACGCCTTCACGCTGCAGCTCTTTACGGACAAAGAGGCCCCGGTCGTCCTTACCCACCGCGCACACCGCGGCGGTTTGCAGGCCCAGACGTTCAAACCCGACCGCCGTATTAGTCGCTCCCCCGCCGGTAGTCATGACCATTTTATCGACATTGATTTTGCCGCCGTAAACCTCGCACAGGGCCGGACCGACTTTTTTAAATTCGGTCGAGCCTAAATAAACATCGACAAAGGCCGAACCGAAACAAGCAACGTCAAAATTCATAAACCCTTAATCTTCGTCTGCAAATTTTCCCAGGCAGTCACTACGTCTTCAGCCAGGCTCAAACTGCTGCCGACGGCTAGAACATCGACGCCGGCTTTAACACACCTGATAATCGTTGCCTCATTCACTCCCCCGTCAACGCAAATTTCCCGGTTATAACCTTTTTGCCGTAACGCCTTAACTTTATCCAACCCTTTTTGGTCCAACTTTTGGCCCTCCTTGCCGGCCCGAACCGTCATTACTAATAATTGATCGGCTTCTTTAGCCACTTGCCAATCCAAATCAGTCAAGGGCGTTTCCAAATCAACTGCCAAGCCCCATTTAATCCCCAAGCCTTGGGCGGTTTTTTTGAACTCGGCCTGGCTGCTCATCGATTCAATCTGACCGATGACCAAATCAATCGCTTCCTCCCGGCATTTTTCCAGCCACTCGACCGGTTCGGCAATCATCAGGTGAACGTCGCGCTTCAAAATGGTCGGCTGGGCCACCATAACGTCCACTCCCAGGGTCGGCTGGGCCGAAAAATTACTGTCGGCAATATCCAACTGGACCCGTTCGGCTAAACCCTCGTAGCATTCCAACCGCTCTTCCAAAGTTAAATGGTCAAAAACAAAAATTGTCGGAGCGATTACCGGCATAGGGCAGCCAACTCCATCAATCTAGTGACGTAACCCCACTCGTTATCGTACCAAGCCATAATTTTAACTAAATCTTTATCAACAACCCGGGTCAATTCCAAATCTACCAAAGCGGAATACTCACAACCGATAACGTCTGACGAAACAAATGGTTTGTCCGTCACCCCCAAAACGCCTTTCAAATAAGTTTTTGAGGCGTTAATCAACGCCTGATTTACCTGCTCGGCGGCGGCCGGTTTTTTAACCAAAAAAGTAAAATCGGTCAGCGATCCGGTAACTACGGGCACCCGAATCGCCAAACCGTCAAATTTACCGTTTAACTCGGGTACAACCGCCTTGACGGCATCGGCCGCTCCGGTCGTCGTCGGAATAATATTGGCCGCCGCCCCCCGGGCCCGCCGGAGATCTTTATGAGAATTGTCCAACAGGCGCTGATCAGACGTGTAGGCATGAATGGTGGTCATCGCCGCTTTAATCACCCCAAACTCTTTCACCATCACTTTGGCCACCGGCGCGACGCAATTGGTCGTACAGGAAGCATTGGAAATCACCGGTTCCTTGCCAATCTTATCCGCATTTAAACCAATCATGTAAATGCCTTCGGCTGTGCCTTTAGGCGGCGCGGATAAAATAACTCTTTTAGCCCCGGCGGTTAAATGATCATCGGCATCTTCAGTTTTTCTGAATTTACCGGTGCATTCTAAAACGACATCCACGCTATATTTTTTCCAAGGCAGATTTTTGGGGTCGGGTTCAACCAGCAGTGGAATGGACAGCCCATCAACGACTAAATTACTGCCGGAAACTGTCACCTTACCCTGATAGCGGCCGTAGGTCGAGTCAAATTCAAATAAGTGCGCCCAGCCGCCCGCGTCCATGTTGCCGGAAGTATTGATGGCTACGATTTGTAAATCATTTTTATGTTTGGACAAAGCCACCCGTAAAGCTAACCGGCCGATCCGGCCAAAACCATTAATCGCAATCCTTATCATACGAAGTTCCTTTCTTCTATTTGCTTAAGCTTATTTAACCGCCTTTGATGTTTTTCATCAACCAGTGTTTTAGTTTTAAGCCAAGCAAACACGATTTTCTTAGCCGTTGTCTCGTCGACAAAATCCGCCGGCAGCATAATCACGTTAGCCGCATCATGCTCTTTAGCATGAATTGCCGCTAATTCATGCCAGCATTCAACCGCCCGCACATTTTTAAATTTATTCGCCACCAAGGCCATTCCGCCCGAACCGCAAATAACAATCCCCAGCCCCTCACCCTGACTAACCTTTTGGGCAACTAATGCCGCGTAATCGGGAAAATCATCCTCTGGATCGTAGCGATTGTTGCCCAAATCGACAGTCGCTTTTAACCATACCTTAATTTTTTCTTTTAATTTAAACCCCCGGTGATCGGCGCCTAAAAAAATCTTCATGTCATGAAAGCCTTATCTTTACAGATACGGCAGTGGCTATGGTCAAACTCGCTCATTTCTTTTTCAAACTCAATCAAGGCCGGAATTAATTCTTTTTCCTCGTCTATAATCTTAAAAACTTTTAACTCCACCGGTCTTAATTTCATCGTCGTTTTCAAAGCGGCAATAATTTTATGCCAATGCTCGCCATAAAGAATAAACGGCTTATGGTGGGGGTAATAAAGTTTAGCCATCACCCAGGCGGTTCCCAGCTCGGAAATCGTCCCCGAGCCGCCTTTAAAAATGATAAAACAGTCAGCGTGCTCCAATAATTTAAACATCCTGTCAATGTAATTACTGGTTTTTATTTCTTTGTCCACCCGATTAGCTAAATACCGGCCTTCGAAATTGGGCGCGTCTTTAGGAGTAAAAGTAATCGCCAGGGTTTCGCCGCCCACCGATTCCGCCCCTTGCGTCGCCGCGTCCATAATCCCCGGGCCGCCGCCATTAACAATGGTGTAGCCGCTTTTCGCCAACAGCTGGGCCGCGCCAAACGCTGCCTGATAATTATGGCTGGATTTAGGAAATTCGGCAAAACCGAAAAATGCGATATTTTTAATCCGGCGTCTCACCGTCATCATAGTGAAACCACTATAGCATGATTAAAAATTGCCTTCCAAGATATGTTTGTCCGGGGCGTCGTTGCCGTCTTCCGGCTCCAGGGTTACCACCACGCCGCGAAAACCGGTTTTATCCTCTTCGGCCGAAAAGTAAAGCTTGCCCCGGCCGTCAACCACTCCCAGTCTGCCGGCAGAGAAAAACCCGGCCTCGCCCACTAACCAACCTTCATAAAAGAAACCCTTATCCGGCTCGGTTAAATTATTGGCATCGATTTTATGATAAAACTTAACCCCGTCATATTGGCGCCAGGCAGTCCCTACAGCCTGACTGCCGGCCACATCCTTTAACAATGTCATTTCCACGCCCTCTTTGGCAAAAGCGTCTTCGATTGCCTGTTTTTCCGTTTCGCTCATCGGAGCCACTAATTCAGTCACAATCTGTTGGGTCGGTTCCAAGGTAATTTCCGGGCTTACTCCAACCTCTTTCTGTTTATTTCGGTTCACCAACCAAAACCCGCCGCCGACCAGGATAAAAGCCAAAATAATCGCGGTAACTTTTTTACTAAAGAGCATAAATCCCCCCTTATCCTTATAATTTATCCTATATTCGCCTATTTGGCAAGCGGTAGCTACCAATCAGCAAGCGCTCCGACGTCACGTCGGAGCGCTGCGTCCATTTCTTCAACTTGAAAAAAGAGATTAAGCTTTCTTCAACACCGGCATACCGGTTCTCTGGGTTTCCATTACTTTGTATCCGGCGGGGACGGCATCCAATGAGCCGGCGCGGACATCGCGGGCGAAAAAGTAAATTCTTTGCATCTTGCCGCCGCGAAGATTGACATCCTTAAAGTGCAGGTAATAAGTCACGCCTTTAGCGTTTTTATAAGAAAAAGCCATTTGTATCTCACCTCCTCCGGGCAGAATCGTTGTACAAGATAAGCGTAGATCAGTTCTCTCTCTGTTGTCAAGAGGGGCTAGTCTTTAGGCCAAATCTTCTCGTTTGTCTCGGCGTCATAAATCTCGATCGCGTTGGTCGGACAGCTCTGGGCGCCCAGCAGAATATTCTCCGGCGTGTCCCCGTCTTCTTTGACTACATAGGCAATGTTTTTATCGTCTAATTGATACACCCCCGGGGCAATCCCGACACAGGAAGCGGCGCCGATGCATTTATCTTTCAAGATTTTAACTTTATATTTAGGCATACTTCTCCTTATGAATTCTAGTTGTTAAAACTCCTTTATTCTGCACCATTTGCTCAACTTCGGCAATCATTTCCTGATTGCCGCATAAATAAACTCCCCAATCCTGGTTTAGAACCACATCATTTAACTCTTTAACCACGTGGCCGGAAACCAGCGGCCACATTCCCGGCGGTTTGGAGATCATCAACCGGTAGTGAAAGTTGGCATAATACTTGTTGATCTGCCGCCACTTTTCTTCCCAAAACATTTCCTCGACTTTTCTTAATCCCCACAGTAGCCACATCTCCCGGGTGTCTTTTTTATCTGCCAATAAATCAAATAGCATTGACTTAAACGGGGCAATGCCCGAACCGGTAGCCACGAATAAAAGCTTGGGCTCGGCAGCAACAGTAAATATACCCAAAGGGGCCATAAATTCGACGGCATCGCCCGGCTTTAAGTTTTTCATATAGGTCGAGCCTTTCCCTGCCGGTTCAATGTCAACCAGTAGATCAACGGCATGGTTGGTGGCCGGATTCGAAACAATCGAATACGCCCGCCGCACTTGCCCGGCGGATGCCGGGTCCCCGCCGCCTGCCTGCACAGGCAGGCCGATGGCCACCGAAATATATTGCCCGGCAGTAAATTCCAGTTGGTGCGGCTCAACTAACTCCAAGCGCAACGAGTGATATTTTTTATTTAGTTCAATATGTTCGGCCACTTTGGCTTGATAATTTTGCGGCTTAACCATAATTTATTTTATTGAATTATCAGCCCAATAGCAAAAGCTTCCCTGGCAACTAATTCCAATGGATGTACAATTTGGCTTCTTTTTACTTCTGTCTGGATGTGTAGCTTTTCCGCTAGTGGCAATAAAGTAATACTTTTTTTAAGTCTTAAAAAATTTAAATTTACCCTCCCTCTATTATTGTGCCTATCTAAGGCATCGGCATCTTCAAATATTTTCATTTCCGGAATTTCCCTAATTTGTCTAGGAGTAAATAAATCAGGTAATACATGCCAAGAACAAAGCTTTTGCATCAATACAAAATCTAAATCAAGACTTTCTCCAGCAAACTCTCGCCTCAAGGCTAAGGCGGCCCGTAATCCATGAAACCAATCATAACCATCATGTTGACGTAAACGATCATGATGAACGCTAACAGTTTCTATCTCACGTGTTCTGATTCGTGCTCCTGTTTTCGCCTCCCAACGTCCCAAGTTCCCTCCAATTACCAAAACTCTACCGGCATGATAAATGTCATGAACCCCATCTGACTTCAATCCCAGCCTATCAAAAAGCTCTCGATATTGCATAACTTCATTCCACCGCATTCTTTCATTACCCAAGTCCTGCTCTAAAATTCCTTGTGCTTCTTCAAATGAAGGAACGACTATTCCCTTTTGTTTTTCCGCCATTAACATAGTTCGAAATGTTATTATATCAGACAGATGTTAAAAATTACTTCAATCGGCGACTGTTGTGTTGACGTCTATCCCAAAGCCAAAAAATATTACCTGGGCGGGACGGCATTTAACCGGGCGGTTTGGCTCTCCAAAAACGGGGCGCAAACCAGTTTAGTTTCGGCGGTCGGGACTGATAACTGGGGCAGCCAGTATTTAACCGCCTGCCGAAAACTTAAAATCAATACTGACTATTTATCCGTACTCCCCGACCAAACCAGTCACGTTAACATTACTTTAAACCAGCACCAACAGCCGCAGTTTTCTGCCTGGGATTTAGGTGTCTTAAAAAACTTTACCCCAAAAACTTTACCCCAAAATCAAGACGCGATAATCATTACTTATTTAAAGCCAATCAAGCAATTAACCGGCCTAAACCCAGCGGCACGGTTTACGGCCATAGACTTTTGCGGTGGCTCAATTTACAGTCCGTCCCTTAAAATCATAGAAAAATATTTACCTAAAATCGATCTCGCTGTCAGAAGCGCGACTGCCGCCGAACTGCCCCAATTAAAACGACTGGCAAAATTGTCCGGCAAAATGGTCCTAACCACTTTGGGAAAAGACGGCAGTATTTTATTTTCCGGCAATCAAGAATTTCGTCAGCCGGCAATCGCTGTCAAAACCCAAGATACTACCGGTGCCGGCGATACGTTTATCAGCGCTTTTGTCC
>Ga0210006_1000399_pt1 | contig 34488 bp, 36 predicted proteins | sample CryGey02umfilter_2_FD_185452 | JGI IMG/M metagenome (GOLD analysis project Ga0210006, IMG submission 185452) | Groundwater microbial communities from aquifer in Utah, USA - Crystal Geyser 4/10/14 0.2 um filter (SPAdes) (version 3) | ecosystem: Environmental > Aquatic > Deep subsurface >... | reverse complement strand
CGAGACCGTAATAAAGAATTACGTAAAAAACCAAGGAAAAACGTATCAAGAGATACATCGTGAAAAGCAGCTTAAACTACTTATGTAAGTGATGAGACCCCGTCAGCTTGCTGCGGGGTAATTCATTATTGATACGTAATAAATTAAATCTTCTTCACTCCTGACCACTCTAACACAACTTCTCGAATATGCTCAGCTGTCACTTTTGGCCACCCTTTTTTTTCTAAAATAGTCGATTCCTCTTGTTGAATTTCTCTGACTTTTTTCACAATTTCTTTGCGTAATATTACTATTTTTTTTGCATCATCCAATGACATTTCCTCACGACGAAGAGAGAGTAATTCTTTTTTCAACTTTGTTATTTCTTCGCTTTCCATGCCATTTTCCTTTGCAATATTACCAGCTGCTCCATACAAAAGTGCTACCGCGTGATCTGGTGCTTGTTTTTCGTGTACATGGATCATCGCTGCTGCTTCATCTATGATATCAATGGCCTTGTCTGGTAAATGTCTATCTTTTATATATTTCTCTGATAAAATTACGGCTTCCTCGATAGCTTCATCTGTAAAAATAACTTTGTGATAGAGTTCATAATTTTTTTTAAGTCCCTTCAAGATTTCGATAGACTCTTTGGTATCGGGTTCATTGACAACAACTTTTTGAAATCGTCTTTCCCAGCTTTCATCTGGTAAGATATATTGCTCATATTCTTTTTTTGTTGTGGCACCAATGACTTGCAATTCACCGCGAGCCAACGCTGGTTTTAAAATATCCGAGATATTTACAGAACCTTCAGCACCTTTGGTTTGCATGATCGTATGTATTTCATCTATAAATAAAATAATACTGCGATCTGAATTTTTTATATAATCAACCAATTGTTTAACACGATGTTCAAACTCACCTCGATATTTGGTGCCACTTATTAAATCTGCAACTTGGAGCACTAAGACCCGCTTATGTTGCAGCACTCCTGGAACGTCGTCAGTAATAATTTTCAGTGCCAATCCTTCGACAATCGCTGTCTTTCCAACACCTGGTTCACCAACCAAAATGACATTATTTTTGCGACGGCGTGTTAAAATTTGGGTCACACGCGTAATTTCTTCATCACGTCCGATGACTGGATCAACTTTTCCCTCACGGGCGAGAGCTGTAATATCGGTAGTAAATCCACCATAACTGACTGAATTGTTGCCACCGGATGTGAGCTTTGGTAAAAAGGGGATTGAAATACCTTTTTTTGAAGAATAAAAAATGATAATGCTGACAACAATAAGGACAACGCCGAGCCACTGAATAATTAAAAAATAATTCATACGTGTATGTTACATGAATGCGCAAATTATAGCATAAAGAAAAAAGAGTAGCGAATAACTACTCTTTTTTTATGTCAGTTATGTCGTGTAAACGGATGTTTAGGATTGGAAATCTTTCGTCAACTCATTATTATCCTCATTTGATTCTACGATGTAGCCTTTATCTGGATAGATAAACGGTGCTACTATTGATGTAATTGACCCATCTAGCCAATCAACTTTCATTTTTATTTTTGTATAATTGCCAAAGGCAATTTGGAGGTCTTTTGAGATAGTAAGTTCTTTATCAGGCCCCAAATTTAATTTTGAATAATACAGATCACTACTCAAAAACTGATTCGAAGCTGTAACGACACCATGTTCATCAACAAAATATAACTGTACCACAAAGGTTCCTAAATTTTGGTGCATACTAGTAGGTCGCACGGCTGTTGCGTTCCCAATATTCTTTATCACTATAGTAAAGTGTTCGAACCCTGTATTCGAACTACGAGTGACTGTAAAATCTTTTACAATCAAATCAGGTAAGTTGTTCGTAGCATTTGCTACTGGGCTCGTACTCGTCGCAGCAGAAGCCGTACTCGTAACAAAAGCAGTTGTACTCGTCGCTACGTTTGGATCTTCACACGTGCCACTCGTATGTACTACTTCACAAAATCCTACAGGAAGACACGTTCCAGAAGTAAATGATGATGTCTCTTGTCCATTGAAACATTCGGAAGAACCACTTCTTGGATTGCAATCACTATCGCTTTGACAAGCAATAGCTATCGTACTTGTCACTAATGTATATTGAAAGCCTTTTGGACTAGGGTTTGGAGCCCAATCATACATCGCAGCCACTTCCTGACATTTCTCCTCCGAAGGATATATCATCCCATCACAACTAGTAGTATCACCTAGACTTGAAAGAGAACAATTTTCTTTCAAATTGAGGCACCAATTGGTGATAGGTGCTGATTCTTTAATGAATCCTAACTGAGGAATATCAAACGTTTGTTGTAATAAATTTAATTCACTTATTTCAGATACAACATTTGTGGTGTCCCATGTATATGTTATTGGCAACATGTCAGAATTGTAATCACTTGGCAAAACGAACCAAAATGTGATGGTATCCGTTTGTCCAGGAGCTAACCGATAATTTTTTACTAAGATATCAAAACTTCCTGTGTCTGATTCGAGCACCTGATACGAACTCTTTGTTTTGGCAGAGAGAGGATTCGATACTTTTATATTTTTTACGATATTCGTCCCATCACCGAGTGTTACATTCAATACAAAAGGGGACGTCACAGTGCCTCTTCCCTTGTTTACTAAGGTTATACTAAATTCATTTAATTGTGTTTGGTCATTCCCATTTTCACTCACATGGGCTACGATCAAATCTGGTTTGAAATTGCCAAATCTCACTCCGGCAAATCCTGCTGCCAAGGCAGAGATACCGAGAAGACCAATGGCAACAGCCATCTTTGTCTTGGAGACGGTCACCGTCTGTACCTGTATTTGTTCTTCATCCATATGATTCTTTTGTTGAATAATTATTTGTATGTTATTTAAAGAATATCACAAAAGTTAAAATTTATGAAGACAACTATGTTATTTATGCACAATTAATATAAAATTTTTACTCAATCCCCACAACCTCAATAACCCTCTCTTCGTCTTTCTCACCGCTCCCAATCTTCACCTCAATCACATGATATTTTTTCAAAAGACCTGCAATTTTTTCCGGCCATTCTATCATCACAACCGACTTCGGATCTCCAAGATAATCCTCCACACCAATCGCACGTAATTCTTCCTGATTTTCTAGACGATAGGTATCTATATGGACAAATGTTTCTATTTTTGATTTCGTATTGGTAGGGTACACATTCATGAGAGAAAAGGTCGGACTCGTGATGGTTTCTTTTACACCGAGCCCCTCAGCAAATCCTTTTGTAAACGTGGTTTTGCCTGCACCAAGATCACCCGAGAGTGTGATAATATCACCAGGGGAGATCATGGTTGCAAGCTGGCGACCGACGGATTTTGTTTGTTCTTCGTAGTGTGTGATATACTCCATAATACTATGTTTGGAAAGAAAAAAATTGAATATATCTACGAACCGACAGGCACCAGTATTACAGATTTTGGTGATGATCGGTTGCGTCTCGAATATGGGCGGTCTTCAAATGATCTGTCTGAAGTGCATGAACAAGCGACATGGATTGCAAAGACACTCAATGCAATCCGCCAAGCACATGGCTCAAAAGGAAATTTTCGTATTCTCGCAGATTTGAAAAAACTCTATAACCTTTCGCTCGACGATCGTGCACGTGTCCTCTACAAAGCAATTATCGAACAACCTTTTGTCGATAAAGTTGCTGTTGTTGGTGATGCGTTTAGCTTTACAAAAATCTTGACACTTTCTGTCTTGCTTCCGCAAAAAGACAAAAAATTCAAATTCTTTTTTTCAATTCCTGAGGCGCGCAAGTGGCTCAAGTGGTAGGACCATCTGGGAGAGGAAAACTCACGCACAATTCTTTCACCTCTTGGTGAATTTTTTGTAACTCGGCATCATCGTCTCCGTGCGTAATCGCTCGATCTATCATCGTTGCGATTTTTTTCATTTCGCCTTCTTTCATTCCACGCGTTGTCAATGCTGGCGTCCCCATACGGATACCACTTGGATCAAATGGTTTTCGTGGATCGTGTGGAATCGTATTTTTGTTCACCGTAATACCAGCTTTTCCGAGTGCAAGTTCTCCTTGTTTTCCTGTTACGTCTTTGTTCGTCAGGTCGAGCAGAAGAAGATGCGTATTTGTTCCGCCTGTGACGAGTGTATAGCCAAGAGAGAGAAGCTCGTGTGCAAGCGTTTTTGCATTCGTGACGACTTGCTCAGCATAAAGTTTGAACTCTGGTTGGCTTGCTTCTTTCAATGCTACTGCAATCGCTGCTGTCTGGTGATTGTGTGGTCCGCCCTGAATTCCAGGAATAATTGCTCTATCAATCAGCGTGGGAATATTTTCTTTTGTTCGTTCCACTTTTGTGAGTGGGGTAGACGGATTGCCGTTCGCAAGAATCATCGCACCACGAGGTCCACGAAGTGTTTTGTGTGTAGTCGTCGTAACGACGTCTGCAATTCCTACTGGATTTGGATGAACACCCCCGGCAACAAGTCCGGCGACATGACTCATGTCTGCAAGATGAAACGCACCAACTTCGTTTGCAATTTCTTGATATTTTGCCCATTCATATTGTTGCGCATACGCACTACCACCAGAGACGATCATTTTTGGTTTGTGTTCGTGCGCGAGACGACGCATTTCGTCGATATCTATCAATCCATTCTTGCCACAGCCATATTGTACACTGTTGTAAATGGTTCCAGAAAAATTCAATTTCAATCCATGCGTCATGTGTCCGCCATGAAAGAGATTTAATCCCATCACTGTGTCTCCTGGATCGACGAGTGCAAAATATACGGCAAAGTTTGCCGGACACCCAGAGTGTGGCTGAACATTTGCATGATCCGCGCCAAAAAGTGCCTTTGCGCGGTCACGGGCAAGATTTTCTACCGCGTCCACATTTTCACAGCCACCGTAATAGCGCATGCCTGGATAGCCTTCGGAATATTTGTCTGTGAGGCGTGAACCAAGTGCTTCGAGGACAGCCTGAGAGGTGTGATTTTCCGATGGAATCATCTCAAGCCCTTCTGTTTGTCGTGCGATTTCTTTTTGGATGTACTTGTAGATGTCGGGGTCTTGTTTTTCGAGTATTGTCATAAAAAAGTAATCAGTAATACGTAACGAGTAATCTGTACTTGATTACGTCATCTCGAGCGAAGTCGAGAGATCTCAATGAAACATTGAGATTCCTCTGCGCCCAAGGCGCATCCGCCTTGGGCGGAGGTTTCACTCAGAATGACGTAGTGGTTCTATCTAAATTCAAGTGAAATAAAAATCATAGCTCTTTTTTTATATCCTCAATAATTTCAAACACATTTGGTGCGCAGTTTTCTGGGAGATTTTGTATGTCATACCAACCCCACTCTATTGTTTCTGGACCTGGCACAATATCACCAGTCCTTTTTGCCAGATAATGCACAAGAACTGCCACAGTATCTTTTCCTGGTCTGAAGACCAGAAGCGTGCGGAGTGGCTTTATGATTTCGATATCGATGCCAAGTTCTTCTTTTGCCTCGCGAATCGCTGTTTCTTCGAGTGAAGAGGAAAAATCTTCTACTGTCCCACCTGGAAACATAAAATACGGGCTTTCTTCGCCATCTTTCTTTACTTCTCTATTCAAAAGCACTTTGCCATCCTCTATAATGACTGGCCCAGCAGCAATAATTGCCCCTAGTGGAAGATCCATACGTTCTTATTTTAACAGCTGTATGCTATCATTTACCGTAGCTTTTCGCAATTATATCATGTATGTGGATTGTATATGGACTTTTGGCTCATTTTTCGTGGGCAATAGAAAATATTGGGGATAAATATCTCCTCTCAAATAAGATCAAGCAACCGATTGTCTATTTGTATATTCTTGGTACATTGTTTGGGGTGAGTGGCATCATTGGATTTTTGGTGTTGGGCATGCCACTTCTTGATGTTCACACGTTGCTTCTTATTACACTTGCTGGTGTCTTTTGGTTTTTTGGAGGATTGCCATATTTGCTCGCGGTACAAAAAGAAGAAGTCACGCGCATTGCAATCTGGTGGAATCTGATTCCGCTGTTTAGTTTTGTTATTGCGTTTTTCTTTTTTGGAGAAACACTATCTTATAATGATGGTATTGGGTTCGGTATTCTTCTTGCTTCTGCACTCATCGCCTCAGTGCATGTACGAAAGGGGATAGTGGTGTTTTCGTCTGCGATTCTGTATATGTCCGTTGCATGTTTTTTGTACGCGATCTATGCCGTTTTTCTTCACGAAGCAATGAAGACTATAGCGTTTCCTGTGGCATTTGTCTGGACAGCATTGACTGTGGGCGCCAGTGCGCAAGTACTTTTTCTTTTTTCAAGATTTCGTCGATTATTTCGAGAAGAACAATTGTTCAAGAAAAAATATGTGCTCGGAAGTGCCGTTGCCGTCGCACTCAGTGAGCAAGTGGGGACTCTGTTCAATCAAGCAGCGCTCTCGCTTGCTCCCGCAGCACTCGTATTTTCACTCGAAAGTTCACAAGTGTTGTTTGTATTTGTCATTACTGCGATCGTTGCCTTTTTCAATAAAAAAGCCCTCAGAGAATCATTTGATCGAGGGAATGTGGTGATGAAGTTGCTTGCTGCAGCGTTGTTATTTGTGGGGATTGCTGTGTTGGGAGGGAAGTAGGTGATCTGTATTTACGAAAGAGTTTTCACCATATACGTCCCTTCTTTCACATACCCATGCTTCTTTTCATAATACCCCCGCACTCCCACACCCGAGATAACCGCAACTTTGTTGTAGCCTTGTTCTTTTGCAATGCGCTCTGCTTCTTTCATGAGAAGCGAACCCAGTCCTGTGTGTTGTGATGCACCTTCTTCTGTTTTGCCTATTCCGACAAGTTGACCGTAGGTATGAAGTTCACGAATGAATGCAACATCTCTAATTTCAGGCATATATTCAAAAAGTTTTTCATTTTTCTCGCCGATTTTTTCTGGGAGACGAAGTCGTAAAAATCCGTAGACAGCTTGATGCCCCGCATCTTCCATAGTGATGAAGTATTCTGTTCCACCAATCGTTTCGTATGTTTCTACAACAATTTCAGGATCAGCAAGCAGTTGTTCGGCTGACATGAGTTTTTGTTGTCGTCCGATTTCTCGACATCTGAGACAGACACATACTTGACCACGTTTGTGGAGTTCTTTTTCAAGTTCTTCGCGAAGGTTGGTAATCTTATTTCCAGCTTCGATTTCTTCACTTGGGATATCCCGAATCAATCGTGAGATACGACAGTAGCGTGGTGTTTCCAGTTTCATTTGGAGAAGTGCACGAAACAATCCTTCTTCACCATACGGCGTATATCGTCCATCTTGGAGCCATTGATACAGTTCTGCGGATTTTATGACAGCACATGGATAGATCTTCACCATATCGGGGCGAAGGGCGAGATCGGTAAACAGTGTTTTGTACATTTCAACATCATGCTCTGGTGAGCTTCCTGGCAAGTCTGGCATGAAGTGAAGATCCACTTTGAATCCTGCTTGACGAAGGAGTGTAATTGCGTCACGAAACTGCTGGACACTGTGTCCACGCTGAATCAGATCGAGAATCTTGTCATCTGGTGCTTGCAATCCAAGCTCGATACGCGTACATCCTTGTCGACGCATGTGGTGAATTGTTTTTGGAGAAATTGCGTCAGGGCGCGTTTCTAGCGTGAGGCCGATAATACGATAGTCAGCTGTTTCGTTGAATGTTTGTTCTTCTTCTAGTGCTGTTTGGATGTCTTCTAATTTTTTTTCTCTCCATTCATCTTCGCCTGTACTTGGCACTTCTACATCACGAGAAAAGTTATTGCATGCTTTGAACGATTCGAGGATATACCAATACTGATATTTCAACGGATACGCATTCCACGTGCCACCTTTTATAATATATTCAATCTTGTCGCATGGATGACCGTTTCCTTCCAGCATTTCAATTCGTTTTTGCATCAATTGATATGGATCAAAATTCAGTTGTTGACTTCGCGCTGCTGCTGGTTCACTTGCAATATAGCTCTTTGGCATGCGATATTCTGTCGGACAGTAGACACACGTGCCTGGGCACATATACGGTTTCACGAGTGACGTAATGACTGCGATGCCGGACATGCTCCGAATATCTGCCTTTCGCATGAGGGTTTCAAATTGTTTATTTGCAACCAGACTTCCATTTTTCACCATTTTCTGGTAGGTTTCAGACAATAGTTTATTTGAGGGTTGTTTTATTTTGAGTGCATTGCAAGTCTTTCTTCGGACAGTATCAAACTGCTCCTTCGTGGTTGGCGAGGAGGTTATAATTTTTTGAAGAATTGTTTCTAGTTGTTCAGACATGAAAAAATACATTGATCAAAATACTTCTGCGTACGATGAAATTGCGTCGTTGTTTTCCAGTACCCGAGAATATATTTGGAAGGATATCAAGCCGTTGAAGCGTTTTGCCACGAAGGGAAATCGTATTCTCGACATCGGGTGCGGGAATGGCAGACTATACCAGCTTTTTGACGATTTGTCCACCGAGTTTACTGGTATTGATATTAGTCAAAATTTAATAAAGATAGCAAAAGAAAAATATCCTGAAGCAACATTCGTGGTAGGAGATATGAGGACGTTGCCATTTGAAGACAGTTCTTTTGATATTGCTTACTCTATTGCTGCTGTTCATCACCTGCCACCAGAAGGGCAACTGGACGTACTGAACGAGGTTGCCCGCGTTCTCGTGCCAGGCGGTTTATTCGTCATGACAAACTGGAATTTCCTTGGTCGTTGGACACAGAAACGCATTGAAAAAGGAAGATACCTGATCGGTGACACACCAGACCATATTATAGCCAATTTTATTTCTGGAGATAAAAAAACAAATGCCCCACGACACTACTGGAATATTACGCCAGAACAGATGACGCAGATGGCAAGTGAAGCAGGCTTTGCCCTTGCCGAGCAATACTATTCAAAAAATGGTGAAGAAGAAGGTGTGAAAGAAGGGGATAATTTGATTAGTGTTTTGAGAAAAACGTAGAAAAGTGATATACTCGAATACGTATAGTAACGTTTGTTTATTGCTATTTGTTATTTGATTTGTGCCTACACACCATCTCAGTGCTGACAAACAAGAAGAAACACCAAAAGAAGACATTTGTCTTTTTGGTCAAACCACGTACCGCAATCAATTGCGGCGTTTTGGGATAAAAACAGATGATCGTCGACGCCACATGTATGTGATAGGAAAGACTGGTATGGGAAAGACGACCATGCTTGAAAACATGGTACTTCAAGATATTTATAATGGGCATGGTATTGGTGTTGTTGATCCTCACGGAGATTTTGCAGAAAAAATTATTGATTATATTCCTCCTCATCGTATCAATGATGTTGTTTATTTCAATCCTGCTGATGTTGAATATCCTATTGGATTCAACATTCTTGAAGTGCAAAATGAAGAACAAAAACATCTCGTGGCAGCAGGGCTCATGGCTGTATTCAAAAAGATTTGGCCAGATGTGTGGAGTGCCCGAATGGAATATATTTTGAATAATACATTGCTTGCACTTTTGGATTACGAAGGTTCTACATTGCTTGGTATCAATCGTCTTCTTGCAGATAAAAAATTTCGTAGCAAAGTGTTGAAAAAATTGACTGATCCTGTGATCAAGTCGTTTTGGACAAATGAATTCGCCAATTACGAACCTCGCTACCAAAAAGAAGCCGTAGCTCCTATTCAAAACAAAATCGGTCAGTTTCTTTCTGCAAGTGTTATCCGAAACATGGTCGCACAGGTGAAGTCCACGATCGATGTTCGAGAGATCATGGATACAAAGAAAATTTTGATCATGAACTTGTCAAAAGGACGTATTGGAGAAGACAATAGTCGACTGCTCGGAGGTATGCTTATTACTGAAATTCAGCTTGCTGCCATGAGTCGTGTCGATATGCCAGAAGAAGAACGACAAGATTTTTTTCTGTATGTCGATGAATTTCAAAACTTTGCAACACCATCTTTTGCAAATATTTTGTCTGAAGCCAGAAAATATCGTCTCAGTCTTATCATGGCACATCAATATGTAATGCAACTCGATGAGATCGTAGCAGATGCGGTTTTTGGAAACGTTGGGTCAATGGTGACGTTTCGTGTAGGGGCAGGCGATGCAGAAACACTCGAAAAAGAATATGCGCCAACGTTTACGATTGAAGACATTGTCAACTTACCGAAGTTTCAAATTTTCTTGAAACTCATGATCGACGGAATTGCATCCCAGCCATTTAGTGCCATGACCATGCCGCCAATTGGATCACGTACAGGCAGTGCAGAAAAAGTCATCCGTGTTTCTCGAGAACGATATGGAAAAGATAGAGCTGTTATTGAAGAAAAGATTACAAGATGGAGTGGTATGGAAATAGACGATGATGATGACGATGATGATCATCGTTCTGGTAACAGCAATGGAAACAACAAGTCAAGTTCTGGTAATGGAAAATCATACGGTGGGCAATCTTCAGGAAATGGTGGAAAGAGTGGCAATACTTCTTCTGGGGCAAATAGAAGTGAGAGCAGAAAATTTGATGCACCAAAAAAAGAAGAGCGTAGAAATAACGATAAGCCGAGGGATATGCGCACGCAACAGATTCCTTCTTCACCCGTACCAACACAAGTCGTGGAAGAAAAAAAAAATGACTCAGTAGTACATCTTACCGACTTGCTTCCTTTAAAAAAAGAAGAAGTGTCTGTAGTGGAGCCAGAAAAAAAGAAGATTCCTAAACCATTATTTTTTTCAGAACAAAAACAAGAAAATGTTGTTGTTCCTAAAACAAAGGTAGTGCAAATGCAACCAGCACGTGTTGAAATGAACAGCTCAGACCAGTCTTCAGAACAACCAAAGAAAAAGCGTAAGCGCAATAGGAATAGAAACAGAAATAAAACACAGGATGTTTCTTTACCTTCACAAACACCGCGTGCCTATACTGTGCAGATGGATAGACAACCTGTAGCAACACCTTTATCTGTTCACGTGACGCCTGCACCTGTTGTTCTTCCACCTACATCTCAACAAGGAGAAACACCAAAACCTACAACGCACGTCTTGAAGCAAAATGAAGTAGTCACATTCAAAAATGACGATGACGATGATTCTTGGCAACATGATCGCTAGAGGCTTAGCGTATGAGAGAGTTAGGTAGTTAGATTTCAAAAACATTCATTATAAAAAGAAAGAACAGTGTACCTACCACTGTTCTTTCTTTTGTATTCCCTAATCCTCTCATGCTCTAATTCTCTCGCAACGCTTGACTTTTTTGCTCAATAAACGCATTATATTTCTATATGCAAACAATAGATGCGTCTATTTTGACACAAGTACACAAGCCAGAAGCTGAGAGCCACAAAGGACAAAATGGACGTGTCCTTGTGATTGCAGGATCGCACAAATATCATGGGGCACTTCTTCTTTGTATTCAGGCTGTGTCTCGTATTGTCGACATGGTGTATGTGTCGACGACAGAAAACAACTGGTCATTGATCGAAGCACTGAAAAGTGATATCGCTACCTTTATTTCTGTAAAGCCAGGTGAACTTGAAAAAACGATACAGCTCGTTGATAGTATTATTATTGGTCCTGGACTTGAAACGACAAATGGTTCAGGAGAAGAAGTGATTGAAGAAAATCGTGCATTTGTTCATGATCTCTTGAAAAAACATTCAGACAAAAAATTTGTCGTCGATGCGACCGCACTGTGGCATGTCAATCCAGATTGTCTGCATGAAAATTGTATTGTCACACCACATTCGAGAGAGTTTGAAGAAGTGTTCACGATGACACCAAGTGCCGAAGCAACGCAAAAGGCGGCGGAAAGTTTTGGTGGCGTTGTTGTGTTGAAAGGAAAGTCGGATTTCATCTCAGACGGAAAAAAGTTGTATGAAAATACAACGGGCAATGTCGGTATGACAAAAGGTGGCACTGGCGACGTGCTTGCCGGAATTATCGGTGCGCTGGCTGCCACGAATGACAATTTGACTGCAGCGCTTGCAGGTACGTATTTGAATGGTGTCGCAGGAGATACACTATATGAAAACGTAGGGACATTTTATAATGCAGAGGATTTAGTAGGGGCGGTTGGAGAGGTGTGGAAGGACGCTTTTTATGAATAATTATATGAAAGAAAAACCAGAATTTTTGTATGAAGCAGATCCTTGGATGCTCGGAGAGAACATCCCAAATTGTGATTTGTTTTTTTCTACGATTTGGCTAGAAGGGTTTGTGAGTTATTTCAGAAAGCATGCTGGACGACCATACAAAAAGTTACTGTGTCGGTATGAAGGATACAACTTGTGGTTTTATTTTGGTGAGCAAGACGCATACGATGTCGCTGAAATCGTAGCAGAAAAAATATTGTATCAGGAAGGTTTTGCTCAAGAAGTAAACAAACATATCTGCATTGATTCAGACATACTCCGAACGTTTTGTGAGAAAATTCCACAGAAACATCTTGACCAATTATCGAATGAAGAATTATGGTATTACTATGAGACGCATCAAAAAATTCATAGCGCATATTATGAATGGGCATGGATTCCTGTATGTGTTGATATGTTTCATGGAAATCTTACCAAAAAGGTGAAAGAGTACCTACACACAAAAGGAGTGTCTGAAGAGAAAGTAAACGAGTATTTTGTTGTACTTACGCAGCCAGTCAATAAATCGTTGATTATTCTCGAGCAAGAAGAACTTTTGGCAATAGCAATTGCTATTGAGCACGTTGCCATACTTGCACAAATATTCAAAGATGGAAATATTGAGAGAATTCAAATGACATTGAAAGATCATTCCGATATTTTAGAGATGCTTCATGCTCATACGAACAAGTATTATTATACAAAGCATCTGTGGGTCACGGGTGAATATACAATTGAAGACTATATTCAGCAGCTCGTAGACATCTTTGCAACCGGAGAAAAGCCGAGTGAGATTCTGAAAAAACAAGATGCATCGTTTGTCCGTGCAAAAGAAGAACGTGATGCACTCGTAGAACAATTACAGATAGAAGAAAAATGGAAAAAGATTCTTTATGCATACGGAGAGTTCATGGTGACAAAGATCTATCGGCGCTACGCACAAATTTTTGCGGTGCATCATATGTCTGCAATTTTGAAAGAAATTGCAAAACGAAAATATCTTACAGAAATGCAAGTTCGTTTTGCTACTCTGTATGATATAGAAAAAATGTTGTTACATGATGAGTACAATGCCGAAGAATTGCTCGAACGAACAAAGCATTGCGTGTATTATGCAGAAGAAGGATATAGTCATGTCTATATCAAAGAGGAATCCTCATCATTAGAGAAAGAAGTTGAGCAGGAGATAGTAGATGAAGACATTACCGAATTGCATGGTGAAACAGGGTGTCTTGGATATGGAAAAGGACCTGTGAAAATTATTATCCGAGCAGAAGATATGGCAAAAATGAATCCTGGAGATGTCCTCGTATCAATTGCAACCGATCCGGATATCGTCCCTGCCATGAAAAAAGCGTGTGCGATTGTGACAGAGCAGGGAGGTGTCACGAGTCACGCAGCTATTGTTTCTCGCGAACTCGGTATTCCATGCGTTATTGGGACGAAGATTGCAACGAAAGTATTGAAAGACGGTGATATGGTAGAGGTCGATGCAAATCGTGGAATAGTGAAAAAACTCACATAAAAAAAACTATGAAATACCTCCTCCCATTCAAACAAATTACAAAAGACAGCGTTGACATCGCCGGCGGAAAAGCTGCGTCACTCGGTGAAATGACACATGCCGGTGTTCCTGTACCACCCGGATTTGTTGTGCTTGCAAGTGCATCTGATCGATTCATAGAAGAAACTGGTCTTGATACAGAAATAAAAGCACGCATTGCAGAAGTCAATCCTGACGATGTGAATACGATTGAACGAGCGAGTAACGTGCTTCGTGATGCAATTCATAGCACAGACATGCCAGAAGATATATCAAAAGAAATTCTTGCTGCGTTTGATGAACTTGGATCAGAGTTTGTCGCAGTCCGATCGAGTGCAACAGCAGAAGACAGTAAAGCTGCGAGCTGGGCAGGAGAACTCGATACATTTCTCAATACAACGCGAGAACATGTTCTTGAAAAAGTAAAAGAATGTTGGTCATCACTCTTTACCTCGCGCGCTATTTTTTATCGGTATGAAAAAAATCTGCATGATTCGTATGTTGGCGTCGCGGTTGTGATTCAACAGATGATCCAATCAGAAATTTCTGGTATTACCTTTACCGTGCATCCTGTAACACAAGATGACAATCAGATGATTATCGAAGCTGGCTACGGCCTTGGTGAAGCAATTGTGAGCGGACATGTAACGCCCGATAGTTATGTTATTTCAAAAGTAGACATGATGATAGAGGATATTCATATTGGTGGACAAAAGAAGAAACTAGCGAAATCAGACATTGGTCAAAATGAATGGATTGATATTCATGAAGATGGACAAAAACAAAAATTGTCTGGCAAACAAATTATTGAGCTTGCAGAATTGTGTATAACGGTGGAAAAACATTACGGATTTCCGTGTGATATCGAGTGGGCATTTGCTGATGGACAGTTTTATATTACGCAGAGTAGACCGATTACGACGCTGAACAAATAATGTTCTGTGTTTGAGTTCATGTGGAGAACATGCTACCCTATAGATAGCAATACATCTTCTTATTTACTAACCTCACGCATATGAACTTCCCACGTGCCCTCGCATTTGCCGTTGTTCTTTATGTCGTTGGAGCAATGCTCCTTTTGTCAACAGGCTATCGTATCAATACAGAACCGTCGCTTTTCTCTTACAGTGTTCTTTGGGTGCTTATGATTCCTGCTATTTTTGTTTTTGCAAAGTGGTACTTTCATCCGGTATCCCCAACTGCAAAAGCTGGTTTTTTGTTGGGACTGACGACACTCGTGGTTGGTTTTTTGCTCGACACGTGTGTTGTTCTTTTGTTGGGAAGTGATATGACACTCACATCATTTTATACAATTATCTATGCAGATTGGAAATTCATTCTTTTTGCTGTAGAAATTCTTCTTCTGACCACATACGCTGGGTACGAGTTTGATAGTACCTATACTGCCGTTCAATAATTTTTCTTTACAGACACTATGCAAACATTTGATCCAACACGTATCCGACGGTACTTTCGTTCTTTTGGTGCCGTTCTTTTTGTCGTTATTTTATTGCTTATTTTTGGAAGTAGTTTTTGGACCGTCGTCAGTGCTGGACACACTGGTGTACAATCACTTTTTGGAAAAGTAGCAGACCAAGAACTATCATCTGGTTTTCATATAAAAAATCCATTTGTCCATGTGACAGAATTAAGTACTCGAACAGAAGATTATACAATGAGTATTACCCAAGGCGAAGGGGAACGAGTCACTCCTGATGCGATTCGTGCACTTACAAAAGAAGGGTTACAAGTAGATCTTGATATTACCGCTCTCTACCATTTACAAGAAGAACATGCATCCGACATCTATCGTGATGTTGGGCTTGGATATGATGAAGTTGTCATTCGTCCACTTACCAGAAGTACCATCAGAGAAATAGTCGCACGCTATAGCGCAAAAGATATTTATTCTGAAAAACGAGGGGAAGCGTCACAGATGATTCTTGAAACATTGCAATCAAAATTGGACCCTCGGGGGATTGAGGTAGAAGATGTGCTTCTCCGCAATGTGGTATTGCCAGACAATTTGGCGACCAGTATTGAAGCCAAGTTGCAAGCAGAGCAAGAGTCAGAGCGGTATGATTTTGTATTAGAAAAAGAAAAGAAAGAAGCTGATAGAAAACGTATTGCAGCAGAAGGACAGCGTGATGCACAACAAATTATCAATCAAAGTCTGACAACACGGTATCTTGAATATCTGTACATTGAAAGTCTCAAAGATCGAGAAGGAACAATTTACGTTCCAACAAATCCAAGCAATGGTATTCCACTTTTGCGAGGATTATAGTTCTCGTTTGTAGATACCTTCCTTATTGTTGAGAGAGCTTTGAAAAAGTATATACGTCGATTTTGGATTTACAGAAATGTCATTCACCCACGCATTTGCATGTTCAAACAGCAGTTGTGATGTTCGGTATTGTGGGTGAAATCCTACAATACTTCCTCCCTCGAATACAAATATTAATGATTTGTACACAGGGGCCCACTCAACATCGTAGAGTACTTTATTGGTGCGTGTAATGAGCGTTTGTGTGCCACTGTCATCGAGTTTGTATATTTCCCATGGTGACCAAACAATCCATCCTGGAGGTTCATCAGGATCTTGCATTCGAAACACATTGTCGGCCGCGAGTGTTGTACTTTTACCAGAATCCAGCCACAATATCTTTATTTCTTGTTGTGGCGTTTTTATGAGTACATATCTCTCTGTTACGCCTACAATAGTGTAGGTATCATGAATACTGTCAAAGGACTGCACTTGTTCATAATTTTTAAATACTGTACCGGTAGGATCTATTGTCCAGATATCCTGTGCATTGTCGACATACCAGTGATAGGAAGAGGTGACTGCTTCAAGTGGATTACGCGATCCTCCTGCGAGCGCATAGAGAATATCTCCGCTTTGCGCATAGAGAGTATCCTTTCGTGCTTCTGACCACTGCATGTCATGCATTGAGGTATCGGTGATATATGTTGCAACAACAGTTGGTGCTCGCGCATCAATTATTTCAACAATTGTCTCATTCTCGCGAGTAACAAAAAACTTGAATATTGGTGCATACGGTGACCACGACAATTCAAGTGGTAACAACGACGATCCACGCCATACGATCGTCTCTTCATCCTTGGTAATATCATAAAGTAACAGTTCTTTGAGAGTTCCTTCTTTTTGGAGAGAGGTCACCACAAACTGTGCATCAGCAGAGAGGAATGTTGAAATTTTTTCTTTTGGAGTGGAATATTCAAATGTAGGAAGTACATCTTTGTACAAAGATGTATTGTTAATATATGTTGTTTGTTTACTGGTCACTTCTATTGGCATGGACCATGGGATATATCCTTCTCGTGAAACTGCGAGCTTGTAGATCCCTGGTGCTCGATTTTGTAGGTGAATTGGGAGCCGTTGATCAATGACAACATCGTTCAAGGAAACAACAGCATCACGTGGCTCTACATCAATAGTGATGACACCTGTTTCCTTAATTCTGTGCGTATCTCTATCATAGCGATAGCCAGCTGTATATAGAATTACAAGTGGAGAAATAATAAAAAAACATGAAATAAGAAATATCATGATTGAGATTCTGATACGGCGTGTGGGGACAATATTTGGATACCACATAGAGGGGGATTTCTTTGCTAGACTTTTTTATTAGAATTTAGTATAATTTTACCGTAGTTTTAGCTTCAATACAACCCATAGCCCTATGTCTCGTTTTGTCATTCAAGGAGGAAAACCTCTTGAGGGAACCGTACAAACCATTGGAAACAAAAATGCTGTCTTGAAAATGATTGCTGCGGCACTTTTGACAGAAGAAGAAGTGCACCTGACCAATGTATCAGGCATCAGCGATGTAGATGTCATGTTGGAGATGCTCGAAGCACTTGGTGCTATTGTCCGATATGAGAAGGTTACACAAGAAGTGTTTATTACCGCAAAAGATATAAAGACCACTACTGTACCATCCGAACTCGCAAAAAAACTTCGTTCTTCAAATGTCCTTCTTGGGCCACTTTTGGTACGTATGGGACACGTGGAAAGTGTCGTTCCTGGTGGAGATAAAATTGGTCCACGAGAAATGACTGCACATTTTGATGGTTTGACTGCACTTGGCGCAACGTTTAAACATACTGGCGAAGATTCTTTTGCCTTGTCTGGAAAACTTTCTGGTACAGATGTGCATCTCTACGAGCCAAGTGTTACGGCAACAGAAAATGTTATCATGGCTGCCGTCCTGGCAAAGGGAAACACTGTGATCACTAATGCTGCGTCCGAACCACAAGTAAAAGAACTCTGCATGATGCTGAACCAGATGGGCACCGATATTATCGGTGGAGGTTCAAATGAAATTCATATTACAGGAGTTGAAACATTGCATGGTACAACATACACAGTCCCTATCGATTATATTTACGTAGGGACATTTGTAATACTTGCGGCAATCACTGGCGGACGACTCGACATTGGCCCAGTCAATCACGAAGACATGCGCACCATGCTTTACTTTTTTGCCAAGCTTGGTGTCAAGACTGAAGCAAAAGGGGATAGACTTATTGTTCCAGCAAAGCAAACATTGAAAGTACAAGATCCTGATTGGGCACGTGTGAAGGGATTTTATTCTCAGCCATGGCCCTGTTTTCCATCGGATATTATGAGCCTTGCGATTGTCCTCGCAACACAAGTAGATGGATCAACGCTCTTCTTTGAAAAGATGTATCCGGGTCGCATGTTTTTTGCAGATTACCTCAATGGCATGGGCGCAAATATTATTATTGCAGATCCACATCGCGTGATTGTAAATGGAAAAACCTCACTCGTTCGTCGTACACTTGCTTCACCAGATTTGCGTGCAGGCATGGCATATGTTGCTGCAGGACTTTGTGCTGAGGGAGAGACTGTGGTAGAAAATATTCGTCATATTGATAGAGGGTATCCAGAAATCGAAAAAGTACTCACTGCACTTGGTGCCCATATAATTCGCGAAGAATCATAATCTATGAATAATTATTCAGAAGACTCTCATCATCACACAGCGTGGGCAAAACGACTCGGCTTTGTTATTGTTCTGTTACTCGTATTTGGCGGTGGGATTTTTTTTGGATCTTATTATGGAGTAAAACAGTATGTGTCGGGAGACAGCGGTCAGGTGGAAATATCAAAAATTTTGGATTTGTATGGTAAAACAAGATCGGAAGATGTATCCTTCGACCAATTTTGGGACGTATGGGATATGGTCAAGTCAAAACACGTAGATCAGCCAGTGAGTGATGTTGATCTATTTTATGGTGCTATTTCTGGCATGGTTGCAGGACTTAATGATCCATATTCAACATTTTTTCCTCCAGCAGAGGCAAAAGAATTTGCGCGGGATCTTGCTGGTGAATTTGAAGGAATTGGTGCTGAAATTGGTGTACACGATGGTCAGCTGACTATTGTTGCACCTTTGCCACAGTCACCAGCAGAAAAAGCTGGACTCAAAGCAGGAGACAAAATATTTGCTATCGAAGGAAAAGATACGTTTAATATGACACTTGAGCAAGCCGTACTCACTATCCGTGGAAAAAAGGGAACTACGGTTGTATTGACGATTTCACACGACGGTCTTGCTGATGTACAAGATGTTTCTGTTATACGTGATACTATTACAGTGCCAACAGTAAATTGGGAAATGAAAGATAAGAAAATCGCGTACATGAGACTCAACTATTTTAATGAAACAACCTGGCCAGAGTTTGACAAAGCAGTCCGAGAAATTCTTGCGGAAGGAGCAAAAGGTCTTGTTTTTGACATGCGATCAAATCCAGGCGGATTTTTACAAACATCGATTGATGTTGCAAGCGAGTGGATTGACAGTGGTGTTATTGTAAGTGAACGTTTTGCTGATGATAAATCAAATGAACACCAAAGTCGTGGAAAGCATCGTCTCTCGGGCATGCCAACCGTGGTACTGGTTGACGGTGGTACTGCTTCTGGATCAGAAATTGTTGCTGGAGCAATTCAAGATTATGGTGTTGGGACTATTATGGGACAGCAGACATTTGGAAAGGGATCTGTACAAGATTTTCAAGTATTGCCAGATGGATCAGCGCTGAAGCTTACTATTGCAAAATGGTTTACTCCAAAAGACAGGGCAATTAATGGTGAAGGTATTACACCAGATGTGGTACTCGATGAGATGTTTGTTACACATGAAGATAAATTGGTGACAGATATAGGACTTGAAAAAGCCATGGAACTGTTAACAATATAATATGTTAGGAGGAAAGATTATTCGAGGGGATGGTATTGGGCGGACGCTCGGATTTCCAACTGCAAATATTGATATTTCTCCAGACAAGGTGCATTTTGATGCTGGTGTCTATGCAGCACGAGCGACGCTTTTTGGAAATGTGTATAAGGCAGCGCTTGTTATTATGAAACAGCCTTTGAAAGTGGAAGCGCATCTCCTCGACTATAGTGGTGATGACATCTATGGACAAGAGATTCATTTTGAACCTGTACAACGAGTATCGACGCTCGAACGATACGATACAATGGAAGAATTAAAAAGAAAAATTGAAAAAGATATTCTTCTTGTGCGAGTAGTCTTTAAAGATCACATTGAGAATGCTGACAGAGACGATCATCCCATGTAAATATTTATATGAAAGAAATTAGTTTTGAGAAAATAAATGGAAGTGGATTGAAAATTGGTGTTGTTGTCGCACGTTGGAATAGTGCTGTGACATATCCACTACGTGATGCCTGTCTACAAGCACTCAAAGATGCAGGGGTAGAAAAAGAACATATCTTTGTTCAAGATGTGCCTGGATCTTACGAAGTGGTATACGGAGCAAAGCATTTGATTGAGCAAAAACATGTAGATGCGGTTGTGGCCATAGGATGCCTTATCAAGGGCGCAACAATGCATTTTGAATATATAGCCGAGGCAGTGAGCCAAGGAATCATGAAGCTCAATACAGAGACATCTGTGCCAGTTATATTTGGCGTGTTGACCTGCCTCACCGAAGAACAAGCAATCTCGAGGTCCACTGGTGACAACAACCATGGATATGCCTGGGGTCAGAGTGCGATTGAAATGGCCAGCCTCAAAAAATCATAAATTCCAAAAATCAAGAAATCAAAAAATCGTTGTCAGTTCTAGCAACGATTTTTTTATATTGACAAAATGTGAAAATAGTGTAGTCTAAAGGTAAACAGGGAGGTGGACGATGATTGCTCAGCATGAGATTCTAGACAGAATGGTTGAGTGCGAGTTTGCGAAGCTCGGATGTCGCTTCACAACGCGCCTTGGTGACGTGTTTGAGTTTCGTCGTGGGTCGTTTCAGAACGGTAACCGTCGTTACATTCTGGGTGTAGATCAGAAAGGAAATCAACATTGCATCCCTCGTGACGTGATTATCGAGTTTGATCTTGTTACGTAGCGATTTAATCGTCGGCTGTCGTGGAAGATCTCGAGATTGAAATCAAGGAGCGAATGATGGATAGAAAGATGTCAACGTTGAAGGTGGGCGACCTCGAGCTCAACAAGGACACTCAGCTCGCTGTCATAGGCAGTGAAGAAGTTCAGCTTACAGAGTTCGAATTCCTTACGCTCTGGGCTCTTGCAGAGGTGGAAGGTCAAGTCATCTCTCGTAATCATCTACGCAAGATCGTGGGACGTAATGACTTCAGCTTCTTTTACGACACCCGGGCTACTGACAAGCTGATCAGTCGGCTTCGGACCGCAATTGGGGATAATGGAAGCTATCCCCGACGAATCATCACCGTGCGCGGTAAAGGCTACAAGCTCGTTCCGAAGAGGGGTTGAGCGAGCCGTGCGGTACAACAAAACACGCCCACCGAGCTTTGGCTTCGGTGGGCGTGTGAGAATTCTTCTGTATGAAGAGTTTTTTTTATTTAGATTCCCTCCACCCAATGTTTGTCGACATCGACTTGCAAATCCAAATAAACTTTCTTACCCAGCGCTTGTTCAAGCTCTTTTCTTGCCAGTTGGCCGATTTCTTTGATTTTATATGCACCTGTGCCAATAATAATTTTTTTGTAGCGTTCCTCATCAGTCAGAATACGCGCCTCGATGACAAACATATCTTTTTTATCTTCCATATTGTCCACCTTTACGGTGAGAGAGTAGGGAAGTTCTTTATCAAGAACTGCAAATGCTTTTTCACGGATAAGTTCTTCTACAAAGAAATCTTCTGTAACATTTGTCAGCTGATTATCTGTATACATTTCTTCTCCTTCGGGAAGAAGCTCAATGACTTTCTCTTTGAGTGGTGAAATATGACTCGCACGAAGTGCAGAAAGGCGAAAAATGCCGTCAAAATCTTTTTCCCAAAGCAAATATTCTTTTTCATGTTTTCGATCTGTTTCTGGAAGATCAGATTTGTTCATGACCATCAATTTTGGTATATTGAGGTGGCGAATCAAGCCATAAATAGCTCGTTCTTCATCCCCAATCTCACGAGTGGTATCGACGACATAGAGTATAAGATCAATACCTTCGAGAGATGCTTTAACTTTATTTGTCAGTTTTGCAGTTAGTGAGCTTTTTTTATCTTTAAAATATCCTGGTGTATCAACAAAAACAGCCTGTCCATCAGGATGATTGAGTACCCCATGAATAATGTGACGTGTCATCTGGGCACGAAAGCTTGTCGCCGCGATCTTTGTCCCGACGAGGGTATTCATGAGGGTAGATTTTCCTACGTTGGACCTTCCAACAATGACTACAAAACCTGATTTCATACAAGAAAGCTTAAAAAGCGTTGAATATAGGGAAGGCTAGGGAGGTGGTTTTCTAAGCATACTACGCCTTCCATACATTCCTAGTTTCCTCATCCTACCATCCTATTGCGCTTTTGGCAACCTTTGTGCTACGATAAGATACATATAATAAAGAACTATGAAAGTCATTTTACTTCAAGATATCAAGGGGACAGGAAGAAAAGGAGAGGTAAAGGACGTGGCAGATGGCTACGCTCGAAATTTTTTGTTAAAACAAGGACTTGCTGATATTGCTTCGGCAAAAAAAATAACTGAGGTAGAAGCTGTATTGGCTACAACACAAAAAGCAAATGAACTTGATCTCAAGCGCTCACAAGAAGCTGTTGCAAAGATTGATGGTATGGAAGTCATAATTTCAGAAAAAGTAAACGATGTCGGACATCTCTATGCTGCACTTAGCAAGGATACTGTTGCTGCAGCCGTAAAGAAACAACTGAAGGTAAATCTTGATTCCGCACAAGTAATGTTTGAATCGCCTGTCAAGGAAACGGGTGAGCATAGGATCCGGATAGACTTTCCGCATGGTCTCGAAGCTGAGATTACCGTACAACTGTCTGCAGCATAGCCCCTCCATCCCTGGAGGGTTTTTTCTTGGTTGAAAGTTTGGTATACTGGTCATGTTTTGAAATATTTTTTCATGTTATTTTTTTATTTATTATGGCAAAGAAAACTCGTCCAAAATACATTTTTGTCGTAGGGGGTGTTCTTTCTGGTGTAGGAAAAGGAGTAACCACAGCATCGATTGGGGCAATCATGAAAGCAAAAGGTTTTAAAACGACAGCACTCAAAGCTGATCCCTATATCAACGTCGATGCCGGAACTATGAATCCTATCGAACATGGAGAAGTATTTGTGACAGATGACAAGGACGAAACAGATCAAGACATGGGCAATTATGAGCGTTTCTTGGATATAGACCTCACCTCAATGAATTATATGACGACTGGGCGAGTGTATCAAACGGTGATCAACAATGAACGAAGCATGAAATATAAGGGACGGTGTGTTCAGGTTGTGCCACATATTCCAGAAGAAATTATTGGGAGAATAAAACGAGCACAAAAACATCACGATGCGGACATGGTTATCATTGAAATTGGTGGAACAGTAGGGGAGTATGAAAATATTTTGTTTTTGGAAGCGATTCGAGAATTAAAAATGGCAAATCCCGATGATGTCGCTGTTGTTCTCGTGAGTTACCTCCCTGTGCCAGCGCATCTTGGAGAAATGAAAACAAAGCCAACACAACACGCTTCACGTTTGCTCAATCAAGCTGGACTCCAAGCAGACATGATCGTGGCTCGCGGACGTATGGAGCTCGACAAACCACGCCGTGAAAAGCTTGCGACGTTTTGTGGTGTACAAAAAGAAAATTGTATCTCTGCTCCAGATGTACCTTCTATTTATGAAATTCCTAGTAGGTTTGAAGATCAAAACGTGGGAAATAAATTGCTCAAGATACTTGACATGAGTCCAAGAAAAACAGATCTTGCGCCATGGCATGCATTTGTCAAAAAGATTCACAATTCCACAAAAGAAGTAACAATTGCGGTTGTCGGCAAATATTTTGGCACGGGAAGCTTTACGCTAGCTGATTCTTATATTTCTGTAATCGAGTCTGTGAAGCATGCAGCATGGTTCAACAACGTAAAACCAATTCTCGAATGGGTAGATTCAGAAGAATTCGAAAAAGATCCAAAGAAATTGCTAGAGTTGAAAAAATATGATGGTATTATCGTACCTGGTGGATTTGGTACGCGTGGTATAGAAGGTATTATCTCTGCGATTCAGTTTGCTCGCGAGAAAAAAATTCCATATCTCGGACTTTGTTATGGTATGCAACTCGCTACGATCGAGTTTGCTCGTCACGTACTTGGCAAAAAAGGAGCACATACCGTAGAAGTAAATGATAAAACACCGCATCCAATCATTATCGTGAATCCATTTCAAGCAAAAAATATTGCAGAAGAAAAATACGGTGGAACGATGCGACTCGGTGCGTATGATTGCGACCTTATTGCTGGAACACAGACACGAAAGGCCTACGGAACAGCGCATATCTCAGAGCGACACAGGCATCGTTATGAGTTCAACAATGAATATCGAGAAGAAATGGACAGTGCAGGATTGAAAGTTGTTGGTGTGAATCCAGAATCAGACTTGGTAGAAATTGTAGAACTGGAAAATCATCCATTCTTTGTAGGAACGCAATTTCATCCTGAATTCAAATCTCGCCCTATGCGACCGCATCCGTTGTTTCGAGAGTTTGTGAAAGCGGCGAAAGGGGAAAAATAGAGAATTGGGTAATTTGGCAATTAGGTAATTAGAAAACTGAGTCGCGAGGCTCAGTTTTTATATGCTTGGATACATATTACTCAAAATAGCTCAATCCTTGAGGGGATTCATGTTTGGTGATTTGTATTTGATATTCTGGATCATAAATTTCAATAATTTCATATATTCCTGAGGTTGTATGATTTCCATCATCATTTCTTTTTATTGTTTGTTCAATCATAAGAATTTTTCCTCAGTATAACCATTTCCCATCGATGTTATGAACAATAAAACACCGTGTCGGAGCAGGGTGAAATATTCTTGCATTTGGTTTATTTTTGAATTCAAATATTGTCTTTGAAAGATTGAATACTTGAATGGGATTTTTTTTGTGTGTTACAAGATTCAAGATATGTTCTGGAAAACCTTGCTCAGTTGTAATTTGTAGCGTGTCATTGAATTCAATAAAACTTCCCATATACAATAATATTGATAAAATTTACTACTCAAACATCTTGCTCGTCACTGCTACGACAACATTTCTTTGCATGGTGGATATAGTGTAGTCGCTTTCGTTTTACTGTGCAACCATCTACGCTTTACATAAAGTTACTAGTGTGGTAATCATGTAGTATACGTGTACTATGAAGGAGAAATATTCATGAACGCACCATCACCGTCAGAACGTCTTCTTGCTGCCCAAGAGAGCTACGAGAATGTGCAGGATAAGCTGGGGTATTTGGTGTTCAGCTTCGACACCACGCATACACCATGGACGAATGGGGAGCTCGTGAAAATTGTAAGCTTTGTGCGTGTGTATATGCATAAGAAGCTCATGAGTCTGTGTCGCACGATGGCGGTCCTCGACCGAATGCGAAGGAAGAGTCGTGGAAATCCAGCGACAGGCAAGCTGAAGCCAGACCAGCATGTTCTGTGGACACTAGACGAACTTGTGTATCTCGGGTACGTGGAGCAGAAGATCGAGGAGATGCTTGATTGAGCACATTTTCGTCCTGTGTGATGATAAATACCCTACGCCTGCCTGGTCTTATTGGCATGGTGGGCGTGGGGTGATGATTATTTCTATTTTAAAAGGACCTCGTAAGAGGTCCTTTTTTTAAAAATAATTTTTGGACACTACTGAATTGGTTCATTAAATTCAAATGATGCCTCTATTTCCTTTGCAGCATCAAGATATGTGTCAAATGTATCTTCTGTTGCTGTATAGGTAAGGATATATGCATTTTTATCTTTTAAGACGTAGGTGTTTCGGATTTTCATTGGTTTATCAGATTTGTCTGGGTATTCTGCTGTGTATGTCATGACACCCGCTTCCATACCACCGAGGGTTGTTTTTTCTGTAGAGAGTATGTTTGCATTTTTAAGACGCTTCATCGTATCGTCCTTGATAATTCCTGTGTATTGATCAAGTGTCACAGGAGGGAATGCACTGAGGTCTTGCTTTGTAAAACCTACATTGTCTTGCAATCCACTTGAACCAGCTTTAGCGAGAAATACAACACCGTTTCCGCTTGGTTGTTTTTCTTGTTTCCAGTCTGCTGGGTAGTAAAGGGTGATACCTGCATTGAAGTCTTTGTATTTCATTGGTGCCACATTACTTGTTGTAGCGTTTCCTGCATTGTCAGTTGATGGTGCACTTGCTGGGGTAGAGCATCCAGCACCGACAAGGGTGAGGACTACAGCTAAACTGACGATAGTCTTTTTTGTATCCATAGGATATCAATTAAAATAAATATAAAATATAGTGTTATTAATAATACCATTTAGAAACTAAATGATGCAACCATTTTTTCCACTATTGGCATGAGATTTTCAAAGTCATCTGGTACGCCAGTGTACGTAATAATGTATACATATCCATCGTATACCATATAGATTTGATACGTTTCAGAGAGATAGTCTGTCGCAGGGTATGTTCCTGAAAAAAGAATTGCTTTTGCAGGTTCACCATCGAGTTCTGTATTGTTCTGTTTCATGATTTGCAAATTTTCCATGTATTGGGACAACGCATTTGTTGCCTGTGTACTGAATTCATCGAGAGAAAGATCTGATGCACTAATGTCTTGTACCGCCACGCTGACTGTCTCCTGGTAAGAATCATTTGCATTTTGCAGTGATGAAGCAAAAACTACGACTGTTGGACTTGTACCTGGCGCTACATTCCAATCACTAGGATAGTCTATACTAATGCCTTCTTCTTCATTTGTGTATGTTGTAAAAGCAATATTTGTAGGATCTGCAATGTTTGTTTTTTCTGGTACTTCAACAGGTGATACCTTTTGTGTTGTTGGTACGGTGGTTTGTTGTTCTGTTTTTACTGTTGGAGAGGGTTGTTTTGTTGTTTTTGTACCTGCTGTATACATGTAAATTCCACCCCCAAGGAGAGCCAAGAGGAGAATTGATCCTCCAATTAACAACATTTTTTTTGACATAGTATATGTATATCTTAATGAATGACTATTTAATAATTAGAGGATGAGAAAAGAATGTAGGATCTTTTTGTTCAATGTTATGTCGTAGAGTGTTTCTGAGAGAAACAAGCTTTGGAAAGTCATAAAAGAACACAATTTTTTCTTCTGCTATTGTTTCTGCTTGATCTGGCATATCAAAAAGTACAAAATGTGCAAATGATTCTGCAATATCTTCTGTAGGGTCTGTTGCCGCATATTCTGTCAAAAATTCATCTGTATAGTCCTGATAAAATTCATATACCTGATCTTCTGATTCACCGTCAACAAGCATATACCATTCATCATACATATCTCCCTGCCAAAATTCAGAAAAATACTCTGCAAAATATGCTGTTGGGTAGAGACATCCTTCATCTAAAAGATGAGTAGAACATTCGTCTTCATAAAAAACAGAATAATCAACCTGGCTTTCGTTGAGAGTAAAGAGATGTGCGAACTCATGTACAAGGGTATATGTAAAGTCCTGTGGATCAAATAATTTTCCCTTTCGTAACGCATCAGCCGGATCTATATAGAGTTCCCAAACGTTGGAATCATCAAGGTAGATTGATGCCAAAGACCCTTCTTTTCCATCAGTATTGACAATAAATCTCGTAAGGTAGTCAATTTCAGGTACGTTTGTGAATAACTCTGCATAATAGTTCCACAAAAATGTGTGTTCATCGATATTATTTGCTTCTTGAAGATATGTTGTATTATTTGTTGCGTTTTCTTTTGTTATTGTTCTGTCGCTGTTAATCGTGTATGTTGCAAGATTTGTTCCCTCTTTTTCATCTTCTGTATATGACAGATCGTCAAGATATGATTCGAATGTTGGAGATTCTTCAACGTGTGGTGTAGGAGGTTCCTCTTTCTTCAAATTGTTTGTGGTTGCTTGTTTGTTTTGTTCAGAAAGTTGGGTTGTGTCTTGGGGTGTTTGTTGATGTGAAGAAAGAAACAGTGTAAGTGCATAAACAAAAAAGACAACGATGATCGTCGCAATGATTCCAAAAAGAATCCACCATTTTTTTTCAATATGAGATGTTGGCGTCACAGAAGGTTGGGGTGATTCGGTGGGAACAGGTGGAATATAGTTTTCAGGTGCTTGCGGTGGAGCTTCCATAAAAAATAATAAATTAATAGCAAATAAAGTATACTATAAATTGGGTATATATGCCTAGACTTAGTATATGTTGAACATCTTGATTTTTCTCTCTTTCTGACGTACTGTACAGACAGTATGAAAGATACTGAACTGATAAAACAGAAAATCGATATTGTTGATCTGATAGGAGAATATGTGCAACTCAAGCCTGCTGGGATCAATCATAAGGGATTGTGTCCATTCCATCAGGAGAAGTCTCCGTCTTTTATGGCAAATAGAGAGCGTCAAAGTTGGCATTGTTTTGGATGCAATAAAGGCGGCGATCTTTTTAGTTTTGTACAAGAAATTGAAGGAATGGATTTTGTTGATGCATTAAAAATGCTTGCACAAAAAGCTGGGGTACAGCTTACCAATACATTTGAAGATAAAGAAGCCTCGAGTCAAAAAAATAGAATAAAAGATATCAATGCCAAAGCTACGGCTTTTTATCATCATGTTTTTTTGAACACGGATGCGTCAAAAGATGCTCGTTCGTATCTGGAAAAACGTGGACTTACTCAGGAGACCATCATTGATTGGCAGATTGGGTTTATTCCTGATCAATGGGATCTGCTCACCTCGTACTTATTGAAAAAGGGATACAGTATTGACGATCTCGTTGCCTCAGGGCTTATGATAAAAAAAGATGGTGCCACTGTGGGAAGTGGAAAAGGATTCTATGACAGATTTCGTGGACGCATTATGTTTCCAATTTGGGATGTGCATGGCAATGTTGTAGGGTTTACTGGTCGAGTGCTCGTAGAGACAGAAAAAAGTGGTGGAAAATATGTAAATACACCTCAGACGTCGGTTTATGATAAGTCTCGTGTTGTATTTGGACTCAATAAAGCAAAGCAAGATATTCGTAAGAAGGATGTTGTTGTGTTGGTCGAAGGTCAGATGGATGTGATTGCTTGTCATCAAGCAGGAATGAAAAACGTTGTTGCTACGAGTGGTACTGCGCTCACTAGTGAACAGATTGTTTTGCTCAAACGATATTCAACAAATGTGAACATGGCTTTTGATGCTGATGAAGCAGGGGCAAAAGCAGCAAAAAGAGGTATAGATATTGCCGTAGAGCAAGGGATGCGAGTGCGTGTGATAGAAATTCCCGAAGGTGCAGGAAAGGATCCTGATGAATGTTTGCAAAAAAATCCAGAGGTTTGGTTTACAGCGGTAGAAAAAGCGAGTCCTATGATGGATTGGTATTTCACACGTACGTTTGGGGGAAAAAATCTGTCTGACCCTCAGATAAAACAACAGATCGTAGATGTCCTTCTTCCAGAAATAACCCGCATTCCATATGCTGTGGAGCGTGATCATTGGCTCCAGCAGCTTGCAAGTCGCGTCGGAGTAGATAGAAATATCCTCCGAGAAGATATACAGCGTTTAGAAAAAAAGGCTGTACCTGTCCCCGTGTTACATGTACAAGCACCTTCATCACCTCAAAAACCTGTGGTAAAAAAACCGTTATCACGCGAAGAAGTGTTGTTTGAGCGATACCTCATGGCAGTATTGGTCTCTGGTGAAGGGGAAAGCCTTCTTCATGTTCAGGATCAGCGTTTTCCACAGTTTCGATCATTTGCACTCTATCCTCTTTACGAAAAGCTTAAAGTGCAGTATACTAGCGACCGTTCTCTTCAAACTGACTTCCTTCGGGAATTTTTTGAAAAACAAGATGAGGAAAATATTTTGGATATCCTAATCATGAAAGCTCATCTTGAGCTCGATGATCTTGATGCCAAACACATGAAACATGAAGCAGAAGATACACTTTTTGGGCTTCACGACACGCTTCGCCAAGCACGACTCAAGACACTTGAACTCGCACTGAGGCAAGCAGAAGCAGAAAAAAATCAAGAGAACATGCGGGAAATTTTGCGCGAAGTGCAAGATCTCAATACTATGTAGTTTCATCATTTATTTTTATTTTTTCTCAATGCCAACGAGAAAAGCATCTACAACCAAACGGAAGACGGTCGCCACCAAAAAGGCAGCGTCAACCAAAAAAAAAGCAGTGAAACAATCTGCTTCTCGCAAAAAACAAGCACCAGCAAAACGCGCTTTAGCAAAAGCAAAGCGCACTATAGCAGCACCAAAAACAAAGAAAACAGTAGTAAAAAAGACTGTACTAAAAAAAGTCATACAAAAACGTGTGACTCAACCAAAAAAACGATCCAAAGGCGAAGGTAGTACAAAAACAAAGGCAACTATATCATTGTCAAAAGCTGATGTAGTAGAGCCAACAGAAAAGCACATGTGGGAGCTCATAGAAAAAGGACGCCGACGTGGTTTTTTGACACAACAAGAAATGTTTCACACCTTTCCGCATTTCGAGCACTACCTAGATATTTTTGAAGGATTTCTTGATGTGCTTGATTACAATAGTGTTCCTATCGTTGAAACACCACCGACTCGAAATTTGCTTGGCAGAAAAAGAGATGAAGAAAAACGTCAACTTGCAGAATTTCGTGGGCAGCAACCAGATCAAGAAAAAGGTGTATTTGACTTGGCGAGTATCTCACAGGATTCAATTCAAATGTACTTGAGAGAAATTGGAAAAATTCCATTGTTGAATGCTGAACAAGAAGTATCACTTGCAAAGCGAAAAGAACGAGGAGACAAGGCTGCTGAGCGTCAGATGATTGAGGCCAACCTTCGTCTCGTCGTCTCTATTGCAAAGAAATTTGTCGGAAAACAATTGTCACTTCTCGATCTTATTCAAGAAGGAAACATTGGATTGTTCCGAGCAGTAAAGAAATTTGACTATCGTCGTGGATATAAATTTTCTACCTATGCAACATGGTGGATTCGCCAGGCGATTACCCGAGCGTTGGCAGATCAATCACGTACGATTCGTATTCCTGTACACATGGTCGAGACGATTAATAGATTCAAGCAGCGTCAACGACGTTTGCTTCAGGATCTCGGACGCGATCCAACACCAGAAGAACTCGCAGCGGAGATGGGTGAGGATCTTGATAAGGTAAAACATATTATTAAGATTTCTCAGGATACGGTCTCACTTGAAACGTCAGTAGGAGATGACGATGACGATGATTCAAGTCTTGCTGACTTTATTCAGGATGTGAAGAACGTCAGTCCAGCACACTCTGCAGGAGTAGAACTGCTGAAAGATTATATTCAGGAGGCTATCAGTGATCTATCTCCACGTGAACAAAAAATTCTTGAAATGCGTTTTGGTCTCAAAGATGGTGTCACACATACACTCGAAGAAGTCGGAAAAGAATTTGATGTTACTCGTGAACGTATTCGTCAGATCGAGGCAAAAGCACTCGAGAAGATTGCCGGATTTGACATTATTGAAAAGTTGCGCGATTACTAGGAGAAAATCTAACAAATTACAAAAGAACCCCCTCTGTGGGTTCTTTTGTAATTTGTGTTCTTTTTTTTGCAATTACAACTCTGAGTACATTTTTTTTTGAAATATTCCCAAACGTTCTACTATCCTCACTTTCATTTTCATTCATTCCTAGGAGTTTAATAGTGTCTTCATCAATTTGTGTAATTTGTTTAATAATCTCATTATTTCGAAACGGATGCTGTGCAATAACAATATCGTCAACGCTGAAAGTATGTGTTTTCTTTGAAAACACAGTATCCCCACTATAAAGAAGTGGCTCCATTGAGGCGCCACGTATAATATTGCATTTTATTAAGCCTATATACAACAAAATAAGAGTTTTCCAAGAGGATTTTTCCAACTTTTCATTCATACATTAACTCGCCATTACCCATGCAACGTTTCGTCCTTTCGTCTCCCAAAAAATATTGTGAATTTTTTCAAGATTTTCCATCAGCTCACTCGCATGTTCCAAACTGACTTCGTGTTTGTTTGAAGAACAAAGTTTTGTTGTTTGCCAGATAAGGTCGTGGAGATCTGGATATTTTTCGAGATGCACGGGTTTGAAATAATCAGTCCAGAGAATCAAAACTTCTTTTTTACACTTTTCGGATTCATCTTCTTTTATCTGAATATATCGTGTCATCGTATTGTAGTAGGCGAGTGTAGCTTTGTCATTGTTAGCTTCTGGTACATGAAGATCCAGAAGTTTTTTTGTCATGGACAGGACGGCTTCTCCTGCAATACGTGCTGAGGCTGGGTCGTACACACCACATGGACCATCACAGTGTGCATATACAGGGGAGGCATAGCGTCTTTTGAAGATATTCATAAAGAAAATAGTTTTGTGAATGAGAGCGCTAGTATATGAGACCTTTGCTCTATATGCAAATGAAAGCAACCTACATCTTATCCACAATAGGAGAAAAGGAAGTTGCGGGATATACTGTGACTACTATGGATATCACCCTCATTGTTCCTGTCTTTCTTGCTGGTCTGCTTACATTTTTTGCACCATGCACATTGCCACTAGTCCCAGGTTATTTGGGATTTATTAGTGGTGTGACTTTAGGCGATATAAAAAATGGGAGTATTGGTACGCTTGTACGAAAAAGAATACTTATCAATGGGTTGCTCTATGTCATTGGATTTGGCGTTGTTTTTGTATTGCTTGGAACAGCCTTTGGTGCTAGCGGAGCAGTGTTTGGCAAATATAGATTGATATTGAGTCGTGTTGGTGGTGTTGTGATTATATTGTTCGGGCTGTTTATGCTTGATCTTCCTGTTTTCAAACGATTTTCATTTTTGCAGAGTGACACACGGTTTCATATGTCACTCAAACCGGGAAAATCTCTCAGTTCGCTCTTGTTTGGTGCCACGTTTGCCTTTGGATGGACTCCTTGTGTAGGGCCTATCCTTGGGACAGTGCTGGTTCTCGCTGCAAATGGTACTACTGCGTCTCAAGGTGCATTTTTGTTAGCTATTTTTTCACTTGGTTTGGCATTGCCATTTTTGACAATTGCTTTTGGTATAGGGCATGCGTTGCAGTATATTCAAAAAATAACAAAGTATTTGCGCATTATTTCTATTGTTGGTGGCGGATTTCTTGTGTTTATAGGTGTCCTTCTTTTGTTCAATAAAATGGGTGTATGGACAGGGATATTTTACCAATTTTTTGATGTGTTTCATTATACGAAGTTGTTGGAGTTTATGTAGACATTGCTGTGGATACTTTTTTTATGCTATACTTTCTCATACGTTCATTTGTTAATTAATATGTTTACATTATGGAAGACCAAACACCTATGTCAGGTATGAGCCAGGGGAAAACGTTTCTTCTAGGTATCACTGCTGGCGTGCTTGTCCTATGTACTATTGGATTCTTTATTCTCCTGAGCATGCAGTTTGGAGACAAAGATACAAAGGTTGCCGTCAATACAGGAGGAACACCAACACAAGTAGCAAATGCTGGTAATGTTGCCCCAACATCAATCACCGTTGCGCCAGTAGAAGACGACGAACATATCAAAGGAGGAAAGAAAGCAAAAATTACACTTGTTGAATATTCTGATTTTCAATGTCCATACTGTGGAGCATTTGAACCAACGATCGATCAACTATTGCAAAAATATCCAGATGATGTACGTGTTGTGTATCGTCATTTTCCACTTCGTTCTATCCACCCAAATGCAGCACCTGCAGCAAATGCATCGGAGTGTGCAGCCGAACAAGGTAAATTCTGGGAATTCCATGCAAAGTTGTTCCAGAATCAAGAAGGACTCAGTACAACTTTTTACTCGAGTATTGCAAAAGAGATTGGTTTGAATGTATCAAAATTTGATGCATGCGTATCCAGCAACAAGTATGCAGCAGATGTCCAAGCTGATGAAGTAAGCGCGCAGGCAGCTGGTGGACGTGGAACGCCATACAGCATTCTTGTCGGACCAAATGGTGAGCAATCTGTCATAAGTGGCGCACAACCTTTCTCAGCAGTAGATGCTGCTATTCAGCAGATGCTCTAGGATTGATACGAAATATGTAGTACAAAACATATAATAAAAAACTCGCCTATCCGGCGAGTTTTTTATTCTTAAAGAAGACAGGGGAGCTTGCTCGGCTGTCTGAGGATATATGGTACAATCGAACATATGTCCGAGCACATCAAAAAAAGTCACAATAAAACCCAGATTTTGTACCATCTAGTGTGTCCAGTGAAGTATAGGAGAAAAGTACTGATCAAAGGTGTTCCA